>SXGR01312562.1_pt1 | contig 11744 bp, 13 predicted proteins | sample 3174711 | NCBI WGS metagenome assembly SXGR01 (sample SAMN11356860, study PRJNA531348) | freshwater metagenome | isolation source: freshwater sample F1-60 | place: China: Fuxian Lake, Yuxi | collected 2017-12-25
CCCTGCGCCTGTAACCCAAGAGCAATGTTCCCAGAACCAGTTGGATCTACTCGTAATGCTCCAGTGCCCAAAGCGATGTTAAAACTACCAGTAACTGCTGTGACTCCATATCCCCCCATTGGGCCATGAACACCTGAAAAGGAGGCACCTATAGCAATGTTTGCATTACCACTACCTGTGCTGTTTCCTCCTCCATATGCTCCGTACCCCACCGCCACATTCGACTTTCCTATATTATTACTCTTGCCTGCGGAGTTTCCAATCGCTGTATTTTCAGTACCACCATCCCCATTACTATTACTTGTATAAGCGAGGGCGTCTACGCCGACGGCTGTATTGTTAGAAGTTGATGTGGCGGAGGCGAGAGCACGAGTACCAAAGGCAGAGTTATAACTCCCTGTGGTATTTAAATTAAGAGCAGCACGACCAAATGCGCTGTTATAATCACCAGTTGTATTAGCATTAAGAACTCCCTCTCCAAATCCATAGTTACCAATATTTGAAGCCAATGAAGCGCCAGTGATTGATTGACCCATCAACATGTTGGCACCTCCGGTACCATCACCCCCGTCTACTCGCAAGATAACACTTCCATTGTTTCTCAATACAGTCGAAGACGCCGCGGATGATACATTAAACCCTGTATTCGCCGTAATCCTCCCGTCAGTCGTCTCCACCACTCCAGCACCAATGCCACTGTCACTGTAAATATCTCCGGTGACTGAAAGTTTTGCTAATGAAGTTGGTGAAGAAGTGGCGATACCGATACTGCCGAAGTAGCCAGTACCCGAAACGGTGAAGGCGGTGGTGGAGGCGTATGGGAAGACTGAAGCGGTAGAGGTTGTGGCGGTGAAGTATGAACCAATAATATTGTTTCCCAAAATGTCTCCAGCGACTGACAGCTTCTGACCTGGAGAGGTGGTGCCGATGCCGACATTTCCTGTAGATTTTATTTTCAAGATATCTCCTGTACCACTTACAGTTGAAACCTGGAGGTAATCCCCGCTCTGGCTAGTATATCCTTTGAAATTAGCCACCACTTTCGATGCAGTACTACCGATAGCCTCGAACAATGCTACTGGCGCAGGTGTGTCTGTATAAGCATAATCCGTCACCTGAGTAAGAAGTGAATTAAACTGAAGTCGAGTCAATTGAGTATCCGTGCCATATGTTCCACCCATAAAGGTGGCGTGATTGTTTGAACCATTAGTCATTTGGAAATAGGTCGTGTTTGCATCATCCGTCCACGCTTGACCGTTTGATATAATTCTTAGCTGCCCATAAGTAGCCGAAGCTGAAGCTCCTCGCAAAATCACACCCTGTCCATTCGTCGGGTTATAGATAGTCGGATTTGTAGTGAGAGAAGAAATAGAAAGTGTGTTACTTGTACTATCGAAAGTAAGACCGGAATCATCTGTCAAAAGTCCTCCCGTCGTTGCAAAAGTTAGTCGATTGGCGGTCAGACCAGAAGCGTATAATTTTCCAGTAGTAATCGCCGTAGAAGAAGCGTATGGGAACACATTTGCCGCAGTAGCAGTAGAGGTAATGACACCAGAGATACCGAGTGTCCCCGTAAAGTTGGCTGCTGAGGAAATGGTTTGGCCGTTTATGGTACCGGAAGTGATGTTACCAGTAGTGAGATTTGTAGAAAAAAGATTAGTTGATGATGCGGTGGTTGCAAAGAAACTGGTGGTGGTCGCATTTGTGGTAGTTGCATTTACCCCAGTAAAGTTTTGGAGAGTCGATGAACTGGTGGCAAGGAGGTTCCCGAGAATACCACTAGTCGCGCGGAAGTTGGTGGCAAAAAAGTTGGTGGTCGTTGCTGAAGTACCTGTCGCATTCACAAAAGTAAAGTTTTGAAGGGTTGAAGAAGCAAGCGACAAGAATCCTCCGGTTAATGTCTGTAAATTAGACCAGGTGTTAGTCGTCGTTGTACCAAACACCAGTGAAATAGTGTTAGCTGAGTTTTGCAGTGGATAGGTAAAAGTGAGAGCGGACTGCTTACTGTTAAAGGTTGACCAATCGGTAGCGGTAAGGAGGCCGAGAGAAGAAGCTGAGGCGGTAGGAATGTTAAGAGTGTGAGTGGTAGCTGAGGAAGAGAAGCCAAAACCGCCGTTAGTTGAAGTAGTAGCAAAGGTTTGGGTAGCTCCGGTAAGACCGTTCAAAGAAGTGACAGCGGTCGCAAGGTAATCGGTTCCGGGGATAGCGGGAATCACTGAGCCGTTAGAGTTGGTTTTGAGGAGAGTACTGGTGAGAGATGAAATAGCGAGTGAAGTGGTGGTGGCGTTTGTCGTCGTACTGTTCACACCAGTAAAATTCTGTAACGTGGTAGAACCAGTAAGGAGAAGATTCGCCAAAGTAGCCAATCCCCCAGTCGCGGTCAGTGTTCCAGTAAAGTTGGCTGCGGAAGAGATGGTTTGACCGTTAATGAGACCCGCGGTGATGAGTCCGGTGGTGAAGTTGGTGGAGAAAAGGTTGGTTGAGCTTGCTGTGGTAGCGAATGAGGTAGTAGTTGTAGCGTTGGTGGTCGTTGAATTGAGACCAGTAAAGTTCTGAAGGGTGGTTGAGCTCACGGTCAGGAGGGTGGAGAGTGAAGTGAGACCTGAAGTGACGGAAAGTGCAGCACCAGCTCCGGCTTGTGAGAGAGTAATGAAACTTGATGCGGTTGAGGTGGAGTTGGTTGCATCGGTGCGGAGGAATTGAGCAGAGTTTAAACCATTAAGTTTCTGTGCTTCAAACGCGGCGGGAACCGTACCGAGGATTTTTCGTGGGGTCATTTCACCATCCCAACTTGGTGAGCCTGCTGACCCTCCGATCTCTACTCCAAGGTAGAGGGTTTGGTTGAAGTTCACGCCGGTCAGTGGCGTAGAGGAACCGAGCATCACTGAGAACAAGCCGTTGGTGATGGTAATACGGTTACCGGCTGCGGTACTGCGGTCTTCTTCCCAGATGTTGGTGGTGGTAGCGGAAGTAGCACTGGTGTAGAGGCGGAATACCATGTGGTAGGTACCGTTTGAAACAGCTACATTTGAGCTATCTGTGAGCTTACCTTGGTAGTTGATTTGAGCATTACTTGCTGCTGAAACCGTAGGGAAAGAGAGGCCAATTAGGGAGAGAGCTGGAGAGAAGGTCAAATTGAGCAACAAAAGTAGTATTAAAACCCTCTCAGTTAGGAGGGAAAAAATACGAAACACTCGTCGAGTTGATATCGCCCTTTTCAAGCTCATTTAAGCCATATTTTAGCATGAAGAGGGGGTGGAGAGGGTGTGGATTAGTTTAAAAAACAAAGAGTTTTTTAATGAGGAAAAAGAGACCTAAAAATAGTACCAAAATTGCTATATTTTTTATCATTGGGTATTCACCAAATACGCCTCCAAATATGGGTTTTCTAGACAAATCGGTCATACTCGTCCCTACCACCTGACCAGAGACCTCAAAAACACCATCAAATTTACGCAACATTTGATTTTTAAAGTCAAGGATATTTATTTCAAAAATATAGTCTTTTTTGTCATAAAAAGCACCAATTGTACCGGTATATCGAGTCTTTAAATCATCAACTCGAAGCAAAAAACTAAAAGTTTCATCTGTCTTTTTCGGATCTCGAACATGCACAACGATTGTTTTTAAAATTTCTGGAAGTTTTTCATACAGAATTGAAATCGTCAAAGATTTTGCGCCGTCTACTGCGACAGCTTGCCCGGAAAAAGAGGTTTCTTTTTCTTCTTGTGTAAAAACAAAATCTGTTAACAAAAGTTTTTGCATCAATGGCTCTGTTTCAAAAAGAGGACTTATCACAACACTCTCTTCCCTACCTTTATCATCATCAATTTTATTTTTTGAATAATCTCCAATCGTAAAAACGGTACCAGAAGAATAATTACCCTTTGAATCTTTTGCAAAAAGTGCGTAATAATATACAATACCTTCTTGCAATCCTATGTCTGAAACAGCATTATCTTTTCCTTCGTATATAACTTTTCCTTCAAAAGGATCTCTCGGATATGCGGTGGTAGAACGAGTTATTTTTACACTTTCAAAATCAGCATCTAGTGGATTCTGCCAAGCGATATCTAGCTTTTTTGGTGTTTCGACAACAGAAACAACAGTCGGGTTTATTGGTGGATTTATATCTGGTAAAAACTGTGTAGTAAAAAAAGATTTTGTATTAGTCACTCGTCGACCGTACATATCTTCAAAATCTATTCGGTAAAAATATTTTTTTCCGGCAAACAAACTTTTAATTGAGACTTGGTGTGCCTGACCTAGAGATACTTCTGAACTATTTCCCAATTCGTATTCTTCTGTGGTTCCCCATGACACAAAACTCCTCACAAAATTTTTAGTTTTCCAAAACAAAACTGCGGAATCTGTTCCCACATCGACAAAAATATTTTCTGGTGTAGATGCAGTATCAATATACGGCCCTACCGCGCCCGGAACACTGGCCGAATCAGTAGTAGGTGTCGGTGCGGGCGTACAATCGGCAGGACAAGTAGCGATCGTTTCACCAATACGACTCTCACAAATTAAATTATTATTACAACCTTCAACAAGTAACTCTACTTCTACCGTATCTGTTGCAGAAAAAACCTGTGGAACAAAAAACATCATTAAAAATACACCCAAAATAATTACTTGGAAATACGTTTTTTTCGACATAGGAAAAAGTTTTTTCGACATAAAATGGCTCTACTACAAGGCGGTTGCAGTCACCGTAATCGTCGCCGAGTAGGATCCCGCATCTTGTATTTTTTCGGAACCAACGGCTGCGCGATATTTTATTGTTGTAGTACTACCTGAGGGAGCATTCGTAGACGCACGAGAAGAAATCGTCACATCACTCGTGTCCAAACCATCCCAACATGCATCTTCGGTATCGAGTACACCAGTATTACACGCGGTGCCATTATCTTTATATCTCTGAGCAATATCAACTCCCTCTGGAGAAAATGCAAAAGCTGATATTGTGGAAGCGATTGCAAACGTTTTATCTGGATTTGCTCCCGAAGGTGTGTAATCAGAAAAAAAACTTCCGTACGTACTCGATTTCATTGCTGGATCGGTAGACGCTTTCACCGCCAATGTATATCCCGCAGCATTATCAGCAATAACCGTCCATGTCGAAGATGTATTAGCTTCACCTGCGGCAATACCACTCATATTTGAAAAGGAAGTATCGGAAGGTGAAGAGATTGAAATGGTACCAGACTCCATTTGTTGATAACCTGCTTGGAGAGTATAGGAGCTGCTTGAAGATTGGCCAGTAGAAACTTCACCAATAGTATCCTGACCTGAATAACTCGCACTATCAGAATCGAGACCACCAATATTGATCGAATCCGATGGTATTGAATAACTACCACTACTCATGGCGCCAACATATAAAATGGGTACAAATAATGCCATGAACACAAGTACTCCTATATATTTATATGTATTGTATGTCATGGGTTTTATTTTAAGACAGACACAAACACAACAAACCTTGCACATCGGAAAGATTATTTCCTCTTGAATTCAAAATTTCTCTTGATATAGAAGAAAATCGCCACTAGCACAAAAATGATTCCAAAAACAGCTAAAATCATCTTCCACGGCAACACCCAGAAAGCAATAGACTGGACATCTATTACATCGGGGTTATTTTTATACCCACGATTGAGTTCTACGGTTGCTTTGTAACGACCAAATAGAAAATCCGAATACCAAGTGGTTTCTCGATATCTCAGTGAGTCTGGAAGAGCAAAATAACCGTCTATTGGCAAAGAAGCGAGCAATGATCCTGAAAAGTTTGTGATTTTTATCTTCCCATATGGGACGAGATGAACTGTTCCAGTATTGTTAAATAAAATCTGAAAAGTAAATGGGCCTTTTGGATAAAAAAGCTTATTCGGACCAGCAATGCGGACATCTTCCAGATGCCCTTCTTCTTTTACGTCACCTTTTACACGGATAAAAAACAATGCCCCCAGTCTCGAAATGATCCGTGCACCAGAAACCTGTTCGCCTTCGTTTTGTTTATCAGGTTGATTTGAAATAATAACCGAAGAATAAAACCCTCCCGGCTGAGCATTTTGAGGAATTTTTATCTGCACAGGAACAGTAATCCTCTGACCGAATTCGAGAGTAAACTCTTGTACTTCCGGAATCAATGCATCCTTAAAAGAATACGGGCTTTTTTTATCTCCGAGCAGCACCACCGCCTTATCAATATCTCGGGAACCAATAAAATCTTCGGTTTCTATTTTAAATCTAACTTTTTTAGATACACGACTTGTTATCGAAACACTTCGGGTCACCGTCTCACCTGGCGCCAAAAACACCTCGACTTTCCCGGGCTCTAAAATAAAATCATTCCTCGCATCAACTCTCAAGGTTTCCACTCTATACGCAAATACACACTCTACTGGTAACACAAAAAACACACCAATCGCTAAACTCAAAACCAAAATTGTGCGATTCAATAATATCTTCATATATCAGTAAAATCTGTCTGAAAAAATTCACATGACCAACTATTACGTAGTGGCCGTAGTGGTAATCCACGCACTGTATATACCAGACGCAATGTAGTTTGTACTTCCCTGCTCTACAGCATAACACACCGTAGTAGCTACACCCGACTGAGTGGTAGTAGAGCTTCTACTTGCGATTGTAAAGTTAGAGGTCGTGAAACCGAGATATTTAAGTGCTGCAGAAGGAGTACTCGTCGCTCCGCATAGAGCACTCCCTACAGTTCCCCATGTACCCGCACTAACATCTGTACCGTACGCACTATATCCAAATTCTGCCGTACTTGCACCCACAGACCATGTTTCAGGGACATCGGAAGAGGCTTCAGTGTAGTCATTTATAAATGTCGCCACATTCGTATTGAGTCTCATTGCTGGGCTGGAAGATGCTTTTAAGGCCAAGGTGTACCCAGCCGCATTATTTGTCCTCACTGTCCAAGTACTAGTTGCGATAGCTGTATTAACACTGACACCCAGACTATTACTCATGGTCGTATCCGCGGGAGTATCGATAGATACTCCCGCATCGACATTGAGAGTAACAATTACCTGATCATCATCAGTAAGAGCCTGCACCAGTGTGGGCTCAACCGAAATAAACCCTGTCATCATAAACAAGGTGACAATGAGAGACATCCCTAAAATTTGAAGTAATTCTTTTCTCATTTTTATTTTAAAAAATTGTGATTTAATAACCCGCATTTTTGTATCCAAATCTACCCGATCGCATTCATTCCCCAAAATTCATTAAATTCTAGCGAACAAAAACGAGCAAGCCTACTCTTTTAATGGCACCATGACGTACAAGTATTCACCCCCCTTAGCTTTTTTAAAAACCGGTTTAATAATTCCCGACTTACCACCACCACTCGACACAACCTCTATTTCATCTGAGAAAGATTTTTGTATTTTTTTACGAACACGATCAATTTCACCGTCCCCCTGCGCAATAGGCACCACCACCATACCAGACTCAATTTCTGCTTTAATATCCTGTCCTCTAAAAAAATCTTTTAGAGAAGAAAAAAGGTTGGCGGTATTATTTCCCTGAAATGATCCTGTGATACCGTACCCAACAAAAGCCATTGTATCCGTACTTGCATCCAATGTCCTATGAACGTAAGACACAACCTCAGTCAAAGCGGAGCGACCCTGATATGTGGCGGTGACATAATAACCACCAAAAACCAGTGTGATTGCCGTGAGCACATTGACCACCTTACCCAAAAGTATTAAAAAGTCTGGCTTTTCTAGGAAAGGAACTCTGCCCAAATCCTTCTGTATCTGTACCAATCGAGCGTTGGGGATTTCGCTCGACAAGCTTAAATTGAAGTATTTAGAGAGAGAATCCTCTGACAAATACCACTCCCCCATGACCACCTTCGACTGAACCTTACCTGTTCGACACAGCTCTTCGATTACAGAGATATCTCGACCAGTTATTTCGCCGGCGTTTTTCGCTGAGATATAACCTTTCTGTATCTCTGTTGATGTGTACATTTTAATACCACTGGCCCTATGTAGTATACACTATTTTCAGCTTTCTTTTTTGACTTTTTCTGTGGATAACTGTCAAAAAATCATCGCGCCATACCATACAATCTCTTCACTTCACTTGGAGACAATACCCGATTATATGTCCGGACTTCATCAATATAACCGACATAATTATTATTACAGACACTATCACCAATACGCAGAGGAGCATCGTTGTTTAGATCGATAAGCATACTAGCTGTAGCAGTATCATCTACCTCACCATCTATATATGATATTAAATCCACACCATCCCTCGTAAAAACACCGTGGTGCCATTCATCATCATTGACCGTAGCCACACCAGCAACACATGCCAAATTACCACTAGGGTCATCTAAGCATGGAATAAACTTACCCGCACCAACATTTATCTCCCAAAAAGAATCGTTGGTGCAAACAGTCCGTGTACTTATCAGGCGAGCGCCCGCTCCAGCAAAAGTGGTCTTAAACCATATAGAAACAGAAAAGTCCCCCGTACCAAAATCAAAGGTGGATACATCCTCTCCCTGAAGATAGTCTATACCTGTATCAAAATACAGACCCTGACCCACCTTACCAATAGTGAGTGCCGTACTCGTAGCCATATTTACAAAATACATATGATTACCCTGACCACTCCGATCAAAAACCGTACCATTCAACATATCTGGCCCATCGAAAGACCAGATTCCCACAAGTCCTGCGGTAAGACTTGTGTTAAACGAGCTGTTTACTCTTGTGCGAGTCAATGCGGATTTAATCTTAACCACCCACGGGAGAGAATTAAAACTCCACCCCGCCTCAGAAACCGCAGGTGACACAAAAAGACCGCCGATCAAAATAATCACCATCACGATCCCTACCCCATTTTTTTTCAAAAAATAATGCATGTTTTATTCAGATTGAGTCGTCTCAGGGGCCGTATCTACCGAAGGAGCAGGTGTTTCTACGGGAATCGTCTCTGTTGGGGCGGATGGCTCCGCAGAAGTTGATTCTGCAACCACATCTTCTGGTCCTGAAGATGTCTCGGGTGCAGAACCTTGGGCATTGGTCTCAGAGACACTTCCAGTACTTGTTGCAACATCACCAGAATTACTTGAGAATGATTCTAAGACCGATGTACCGGAAGCGCTTGATGAAGTTGACACTGTCACACCTCCAGCGTTTCGGAGTAGTGTCTTAAACTCTTCTTTGCCAATACATACGTCATCTACACACACCTGATTTTCTATATGCAATGTCTGCACAAAAACATCTCTGAAACGAGCTACGGTATCTGAAATAATGATTCCAACTGACTGAAAAGCTTCGAAGACAGCCGTAGCCAAAGTTGCACCAATACCAAGTCCTACCTGAGCCCTCAAAGTATCGATCTGCACCTGTTGTTCCTGGATTGCTTTAGCGAGAACCGCTGTTAATTCCTCGTACCGGACACCACGGGGACTGGTTGTACCTTTATCCGTGAAAATCATTTTTCTATCAACCAGGGCGACCTCTTCCGCAATAAAACCGTAGTGTGACTCGTTGTTACCATTGAGATCGAATGTGACTGGACGAAGTTGATTTACCAAAGATACTCCTGAAACAGTAATGCTTTCTATGTTGTGTTTGAATCGTGCAGATGAAACAGTACAGGTATTTCCACCACTGCTATATACTTCGCTTGTGGCAGGGTCCAAACAAAGAGCGAATGAACCAGACACATCAGGGGTAGTGAGGTTTGCAAAGGCTACTGTACCATCCACCGACAATGTCCTCCACGGTGAAGTTGTTCCTATGCCGACACTATTCGCACCGCCTCCTGTTGCAAAATATGCCGACCCACTTGAGCTTATCGCAGTAGAAGAAGCGTACGTAGTTGTGATAGTACCAACCACCTGAAGCTCTGTAGATGGAGTCACAGTGCCGATACCTACATAACTTGCGTCACTCAAAAAGATTGATGAGGTCGCCGACAGAATAGTTCCGCTAGCTCCGTAAAATGGGAACTGTCCCATAGTACCACCCAAAACGGTTCCTAGTCCAAGTGATGAGGTCGCGGTCAAGATATACCCTGATGCATTGTTCCCCACCAATATCTCTCCGTACGCAGGAGCATATGAAATACCTGTACCACCATAAAGCACGCCGACAGAAGTAGTGGCCGAAATAAGACCGGCATTTGCCTGGATCGGTCCATTAAAATTACTCAAAATAAAATTGGTTGCAAAAAGATTATCTGCTGTGATCGCAGTAGAAGAAGCGTATGGAAAAGTGGATGCAACTTCGGTAGAAGTAGCAGTAAAATAAGTACCAATAATATTATTACCCAAAATATCCCCCGCAACAGAGAGCTTCTGTCCGGGAGAAGTAGTACCGATACCGATATCTCCCTGTTGACTAATAAATAAACTCGACGTTGCTGTCAGTGTCGTTCCAGACCCATTATAAAAAGGAAGTTGTCCTTGAGTACCTGACTCAACCACACTAGAACTCGCACCGATACATGTTCCACCGACAGAAAGACAGCCTCCGGTGATAGTGATACCGTTTGCAAAAGTCGAAGTGGCTGTTGTCGAAGTGGCACTAAAATAACTCGCGACGACTTCACCATACACAGAGAGAGGAGCGTACGGTGTAGTAGTGCCGATACCCAGACGCTTGGTTGTGTTATTCCATACAAAACTAGAACTTCCTCCAAAAGAACCTCCCCCGGCATTAAACTGCACCTGGTTACTCGAGCCGCCCGGTGAACCACCTCCACCACCAACCGCCAAACATCCCCCATCGATTTCAATACATCCACCGGCAATCGAGATACCGTTGGCAAATGTTGAAGTAGCTGTCGTCGAGGTGGCATTGATACTCGAAGCGGTCATCGTACCTGCAAAAAATGCATTACCCATCACTGATAATTTGGCAAACGGAGACGAGGTGCCAATACCGATAGCGGTGTTTTGTATACCACCGGCACCGTTTGACTCACCGTACACAGTCAAAATTGAATTACCATCAATTCTCGCTGAATAACTTTCTACCGTACCGGCCGTCGCAGCCGAAGTAACTGACAAATCAATCCATGACACAATACCCGCATTCGTATCAAAGGACATCGGGCCGGTTTGTAAATCATCTATCGAAGTAATACCGGAAGAGAAATCGTATCGGAGCGCCCCGCCGCCCACAAAAAGCCCTCCAGCAAAAGTCGAAGTAGCTGTCGTCGAGGTGGCACTAAAATACGTAGCAACAACTTCCCCAACGACGGACAATTTTGCATACGGTGAAGTCGTACCGATACCAAATGTATTGAGTGTCGTATTTACCAAAAGCTGAGCCACATTACAATTTGATTCTCCTGGTGAACAATCCGGATTGAGTGTTTCTCCCGGAGCGTATTGCACACTTCGGGCAAAAACTACCGAAGGAGTGACCGTAAAAATGAGACCAAAAACCATACCGAAGACAAGAGTACCGGACAAAAGTTTTGTACACTTTTTCACAGACAAAGTCGCTCGCGTAATTGATACGGCCATTTGGCATTAAGTATATCACAGGATTTTTTCAAAAATGACAAAAGTTCTCCCCAGTTTTTGGGTATATTTTGTGAGCGTTTTTAGATAAAAACAGAGTACTTGGCCCCGGAATTTTCTACGCGACCGAACACGTACTCGTGTTTTAGATGTAGAAAATTCCGGGGCACTACCCCCCCCCAATTCCAACGGCTCAACAGGC
>SXGR01631875.1_pt1 | contig 11743 bp, 9 predicted proteins | sample 3174711 | NCBI WGS metagenome assembly SXGR01 (sample SAMN11356860, study PRJNA531348) | freshwater metagenome | isolation source: freshwater sample F1-60 | place: China: Fuxian Lake, Yuxi | collected 2017-12-25
CGCATCGTGGGCATGCTCGACCAGCACGCCAAGTGAGCCGGACGGACCCGGGCCTCAGCCCCCGCGCGGCGCGGCCTGCTTCACGTGGCGGTCGAGCCAGTCGAACATCTCGGCCAGCGTGTGCAGCACGGCCTCGCGCGAACGATAGCCGTGCGATTCGTGCGGCAGCATGACGAGGCGCGCCTTGCCGCCGTTGCCCTGGATGGCCTGGTACATGCGCTCCGACTGGATGGGGAACGTGCCCATGTTGTCGTCGACCTCGCCGTGCACGAGCAGCAGCGGCTCGTCGATCTTCTCGGCGGAGAGGAAGGGCGACAGCTTGAGATAGCTCTGCGGCGCCTCCCAGATCGTGCGTCGCTCGCTCTGGAAGCCGAAGGGCGTCAACGTGCGGTTGTACGCGCCGCTGCGCGCGATGCCGGCGCGGAACAAGTCGCAATGCGCGAGGAGGTTCGCCGTCATGAAGGCGCCGTAGCTGTGGCCACCCACGGCGACGCGGTCGCGGTCCGCGACGCCCAGCTCGACGGCGTGGTCGATGGCCGCCTGCGCGGCGGCCACGATCTGCTCCAAGAAGGTGTCGTTCATCGTCTCGGGATCGCCGACGATGGGCATGGTGGCGTTGTCGAGCACGGCCCAGCCTTGCGTGGCGAGGAACAAGTGGCTCGCGCCGCGCACGCGCACGAAGCGGTTGGGATTGGCGGAGACCTGCCCGGCCGTGGCTGCATCGTTGTATTCGAGCGGGTAGGCCCACACGAACAGCGGCAAGCGCTCGCCCTCCTTGCGCCCGGCGGGCAAGTACAGGGTCGCCGACAACTCGATGCCGTCGTCGCGCTTGTACTTGACGAGCCGCTGCGACACGCCACGCATCTCGGGAGAAGGATCGGGATGCTGCGACAAGGCGCCCGACGAACCGGACTCCAAGTCGCGCAAGTGGTAGTTCGGCGGCGTGGTCGGCGACTCGCGCATGGTCACGATGCGCGGCTTGGCCTCGCCCTCGGAGGGCAGCACGGACACGAGCGTCTCCTGCCAACCCGCCTCGCAACGCCAAAGCCGCTCCGACTTGCCCTGTTGAGGCTGGACGCGGTCGAAGAAGGGGTACGAGCCTTCGGGAGTCGCCCCCGCGCCTTGGCGGTAGTACCACGGTCCATCCTGCCGCATCACGCGCGCGCCGCGGCTGTTCGTGCGCATGACGAACGAGCCCGGATCGTTGTAGCGATCGTTGACGTTGCGATCCTCGACGATGGTCATGCCCATGTCGGGCAGCGCCAGCAAGGTCGAACGACGCCAACGCCTGTCGCGGTCGTACTCGCGGAACATCACATGGACGCCATCCTCGGCCCAAGCCAAGCCTTGGGACCGCTCCTCGAGGGAGATGCGCGTGTCAGGCTTGCGCGTGAATGGCGACGGGAGCGACTTCCAATGATCGCGCACGGGCGCGCCTCGGCGCGGATCGCCACCGTCCTGCGCCTCGACCCACCACAGGATCGCGTCCGCGCTCGGCTGCCACTGGTGGTCGCGCGGCGCCTTGCGCACGCCTTCGGGCGGGATGTCGTCCCCCATCGGCACATCGGCGGCCAGCGCCGCGAACGCACCGTCGGCGCGCAGCACTTCGACGCGCTGCGGGAACAAGCTCCAAGGCAGCACGTAGCTGAACGGCTTGACGAGCCGCGTCGCCAGGATCCACTGGCCATCGGGCGACGGCGCGACCTCGGTCCACAGGGCCGGTTGTCCAAGCAACTTGACAGTTCCGTCGAGCTGCACCTCGGCCAACTGGGACGTGGCGTAGTGCTCGAAGAGTCGCTCGTCGCTCGGGCTCGACAACAGGTCCTGGTAGGTGCGCAAGGCGGTCTTCTTGCCGCTGGACTCCTGCACGGCGGGTCCGGTCGGCGCCTCGTCCACCTTCGGCGGCGCGCGCAGGCTTTCGGGCACGAGCTTGACCAGCAGCTTGGAGCTGCCGCTCCACCAGCCGAAGGACGAGCCGAGGCACGACTGGAGCGGACCAGCGAGGCGCGCGAGGCGCGACGCTTCGACATCCAGCACCCACAGCTCGACGCGATCGTCGAGCACCAAGGACACGGCCGCGCGTAGCGAGTCCGGAGACCAGGCGATCGCGCCCACGGTCGCGCCGGCGGGCAACTCGATGCGTCGCGCCTCGGCCGATTCGAGCTTCCTCAAGGACAGCCCGACGGTGCCGCCGACCTCGTGCGGCGCATGGCGGCTCGGGTCGATGCGCACGCCTGCCAAGCCGAGCCACGGTCGGGCCAGCTCGGCGATCGCGGGCATCGACTGCTTCTCCAGCACGAGGATGTGCCTTCCATCGGGCGCAACTTCGTACTGCGGCGGCGGGGGCGCATCGAGCATGCGCACGACGGGCGCGGGCGGCTCCCTCCAACCACCAGCAGTGGCGACGGGAGCTTGGACGAACGACGAGGCGGCGAGGAGTGCGAGCAGCATGGCTCGGGGAATCCTACGCCGCCGAAGTCCGCCGGGCAGCACCTTGCGCGACTTGAACTCGGCGACCGATCCCAGCGCCGCGACGACGCGGCCTGCTGGGCGCGTGCGAGCTTCGCCCTCAAGGCGCCAAGGTGAACTGCAAGCCGTGCGACATCAGCGGTCCCGCTGGATCGCCGGGGAAGCGCTCGTACGCCTGCAGCCAGACGCGCTGGCCTGCCACGAGCGGCAAGCCCGTGCCCGGCGGCACGGCGGCACGCAGCGCGTTCCAGTCCAAGGCGAAGGCGCCGTCGCACAGCCCCGGCGTGCCGCTCGTCCAAAAGAGCGGCGTCCGTTGCAAGCGTCCAGCGATGCACAGCAGGCCTCCGCCGACGCCGAAGGGCGTCTGCGCGGGACCACCGACGCCATGGATCAGCATGCAGGCGCGAGCGCCCCCGAAGTTCGAGCCTTGGATCACGAAGCCCGAGCTCGCGCTGGCGCTGGGCACTCCCGACGCCGAAAGGACCGGACGACACCCGTCGACCGCCATGCCCGACTCGCAGTACGCCACGGTCGGCGGCGTGCAACCATGCCGATCGCGCAGGAAGACGTCGTAGCCGCCTTGCGCGTCGTCGGGCACGAGGCTGTCGAGCAAGCTCACGAACGCCACGTGGCGTCCATCGGCCGTGATCGAACCGCCCGAGTTGTACCACCCGGCGATTTCGGCGTCGGGGCGCACGCTCAGCCACTCGTTGCGTTGCAACATGAGATCGCGCACGAAGGTGTCGGGAATGCCATCGTGGTCGGCGAGGTCGAGGCGCGCGGCGCTCACCATCACGACGAAGCGTCCCGTCTCCGAGATCTCCGGCGCCCACGAACCGCGGATCGGCTGCAAGCCCGAGCTGTCGACGCTGGCGCGCATCGTCGTGCCGAACTCGAGGTCGCGCACGAAGACGTCGCCGACGCCGTTCGTGTCTCCGGGCACCAGGTTCGACGCCAAGCTGTGGAAGGCGAGGTAGCGTCCATCGCCGGACAACGACGGCGTGTCGCTGGCTCCGTTGGCTTGCGCGCCGTCGTGCGCCACGGACCCGCGCACCATCGCGCCAGTGGAGAGATCGCGCACGAAGATGTCCGACTTGCCGTTCGTGTCGCCTGGAACCAGGTTCGATGCTTCGCTGTCGAAGGCGATCCAGCGTCCGTCGAAGCTGAGCGACGGACGCCCAAGACCGCTGCTGTTGTCGGGGGCACCGCCTGCGACGGGAATGCTCGCGCAACGCGTCGTGCCCGCGACGAGGTCGCGCACGAATACATGGATCACCTCGCCCGATTGCCCCGGAGCGAGTCCGGGCGAGAACCCCACGAAGGCCACGCGCGTGCCGTCGCCGCTGATCGTGGGCTTGCCGCTCCATTGCGTCGCTTGCGCGCCGCCGTCGGACAAGTCGACACGGGCAGTCGTGCCGGCGACCAGATCGCGCACGAAGATGTCCGGTTGTCCGTTCGTATCACCGAAGACGATGTTCTCCGGATAGCCAGAGTAGACGACCAAGCGCCCATCCGCAGACACGCGCGGCTCGGAACACCCGGTCGGCGCCGTGCCGTCGCGCGCGACGCTGACGAGGCTTGTGCGCCCAGTGGTGCGGTTCCACGCGTACACCCGCGAGCCTGCAGGCACGGGTTCGCGCAGCAAGTTCGAGGCGGCCGATTGGTACACGACCACGCCACCCCACGAGGCGATCTGCGCGGAGTAGCTGCTCAGGTCCGCCTGCGCGCCACGGTTGGAGACCGCGACTTGGATGGTGCAGCCTTGGCGAGCGTGGGCAGGCAGGGCCGGTCCGGCGACGAGGAGCAGCAGTGGCAAGTGGCGCATGGCATCCACCGTAACCCGGGCCCTTGCGCCGTGCTTGCGAAGTAGTGCGCAGACGCCACGGGAGTGGAGCGTAGCACGCGGCCGCGCGCCCGCCGTCAAGCCCACCAGTCCCTGCACAGCCAAGCAACGCCCGCCGAAGCGCCGTTGCAGGCGAGCGCCACGAAGCACGCACTGCGCCAAGTGCAACCGAGGAGCGCCCGCAACGCGATCGCTTCGAAGACCACCACTCCAGCCTCCACGGCGAACCACGAGGCGAGATCGAAGGCGACGCACCAGCAGGCCAGCGGATGCGTGCACAGGCTCGCCGCGGACGCGGCGAGCAGCACTTGCGACCGCGGCAGCCGGCGCAGCAAGCAGAGCACGATGGGCAACTCGATGGCGAGCGTCGCCGCCAACATGGCGATCGCCGCTCCCATGTTCAGCGCGCACGCGCGCGACGCGACCAAGCCCAGCGCGAGCACGCGACGCCCAGCGCGAGCACGAAGGCGTAGCCCGCGATCATCCATGGATCGTGGCGACGATCATGCGCGACGACCTCGAGCACCAACTCGTCGTCGGTGCAGCGCGCGACGCGCAAGGTCGTATGCACGCCTTCGAGCGTCGACAGCACCGGCTGATGGTCGCCCGTCGTGCGCAAGCCATCGACCGTCATGCAGGAGGCGGCGCAGGCGCCATCGACACCGAGGACCTGTTCCGCGCCATCCACGAGCAAGTGGATGCACGTGCCGTACTTGCTGGAGGACGAAAATGGCTCTCCGGGCTCGATGCGGCTCCACCCATGCGACCCGACGCGGCGATGCATGGCCAGCTTGCGTCCCGCGAGCAGGGGCGATGGCTCCACCGACATCGTGTACTGGATGCGCTTGGTGCCCGGCATCACCACGTCGGCCACTGCCGGCAGCTGGGCGGACGCCCCGCCGCACCAAGACGCGGTCGCGGCGAGGATCCAAGCCACGCGACGCAAGGAACGCCTTCCGCCGGCGACTTCAAGGCCGCCGGCGGTGGAACAGCCGGACTTGGCGCCATCACGCATGCCGGCGCAGGCTAGCGTCCTTCCACGCGTTGTTCGACCAAGCGCCGCAGCTCGCGCTCGAGACGCTCGATCGCCTGGTCGTGGTCGTCGACCTCGGGTGTCGCACCCGAGACCTTCAGGCGCTCGCGCTCGTGGCGACGCCAGTGCGCCTGGCGCAGCCGCATCTCGAGCTCGCACAGTTCGTCGCATCCGACCTTGGCGCCCAGACCGAGCTTGGCGGCTCGCTCGACGACCTCGACGAACTCGGTCCAATCCGCATCACCCGGACGCTCGACGCGCAACGCGCGCGCCTCGGCCAGCAAGTCCTCGACGCGATCGCCATCGGCATGCGTCGACAGGCGCAAGAACTCGGCGTACTGCGCGGCGATGGCGGCGCGGCGGTAGCCGTGGCTCGCGCCAGCGAAGCCCACGCGGCGGCTCCATGCGACCGGAGCCTCCATCTCGCGGGCCGCGTCCGCCTCCGCGCCGCGACCGGCGCTGCGCGGATCCTTCCAACGCAGCCGCACGACCGCGAGCGGCGCGTCGGCGCGTGGCGTCGCCATCTCGAGCTCGTACAAGGCCGTCATCTCGTGGCCGGCGTTGATCTCGCCCGCGTCGACCTGGTCGTTGCGGAAATCCGCGTCGGCGATGGCGCGATTCTCGTAGCCGAGTTGCCGCCAACGCCGCACCTGCGTCGGGTCGAACTCGACCTGCACCTTGGCGTCGCGGCCCACGGGTTGGAACATGCCCGTGAAGTTGTCGACCAAGGCGCGCTTGGCCTCCTTGGGAGTGTCCACGTAGGTGCACACCCCGTCGCATGTGTCGGCCAACTGCTCGAGCAGCACGTCGTTGTGGTTGTTCATGCCCACGCCGATGGTGTTGAGCAAGATCCCCTTCTCCTTGAGCGGCTTGAGTCCCTCGGCGATCTGGCGCGGATCCGTGACGCCTTGGTTGGCGACGCCGTCCGACAAGAACACCACGCGATTGACGCACTCGGGATCGAAGCCCTCGACAGCCAACGCGTAGCCGAGCTGCAGGCCGGCGTTGCTGTTCGTGCCGCCCTCGGGCGAGAGCGATTGGATGGCGGTTTCGAAGCCGACCTTGTCCGACACCGACGCCATGGCGGACACGACGGCCGCGTCGTTCGAATACTTGACGATCGCGATGCGATCACCAGGCTCGAGCTGCGCCACCAAGAGGCGCAGCGAGTCCTTGACGGTCTCGAGGCGGTTCTGCTCGCGCATCGATCCCGACACGTCGACCACGAAGGTCAGGCGCAACGGCTTGCGCTCGAAGTGCGCCAAGTCCTTGGCGCGCACCACGACACGCAGCATCTGGCGCGCCTGGTCGCCGCCGAAGCGACTTGGCGCCAGCTCGACATGGATGGCGAACGGAGCGTTGGACGGCGCGGCGGACTCGGCCTTGAAGTAGTTGACGAACTCCTCCGTGCGCACTTGCGCCTTCTCCGGGAGCCGCCCCTCCTGCACGTAGCGTCGCGCCAACGAGTAGCTGGCGGTGTCGACATCGACGCCGAAGGTCGATTGCTTGTCGAGCAGCGACACCTCGAACGGGTTGTCGCCCCAGAAGCGGAAGTACATGTCGCGCGGCAGCTCGCCCGGAAGCGGCAAGCACCCGCCCAGAAGGCGTTGGAACTCGGCTTCCACCTGCCTCTCGCGCGAGATGGGCGCGCGATCGGCTTGTTCCGCCGGCACGTGCATGTCCTCTTCGAAGGCGACGACTGCGCCGAATTCCTGCGGCGATTCGCCGCGCAGCGCGCCTTCACCACCCGCGCCGGGCGGCGTGCTGGCCGCGAGGCTGGAAGTCGAAGCTCGCCGGCCAAGCTGCAGGCGCGCGTCTCCAGCGGTCGTCGCGGGCGCGCCGGCGCCTGCCGGACCTGCGCTCGAAGGGCCTGCACTCGCGGGACGCTGACTCGCCGGAGCTTCACTCGCGGCGCGCGACTTCACCTTGCGTCCGCCGTAGGAGTGGGCGACACCTCCCGTGGTGGGCTGCATGGCACCACCACCTCCTCCTCCGACGAGCGGCCCGCCAACCGCCCCGGCGGACGGAGCGCCAGGCGCGGCGGCCTCGAGGCGCGGAAGATGCAGGCCCGCCGTCATGGCATCGAGCTTGGCCCGCGCCTTCTCGTCTCCGCTGGCGACTTGGCCTGTGACGGATTGGACCTTGACCGACTGAGCCGCGACGGGCTCGACGAGGCTCAAGCTCTCGCGCAGCTCGGTGCCGTCCCAGCGCGAGTTGTCGGCGCCGGACGTGCCTACGCTCGTCATGTTGATGCTGCCGGAACCGTCGAGATCGAGGCTGCGCATCGGGCTGCCAGTCTCGCCTTTCGCCACGAGCATTGCGTCCGCCGGCGCACCGAATGACTCGTCGGAGCCCGACCCGAACGTCGCCGGTTGGAACAGGTAGATCCAGCCCAGCGCCCCGCCAGCCAAGGCCACGACGCTCGCCGCGGCAGCGAAGCCAGGGCTGCGCCACCATGGAGCACCGTGCTCAGGACGCGCGGCGGCCAAGGTCGCGGCGCGTCCTGCGTCCGACATCCGCGGTGTATCCGCCAACGCGTCCTCGACGAGGCCCAGGGTCGCCTCGATGCGCGCCAGCTCGGCGCGCGCCTCGGGCGAAGCGGCCAGCTCGGCCTCGACCGCCGCCAGCTCCGCGCCCTCCAACTCGCCCAACGCGTGCGCCACGAGGCGCGCATTCCGATCGTTCATGACCTCGAAGTCCTCCATGTCGCGCTCCTTGCCTTCCGCCTCGCCCTTGCCGCCAGCCCGGCCGTCTCCGCCGTCCTTCCAGCCGTTTTTGTCCGAAATATTTGACATCTCACGCACCCCCCGCCCGCACCAAGGGCTCCAGCCGCGCACCCAGGGCCTTGACGCCTTCCGCGACCAGCCACCCGACCGTGCCGGACTTGCGGCCCGTGATCTCGGCGATCTCGCGGTAGCTCTTGCCTCCCAGGAGCCGCAGCACGAGCACCTCGCGCTGGTCCGGCGGCAAGCCGTCCATGGCGCGCCGCACCGCCGCGCGCGTGTCGCCGTGCTCGACCTGCGCTTGCCCGCCCTCCTGCGCCTCCACCGGCGCCACCAGGACCTCGCGATCCCTGCGGCGCCGCTCCGACTTGAGCATGTCCATGCAACGACTCCTGACGACCTTGTGGAGCCAGGACGACAAGGCGGCGCGCGAGCCCTCGGGGTCGCGCGCCACCAGCTCGGGCGGGGACTTGGCCAGTTGCAGGAACGCTTCCTGCACCGCGTCCTCGCCGTGGGAACCGAGCAGGGCCCGCGCGTGGTGCAGCAGCGCGCCTTCGTGACGCGCCACGAGGGCGGCGAAGGCCCCCTCGTCCCGCTCGCGCCAGCGCGCCAGCAGCCCCTCGTCCGAGATGTCGTCCATGACCTTGGATCTACAAGACCACCACCGACTCCGCGAAGCGGCTTGTTGGCGGAATCACGGATCTTCCGCCGACCGGGGCCTCGCCCCCATCCGAGGCGTGTTGCGCTCGCTCGCAGGCCGTACGATCTGGGGCCATGACCCCCATCGCGCGCCCGCTCATCGCCGTCAACGGCTTGCTCGTGGAAGGCGAGAGCCCGCACCTCAAGCTCGGCAACCGCTACTGCGACGCGCTGCTCAAGGCCGGCGCGATCCCGCTGGCCATTCCTCCCGTCGGCGGACCGCAGGACCTCGAGCGACTGCTCGAGCGCGTCGACGGGGTCCTGCTGACGGGTGGCGACGACTTCGACACGGCGCGCCTGGGCCTCGGGCCTGTGCATCCCACCGCCGTCGTGACACCGGCCGCCAAGCAGGACTTCGACTTCAACCTGGCGCGCGCGATCGTGGCGCGGGGCATGCCGGTCCTCGGCATCTGCTACGGGATGCAGCTGCTCGGCGTGGCCGAGGGCTGTGGCTTCCACCAGCACATCCCCGAGGATCGCCCCGGAGCCCAAGCCCACGCTGGCGGCGTCGTGCACGCGGTGCGCTGCGAAGCGGGTTCGCGCTTCGCCAAGCTCGTGCGCGAGGACCAGTTGATGGTCGTCTCGCGCCACCATCAGGCGATCGCCTCCGTCGCGGGGCCGTGGCGCGTGGCGGCGCGCGACGAGCAGGGCTTGATCGAGGCCATCGAACGCGAAGGGCACCAGTTCGCCTTTGGCGTGCAGTGGCACCCGGAGTTGTCGCCGGAAGGCTCGCCGCACGATCGCTTGTTCCAAGGCCTCGTAGGGGCCGCGGCGATGCGCGCCACGCGACGGCTCGTGGGAACACCGTGAGCGCTGCCGGACTGAAGACGATTCGCGTCGGCACTTCGCCCTCCTACGAGGTGCACGCGGGCGAGGGCGCCTTGCGCCTGGCCCTCGAGTGGGCGCAGCAACGCTCCAAGTGCCTCGTGGTGGCCGACGCGCAGGTCTGGTCGCTGCACGGCAAGGCCTTGAACCCGCTCGGAGCGCCGGTGCTGGCCATCCCCGCGGGGGAGGCGACGAAGAGCCTCGCCACCATCGAGCGCGTGGCCGAGCGGCTGGCCGAGGAACGCATCGATCGCGATGGCGCCATCCTGGCCTTCGGGGGCGGCGTCGTGGGCGACGTGGCTGGGCTGGCGGCGGCGCTGTGGAACCGCGGCATCGCCTGGGCGCAGGCGCCGACGACGCTGCTCGCGCAAGTCGACTCCTCCGTGGGCGGCAAGACTGCCGTCAACCTGCGCGCCGGCAAGAACCTCGTGGGCGCCTTCCACCAACCCTCCATCGTGGCGGCGGACACGCGCTTCCTCGCATCCTTGCCGCGCGCGGAATGGCTCTCGGGCCTCGGCGAGGTGCTCAAGACCGCCATCGTCGAGGGCGAGGCGGGTCTCGCGCGCATCGAAGATGCGCAACCGGCGTTGGCGCGGCAGGACGCTGGCGCGGTGGTCGAAGTGGTGGCCGCCTGCGTGGCGCAAAAGGCCTTCCTCGTGGCGCGCGATCCGCACGAGCGCGGCGAGCGGCGCCTGCTCAACCTCGGCCACACCGTCGGCCACGCCCTCGAGACCACGCTCGGCCACGGTGCCCTCCCGCACGGCGTGGCGGTGGGGATCGGCGTCGTGCTGGCGCTGCGCGCGTCGGCCCTGTCAGGCAAACTTGACGACGCCGGGCTGCCGGCGCGCGTGGAGGCGTGGATGCGCGCGGTGGGTCTTCCTACCGGCTTGCGCGAGGCGGGCTGCGCCAAGTCGCTCGAACCAGCCGCCGTGCTCGCGGCGATGCGGCTCGACAAGAAGAACGCCCGGGGACGCGTGCGGCTGGTGCTGCCGCTGCGGCCGGGCGTCTTGGTGCGCGACGTGGAGGTCGACGAGCCGTTCCTGCTCGAGGTCCTCGCGCATGCCTGAGCGCGCCGCGCTCAGAAGCCGATCGTCGCGCCGAACCAAGGACCCGAGAAGGTCAGATCGAGGTCGACCTGGTCGGCGTCGTCATCCAGCTCGGCGTCGAGGCGCGTGTGGCGCCAACCTGCGGCGAGGGAACCTGCGAAGCCGTTCTTCTCCCCCAGCAGGCGCCACTTGGCCATCAGGTCGAGGTCGAGGTAGGTGGCGTCGAGATCGCCGATGGAGACGGAAAGGCCGGAGGCGAGCGCCGACAGGCTGACCGGGCCGATGTCTCCTCCGACGCGCACGGCCACGACCGGCACGGGGGCGAGCTCGTCGAAGGCCACCGACTGCGTGGGATCGTCCTTCGACTGGACTTCCATTTGGATGTCGAGCACGTTGGCGCCCAAGCCCAAGCCGAGCTCGAAGCTGTCGCTCGGGATCAGGTCCCAGGTCGCGATGAACGAGTAGCCGGTCAACGAGAAGTCCGTGGCGACCGACGCGTCGGCGTCGATCACTTGCCCGTCGTACTCGATCTCCCCGTCCAGCACGCCCTCGCCATCGTGCGTGGAGCCTTGGATGGACGCGGTCAGGTGGGGCGCTCCCAGATCGAGGTCCGCGCGCAAGCCAAGCGAGCTGGAGTCCTTCTCCAGGCCGAGGTTGTCCGGCAGGTCCTGCGAGACTTGGTTGCCGAGGGTGTCGTTGAAGCCGAAGCTGCCTTCGGGCTCGAGCATGGCGAGCCGCGGCGTGAGGTCCAGTGACGGCGCGGCGCAGGCGGCTGCGAGCAGCAAGAGGAGGGCGTTGAGGATGCGCATGGCCCCTTGCGTACCAAACAGCTCGCGGCGACTCCACGGCGGTTCGTCCGCCCCCCCCTGCGTACCCGCGCGCCCCGCCGCCAAGCCGCGGGGACGCGCACCGGACGCGCAACTGTGGTCGCGGCGCCTCCGATTTGCGAGAATCGACGAGGTTTAGCCCCGCTCGGCCCTCGAGCCGAGTGCCCTCCCCCGACACGCACCGCCGGTCCCTCGCCCCCACCCACGACCACGATGCCCCGCCGCGACGACATCAAGTCCATCCTCATCATCGGCTCGGGTCCGATCGTAATCGGCCA
>SXGR01216890.1_pt1 | contig 11742 bp, 9 predicted proteins | sample 3174711 | NCBI WGS metagenome assembly SXGR01 (sample SAMN11356860, study PRJNA531348) | freshwater metagenome | isolation source: freshwater sample F1-60 | place: China: Fuxian Lake, Yuxi | collected 2017-12-25
GCGAGGTTGTGGCCGCACCTGCAAGGATGGGAGAATCACGCCATGGAGAACCTGCGCACTTTCTGTCCGCTCGATTGCCCGGATGCCTGCACGCTGGAGGCCCGCGTCGATGAGGGCCGACTCATCAGCCTCGATGCGGGAGTCGGGAACCCACTCACGCAGGGTTTCATTTGCGGCAAGGTACGGAACGTCACTCGGCACATCCATGCAGCACCGCGCATCCTCCACCCGCTGCTGCGGAGCGGTCCCAAGTCCGAAGGCAAGTTCCATCCTGTGGATTGGAAGACGGCGCTGGATGCGGTGGAGCACGGCCTGCGCGAAGCAGTTCGCGTGCACGGCCACGAGAGCGTACTGCCCTATTGCTACGGCGGCAGCAACGGCTTCCTGACGCAGGATGCGCTGGACCTCCGATTTTTCAGGCGCCTTGGCAGCAGCCAGATTCTCCGCACGTTCTGCGCCGCACCGACAGGCCGAGCAGCCACCGGGCTCTACGGCCGCATGGCTGGCGTGGCGCTTGAGGATTATGTGCACGCGCGTTGCATCGTGCTCTGGGGCGTGAATCCGAACGCGAGCGGCATTCACCTCGTACCGATTCTGAAAGAGGCACGGGCGCGAGGTGCGAAGCTCATCGTGGTCGATCCGCGCGTGACGACGCTGGCGAAAGAGGCGGATCTTCACCTGCAATTGCGTCCCGGCACGGACCTGCCCGTCGCCCTCGCCCTCGCTGGCGAACTCTTCCGCCGCGGCGCCGCAGCGGCGGCATTCCTCGCAGAGCATGTTTCGGAAGTGGACGAGTTCCGTCGGCGCGCTGAGAAGTGGACGTTCACAGAAGCCGCCGCAACGGCAGGCCTCAAGGTGGCGGAACTCGAACGCTTCCTGGAGCTCTGGCTGCCCGCGACTCCAGCGGTCATTCGCTGCGGCTGGGGGCTCGAACGCAATCGCCACGGTGGTTCGGCCGTGGCCGCGGTACTCGCGCTGCCTGCCATCGCCGGCAAGTTTGGAGTTCGTGGTGGTGGCTACACCATGAGCATGGGCGGCGCGTGGAAGCCGGATGTGGAAGCCCTCGTGCGTGCTCCAGCCCCGACGACGCGCTCCATCAACATGAATCAGCTCGGGCAGGCGCTCACGGAGCTTCGTGATCCGCCCGTCGCGGCGCTCTGGGTTTACAACGCGAATCCTGCGGTCACGGCTCCCGATCAGGCCCGCGTGCTCGCCGGCTTGCAGCGGAAAGACCTGTTCACCATCGTTCACGAACAAGTGCTGACGGATACGGCGCGTCTCGCAGACGTGGTCCTGCCCGCGACGCATTTCCTCGAACACCACGAACTCGCACGCGGGTACGGATCACTCGTCGTGCAGCAGGCAAGCCCAGTCCTGAAAGCACCTGGTCTCGCGCGTTCCAATCACGACGTCTTCACGGAAATGCTCGCGCGCTTCGAACTCGTCGAGGAGGGCGACACGTTCAGCGTCGAAGATTGCGTCGCAGCGCTGCTCAAGAATGCGCCCGAGGGCGAACGCATCGCGCGTGAACTTGCGGAGCATGGCTGCAGCTTCCCGCCTTGCGGGCACACGCCCGTGCAGTTCGTGGACGTGTTCCCGCTCACCAGCGATCGGCGCATCCATCTCGTGCCCGAAGCGCTCGATGCGGAAGCGCCACGCGGGCTCTACCACTTCGAAGCTTCGGCACCGGATGCACTCCACCCCTTCACGCTCATTTCGCCGGCGCGCGCAGAGACCATCACCAGCACCTTCGCACAGTTGCTCGCCGGGCCCGCGCCCGTGCACATGTCACCTGAAGATGCGACCAGCCTCGGGCTCGTGGACGGTGATCCCGTGCGGCTCAGCGGCGAGCGCGGCCGAGCGGGTTTCCCCGTGCGCATCGATGCGGCGCTGAAGCCGGGGACGCTCATGATGCACAAGGGTTGGTGGCGCCATCACGCACCGAACGGATTCACAGCCAACCTCTTCGCACCGGACACGCTCGCTGATCTCGGCGGTGGCGCATGCTTCAACGATGCGCGCGTCGCCGTGGAGAAGCTTGTGCCCCGCCCCGCCGCGAAGGCCTGAGCCCTCCGCGTTGCGCCCGACCCGGATTCGTACGCGCTGCGCCGCCTGCGCCGTATCGGCGCGTAGCGCATGGGGTCCCGCTGAGCAGAGCCTTCGAGTGCATCCGAGCGGCTCTGCGAAGCGGGATCACCCCATGCGCGGAGTGCGCCGGGGCTTGGCGCCCGCGCAGCGCAGGTCAGTTGCCCTCGATCTTTTGGTTGAAGCGGATGTAGCGCGTGTCCACGCGGCAAGTGACATCGCCCGTGCGTGCCACGATGCGATTCAGCCACGGGTTCTTGTCGAGCAGTGCAAAGAACGCGTCGCTGAACAATTCCACGTCCTCGACGACGGCATCCTTCGGGATGTTCGCGTCCACCCAGCGGCCATTGCGATTCCAGAGCGAAAATCCGTTCGTGCACTGCACGCCATCCAGTTGAACATTCTTGCCGTCCGCGCCCACCCAGGTGTTGGCCGTGGCGTCGAGGCTCTGGTCACGTTGCGCCTTCTTGGTGTTGAAGGCCTGGGCAACACCAGCACTTCCGGCCTCGGCGCGCCCACGATCCTGCAGCTCGACTCCTGCACGCAAACGGTTGTCTCCGAAGGCCAGCAAGTCCGTGTCCTCCGCCGCAAGGAAGGATGTGTACTCCGTGAGGATGCCGAAGCGCGTGCCGATCTTCACGATCGCGTCCACGAGCTCCTGGTTGTGACCATTCAGGCGGATTTCATCCACCAGGAAGCCCACTTTCTTGGCGGCCCACATGCGCGCCACCATTTCCTGTTCGCCTGCCCGCGCTTGCAGTGCGAGATTCATGCTGAATTCCAGTCGTACTGGCTCTCCGCGCCGCTTGCCGGTAACGACGAGCTTCGCTGCGGCGTTGCGCACTGCGTCTGCGACGGGCTTCTCATCGCTTCCCGTCGTTGGCAGGCGGTAACGGCCCACCAGCAACATGCGTTCGCCTTCATAGAGGTCGCCCACATGACGGGGGTAGGTGTCGTGAATGTTCGCCCCTTCGAAACTCACCACCGCGTCGGTCACCAACGGATTCTGCATGCGTTGATAGAAGCCGGGCACGCGCTCCTCGATGTTCTCGCCGGGAAGCACGTACTCGGAGAGTCCGCGGTTCTGCACCGCGAGGCTGTCCAGGAGCACGCCGTTCACATCGAAGCCGACTCCGAACGCGACCAAGCGCACCTGCTGCTTGTTGGCGGCGCACGTCATTGCGCAGATCTTGTGACGGTCACGCTCGCCGACCGTGGGCAGACCGTCGGTGAGAAACACCATCTGGTGCACGCTCGCTGACGCGGTGAAGAGCCCGAGCCCCATGGTGAGCGCGCCTTCGATGTTGGTGCCACCTTCCGCCGTGATGGTCTCGATGTGCGCCACGGCCGCGCGCACACAGTCCGGTGTCGCTGGCTGCAACCCTTCCTGGAACAGTTGCACACTGTTGCTGTAGATCACGAGGTTGAAGCGGTCCGTCGGACGGAGCCTCTCCACCATGAACTGCAGCGCCTTCTTCGCCTGCGCGATCTTGTCGCCTTGCATGCTGCCGCTCTTGTCGAGCACGAACACCACGTCGCGTGGTTCGGGCGCTGTGTGCGCTTGCGGGATGCCCTGCAGTGCAGCCATGAAGTAGCCATCGTCCTTCGCATCAGGCCGCTCAGAGAGAATGATCGCGTCACAGATGGCCGCTTCGCCGCGCGCGCGGGAGAACAAGCTGAAGTCGCTGTCGGCGCGGAAGCCGTCAGCCGACCACTGGAACGTCGCGCGGTGGCGCGCACCTTCCTGTTGCGAACCCATGCTCGTGATGGGCATGGTTGGCGAGTAGAGACTGGTGATCGGGTGGTCGCTCGTCACCGAGCCCTTCACACTTGCCTTGGCGATGGGAACGCCGCCGTTCCTGAAGGCTGTGAGCGGGATGCGTACATGTGCCAGATCTCCCTCGAGACCCGTCATGGTGGTGTAGCTGAGCGTCGCCGTCACGATGCCGTTGGCCGGCACGGGAAAGATGGAGGCCCGGAAGAGCGAATCGCCATAGTGCTCAAGCAGCCCCGGGTCCTTGAGCCGCCGCGTGAGCTGCTGGTAGATCTCGCGCGCCTTGGCCGCGCTGAGCACCTGGCCTTCAAGGGCCTTCCCATCCACCTTGAGATCAAAGGCGTTGGCGACAGCTTCGGCGCCGAGGGGCAGCAGCAACTCGTAGGCCTGCTCCAAGGGGATACGGTTCCGCAGTATCAGGCTCAAGGAGACCTTCACCATGGGTCCGTCCTGATGCGCCTCGGCGGTGAGTTGCTCCACCACAACCGGCGGGCAGAAAGTCGGCAGGGGGCGCGCTGAGATGCGCGGATCGAAGTGCACCACGGAATTCGCCGGTGGTACCGGTTGCTGCCCGAACCCGATCAATCCACAGCAGAGCACCAAGCCGAGAATCCGCACCATGGAGCACCTCGCTTTCTTCAGGTACTCCTTGGACGGATGGCGAGGCTCAAGGTTCCGTGGCCGCGGCAACGAAGCGCCGCGGCCGAGGAAACGGCTGTCAGTTGCCTACTTCGCCGGGGCTGGTGCCACTGGAGGCAGCACGCCATACGTGGGGTTCATGGCTGGCATCTTGCGGGAGCCAGACTCGGCCAACCACGTGTTGAACCACTCCATCATGCGCAGCGCGTAGTCGTACTGGGAGGAACGGCGCGTATTGCCATGCCCCTCGCCGGGATAGAGCACAAGGCGCACGGGATTGGTGCCCTTGACCTTCATCCAGCGGTAGAGCTCGAGGGACTGGGTGGGCGAAACCCGCGGGTCGTCCTTGCCGTGCATGATGAGCAGCGGCGTTGCGGAGTCGCGGGCATAGGTGATCGGACTCCTGTCGAGGTAGAGATCCCGGTGTTGCCACGGGCTCTTCAACCAATGCACATCCAGCATCTCATTCGGGATGTCCGTGGTGCCCATCTTCGAGAGGTTGTTCGAGATGCCCACGAACATGACGCCCGCCTTGAAGCGCTTGGTGTGCTTCGTTGCACCCCAGGCGGTGAAATAGCCGCCGTAGCTGCCGCCCGTGATGCCCACGCTCTCGCCGTCGACGAAACCGCGCGCCACCAACGCGTCGATGCCATCGAGGATGTCATCGAACTCCTTGCCGCCGTTGTCGCTCTGGTCCATGCGCGAGAAGGCCGAACCGCGCCCCGTGCTGCCGCGGTAGTTGGGATAGAAGCAGACGTAGCCCTGCGCCGCACCCACCTGTCCCGGATCGGCGTAGCGCGTGAGCCAGCCGTTCGAGTAATGGGATTCGGGGCCGCCATGCGCGACCACAATGAGCGGATAACGCACACCCTCGCGGAAGCCGGTGGGCTTGATGACCACGCCCTGCACCGTGAGACCATCGCGCGCCTTCCACTCGAACGCATCCTGCGCGCCGAACTCCACACCCTCGAGTTGGGGATTGGTGGTGGTGATGCGACGCGCCGCGCCCGCAGCCGAGCCGTCCGCCGCAAGATCCTGCACAAAGGCCTCGCCCGGATGAACCGCTGAGGAGGAGACCTGCACCACAACGCTGCCATTGGCGCTTGCTGAGATCGTGGTGCCCTGCAAGACGCCGCTGGCGATGGCCGTGCTCCACGCGCCGCCCTTCACATTGATGGCAACCAGTGCACGGTCCAGTCCGAAACTCGTCGCCGCCAGCAGCGTGTCGCTGTCACGCCATGCGAGTGCACCCACCTCTCCGGCGAAGTCCGCCGGCGTGAGTTGCGAGGGCGTGCCGCCGGCACGGGCGATGTGGAAGAGTCCGCTGTTGGATGGATCGTTGCGATCCACACCGGCCGTGAAGGCCACGCGCTCGCCATCGGGAGAGACGGAGAACACGCCGAACTTGCCGGGCACGTTCGCGGCGAGAGCGGCCGCCCCGTCCGCGACATTCACGCGCCAGAGGTCTTTCTCCATATAGGAGTCATCCACAGTGGCGGTGCGCGCCGCGGTGCACCACACCGTCGCCGCATCACCGAAGGCCAGCTCGTAGGCGCATCCGGGAAGCTCTGCACGGCGCACCGCGCCGCTCGCCACATCCACGAGGAGCAGTTCAGCGCTTTTCAGCGATTCTTCGTAGACGAGCTGGTTGTAGCCCTGCGCTGCCAGCGCCGCCTCCGCAGCCGGGGCCGCCGGTGTTGCAACCAGCGCGAGTGTTTTCCAATCCGCTGACAGCGCGAACGCCGAGGGGGTGACACCCTCCGGGCTGATGGCTGCAGGCGCGCTGCCATCCAGCGCGCAACGCCACACACGGACAGACTTGCTGCCCGCCATGCGTCCGATGACCGCGACAGCGCTGCCATCCGCGGACCAGACTGGCGCCAGCACTCCGCATTCGCCGCCCACGAGTTCCACGGCTGCACCACCGACCGCCGGCACAATGCTGAGGCGCCTGAACGCGGTGCCATCGCCTACGTCGAGGCCGCGCGGCGCGAGCGTGATCACAGCCACCTTGGAGCCATCCGGCGCCACCACCGCCTGAATGACGGTCTTCAGGCCCATCATGGTTTCAATGCTCATGGGCGCGGGCTGCGCCTGAGCGAACACCATCGAACACAGGACCGCCAGCATCATCAGACAACGCATGTGTATCTCCACTCGTGTTCCGGAATGTCAGTGCGCCTCGGGAAGCCGCGCGTGCTTCAAGGCTGGACCATGAGAGTCCATGTGATCGAACGCGCCGGGGCAACGCCCTTCTCCCACGGTCGCAAATAGAGGCTCTGGATGCGCGCGCTGCCTGGCTTCCGCGCAGCGAGGACGACTTCTTCGGTGCCGGAGCCTCCGAGGAGCCCGCTGTCGCCGGACTTCGAGCGTGTGCTCGCGATGGCGACGGATTCCACGCCATCCACCACCGTGTGCTGCCACTGGAACCCCGTGGAGGGGTTGCTCGGAAGCGAGAGTGCGAGGCGCGTTCCCGCGCGCGCCAGGATGAGCTGGCTGGCATCTCCGTGCGTGGCGACCACATCGCCGACAGCAGAACCAGAAGCGCAGGCGCCGAAGAAACACGCGGACAAGAGCAGGAGTGCGAAGCGTGCCATGATCACCTTCTGAAGCGCGCCGAGGCCATCTCGGAGCGACGCGGGCTGGGCTGGCAGCTCGGGCACCACCAGGTGCCGCGCTGCCCGAGGACTGCGCGTCTGATCGTATCCGGGCAGCCACGGCAGCGCTTGCCATGACGGCCATACACACGGAACTCGCTCTGGAAGTCGCCAGGCTTCCCCTCCGGTGTGCGATAGAAGGCATCAAAGCTCGATCCACTGCGCGAGATGGCTCGCTCCAGCACGTGGTGAATCACTTGAGCGAGCTTTGCACATTCCTTGTCAGCGAGCGAGCCTGCGCGCCGCAGCGGGTGGAGCTTCGCGCGATGCAGGCTTTCATCCACATAGATGTTGCCGAGCCCCGCGAGCACACTCTGATCCAGCAGCGTTGACTTGAGGGCCGTACGGCGTCCCCCGAGAAGTGTCGCGAGGGCGGCACCATCGAGCGCGGCGTGCCACGCGTCCGGCCCGAGCGTCTCAATGGCCTTCGCGCATGAGGACGCGATGCCGAGTCGCCCGAACTTGCGCACATCCAGAAACACCAGTTCCTCGTCGCCATCGAGATGAACGAGCACGCGATCCCACAGCCCCGTGGTGGCGCCGCACTCGCGCACGAGGAACCGACCCGTCATGCGGAGGTGCGCGTGAAAGACGCCCGCGTCCTTCTGGCCGCGCTGCAGGGGAAACAGCAACAACTTGCCGTGGCGTTGCGCGGTTCCGATGCGCGCACCTACGAGATGCTCAGCGAACCGCTCGCCGCCGGTCGCACCCAGTGTCCGTGACCAGAGCACCGTCACGCCGCGGATGAATCTCCCGGCAAGCGGCCGCGCCAGCTGGCTGCGCACCGTCTCCACTTCCGGGAGTTCGGGCACGTCACTTGCCGCCGGCAGGAAGCGCCACGGCGGCCGCGGGCTGCGGCTCGGGCAACTTCGGCGGCGGACGGTGGAACGTCGAAGCGCAAGCGGCGAGGGTCACGAGGAGAAGCATCAAGAGAAGGTTCTTCATCTGAAAGGCTCCGCTGCGATGGCTGTCGGGATGTGAAGGGCCGCTTACTTCTTCAGCCCCGCCAGGATCTCGCGCATGCGCGCTTGTGTCCCCGGGGAGAACCAGCATTCCACGAACTGCTGCCTCTCGGCAAGCCCGCTCCCGCGCATGGCCTCGATCACCGGCGCGCGCAACCATGCCTTGGTCAGCGAGAGTGCGCCCGGTTCACGATCGAGAAGTTCGCGGAGCAGGGCTTCCGTGGCCGGGATGACCTCGGCCGGGGCTGCGAGTTGATCCACCAACCCCGCGGCAAGCGCCTCTGCGGGGTTGTAGTTTCGCGCCTGCAAGGCCATGCGCGTGAGCTCACGAGGCGAGACCGCGGCCGCCAAGAGCCGCGTGACACCGAAGGGCAAGGCGACGCCAACGCGTGCCTCATTAAGACCGATCACCGCGCCACTGTCGGCCATGACGCGAAGATCCGCGCACAACGCGAGAATACAGCCGCCTGCGAGCGCAGACCCCGTGAGGGCCACGCCCACCGGTCGCGGAAAGGCATACAGCTCGGTCACCACCGTGTCGAAGAGCTCGAGGAACGCGAGCATGGCGTTGCGGTCGTAATCAACAAGCGCCACCAGATCGAGACCGGGAGAAAACAGCTTTGCATGCCCGGAGGTGAGCAGGAGGCCGTGCACCGCCGGGTCGCGGCCTAGCTCGCCGAGGGCTGCGCGCATCTCTGCCAGCACCGCGGCATCCAGCGCGTTGCCGCGAGCCTTGCTGATGTTGATCCGCGCAAGCCCTTGATGAAGCGTGACTTCGATGCCGGCCATGGAAAACTCCTGCAGGAGCGTAGCCGTCGGCAGGATGCTCTTCATGGGCTGCCGCGCCCGCTGTTCTGGATCCCCATGTGTGTTCATGCTCATCAACAATGGAAAATTCCGCAGAGACTGGCGCTTTTTGATCTTGCACGGCATGCTCTGTGCGTTCGTGGTTCCCACCCTTTGAACCCCGCCTCAAAGGAACGCAATGAACATCCCCATTTCCCCTCCGCTGATCCAGAAGGTTGTGCGACTGCACGCCCAGAGCGACGCCGTGTGGCGCGCGCTCACAGATCCTGACCAATTGGCCGCGTGGTTTCCCGATCGCGTCGAAGGCACACTCCACGTCGGCAGCGAAGGCGCCTGGGTCTTCGAGCGCTTCGGGTTGCGTGTCGGCTATCGCGTGACCGCTCGCGATGAAGGCCGTCGCCTCGCCATGGAGTTTCAGTGCGGGGCCATGCGCTCGGATCTCGAATTCCAGCTGCGCGCCGACGGTGATGGGTGCATCCTCGAAGTTCTCGATCGCACGGCGGAAACAGATCCGGAACAGCGCGAGGGCATCGCCTCCGGTTGGACACTCTCCCTCGCCCTGCTCGAGCACTGGCTCCGCCTCGCACCCGGCAATGCACGCAGCTCGTGGTTCGTGCTGCGCTTCGCGCAGTATCGCTACGACGACCTCGCCCACTGGTATCGCTCGGAACAGGGGCTGAAGCACTGGCTCACGAAGTCCGGCGCGCTCGGCCCGGTGGGCTCGCGTTTCGAACTGGTGCTCTTCGACGACACGCCTGTCCACGGCATCGTGCTGGCGCACACCGCCCACGAGACTCTGGTCACGTGGGATGAAGAATGCGCCGTGCTGGCTCTCAAAGCCTTCCAGTACGGAGAGGCCGGGCCGGCACTTGCCATCCAAGGCAGTGGCTGGGGCATGAGCCCCGAGCGGGCTGCGGAGCACGAGAGCCGCTTCGTGCAGGCCATGACGCGCCTTGTGAATTCCGTCGGCCACGACTGATCTGCCTGGAACTCCGTTGCGAGTGGAGCGGACCGTCGGCCACGCACTGGTGCTCCAGCCCCCTGCGTATCCCGAACATGAGGCCGCATTCAGGAGCGTCGGTGCCGCATGGCATGATCCACGTCGGAGGCGGGTCCATGGAAATCGTCATCACAGCCGTCGTTGCCTTGAGCGCTGGTGTTCTGCTCGGGATCTGGTTGAACGGCCGCGCGCATCGCGCAGCGGAGGTCCAGAGTGCGGGTGCCTTCGCACGCCTCGCAGCGGAGGCCCTGCAGAAGAACAGCGACCAGTTGGAGCGGCTCGCAGAGGCTCGCCTCGCCACGGCAACGCAACAGGTGGAATCGCAGTCCATCCAGCGCGAGGAGCGCATGAAAACCATCGTGGCCCCGCTGCGCGAGAAGCTCGACACGCTGCAGACAGCCACACAGAACCTCGAGAAGAACCGTGAAGGCGCCTATGCGGATCTGAAGGCAAAGCTCGAATCCCTGCAGCGCGCCACCCAGCAGCTCGACCAGGACAGCCGCGCCCTCTCGAACACGCTGCGCGGATCAGCCCAGGCACAGGGTCGCTGGGGCGAAATGGTGCTCCGCAACGTGGCGGAACTCGCGCACATGACCGAGCACTGCGATTTCGATGTGCAGGCAAGCGTCGAGGGTGGCCGCGCGGACATGCTGGTGCGCATCCCGGGCGGTGGTGTCATCCCCGTGGATGCGAAGGCCCCGTTGGATGCATTCAACGCCGCATGCAATGCCTTGGATCCGAAGGAACAAGAGGAGCACTTCAATCGCCACGCACTGTCACTGAAGAAACATGTGCAGGATCTCAAGCGCCGCGACTACGCGAAGGCCTTCGGCGGCCACACCGATATCACGGTGCTCTTCCTGCCCTCGGATGCGCTGCTCTCGGCTGCATGGCGCAGTGCACCGGAGTTGCAGGAGGATGCACTCAAGTCCGGCATTCTCATCACGACTCCCGTCACCCTCGTCGCTCTTCTCCGCACAGTCGCCCTGTACTGGAAGCAGCACCAGCTCAGTGAGAAGGCGAAGGAAATGGTGGATGAGGCCGTGGAATTGCACGACCGTCTGCGCATCTTCGCCGAACACCTTGAAGCCATGGGGCGCGGCCTCAACGGTGCCGTGAGTTCGTACAACAAAGCTGTCGGCAGCTACGAGAAACGGCTGCTCCCGAACGGTGTAGCCATCCAGAAGATGGCCGCACTGAATGCGAAGGTGCTGCCCGAACTCAACGAGATCGACGAACTACCGCGCTCCTTCGAGAACGACGCTCGTTGAAATGAACAAGGCAGGGACCGGAGCCCCTGCCTTGCTTGCCCGTGCTCAAAGAACGTGAAACGCCGCGCTCAGTATTCCTTTTCGTCGCTCGCTGGAGCGCCGACCCACGCCGGCTTGCCCGCATGGCGTGCGCCCTTCATGGGGCGCACGAATTCTCCGGCCTGTGAGGGCTTCACGCTGAGATCGCCGCCACCGGCATCGATCTTGAACGCGCTCGCCGCCTGCTGGAGATGCCCCGCACTCTCCTCGAGAGACTTGCTGGTGCCAGCGAGTTCCTCGGCCTGCGCCGCGTTGGTGCGCGTGGTCTGGTCCATCTGGGTGACGGTGTGGGCGACCTGCGCGATGCCCTTCGACTGTTCGTCGGAGACGCGCGCCACCTCGGCGATGAGGTCCGCCACGCGCTTCACGAAGCCTGCGCCATCGTCCACTTGACGGCTCGTGTCCTGGATGAGCTGCTTGATCTCGCGCGCCGCAGACGCGGAACGCTGAGCAAGATTGCGCACCTCGCTGGCCACCACGGCGAACCCGCGGCACTGCTCCCCGGCGC
>SXGR01528168.1_pt1 | contig 11741 bp, 4 predicted proteins | sample 3174711 | NCBI WGS metagenome assembly SXGR01 (sample SAMN11356860, study PRJNA531348) | freshwater metagenome | isolation source: freshwater sample F1-60 | place: China: Fuxian Lake, Yuxi | collected 2017-12-25
GTTCTTCACCAGCCGCTCGGACGGTGAACTCGGGGTTACCGATCTCTGTCTCATCTGCGCTCCTCGTATGACTACGATGAGCCAGAAATCCTCTCTTCCTCAACCCGATAAATCTGACTCAATAGTGCTGATCCCGGACATTCCGCAATTGAGCCCAGTGGGTCACTGCATCCGCATGCCGGCCCAACAAATGCAAGCCTAACCGCTCATCTGGGTCTGGCAGGCTGCGCTGATTCAAAGCTCACCGTAGCCGATCAGGAAGCAAGGTATTGGGACGGTCAGATTCTTGTGTTCGACGACAGTTTCGTGCACTGGGTGGAGAATGCTGGTCAAGATGTCCGCTATACGTTGATGATTACCTTTTGGCATCCTGAGCTCACGGCAATCGAGCGGGGCTTCTTAAGCTGGGCCCTACAAAGAGGCGGCCTTTAATCAGCGGCCTGCCATAAGGCTCACGAAGGACGGCGCACTTCGAATTTTTGGAAGCTCCTCGGCCACCGCGTCGAGAACCCCTTCGATCTGCTTCTGGTCGTGCCGACTCGTGATAAAAAAACGCAACCGCGACTGATTTTCAGCAACCCCAGGAAAGATAATAGGTACTACGTTGTAACCGCGCACACTTAGACGCTGAGACAGTATGACGGCGCTTGGCGAGCTTCCTACGATTACCGGAACTACCGATGCGCCGATGCTCAATCCTGTGTTCAATCCTCTTGCCTTCGCGCCGGCAAGAAACTCTGCACCGTTCTGCCGAAGTTTGGTTACTCGCCACTTTTCCCGTTGCAGCACGTGAATAGCGGCGCACGCAGCCGCTACCACAGGTGGAGAAGCGCCGACGCTGTAGACAAACCCCGGGGTTGTATATTTTAGAAGTTCGACCAAGTGCTGACTGCCGGCGATGTAGCCCCCTGCAGCCGCCAACGTTTTGCTAAGTGTCCCCATCCAAATATCAACATCCGTCGGATCGACACCCTGTTCTTCGGCAATGCCGCGCCCTGACGAACCCAACACCCCAAGAGAGTGCGCCTCATCCACCATTAGCCAAGCATCGTAACGCCGTTTCAGCCGGATAAGCGCGGCGAGATCGGGCACATCGCCGTCCATACTATATAGCCCTTCGACGATGATCAGTGCGCGGCGGTGACGGGCACGATTCAGACGGAGCGTTCGCTCCATGGCATCGATATCGCCATGAGCACAAAGGATGCGCTTCGCGCCTGACAGTTTGGCTCCCTCTACAACACTGTTGTGAATCAGAGCATCGCTAACAACAAGGTCTTCGGCGCCCAGAAGCCCGCCAATAACGGAAACGTTTGTCGCATGGCCGCTCACAAACGAAACGGCATCTTCAACGCCATGCAGGCCGGCTAGTGCAATTTCTAGATCACGATAGATTTTTCTTTCGCCGGCCGTAAGACGACTTGCAGATACGGAGGTCCCGTAAAGATCAATCGCGCTCTTTGCCGCGGTTGCGACCTCTGGATGACCATTCAAGCCCAAGTAGTCGTATGAGGAGAAATTTATGAGCTCGCGGCCGTCCATAAAGGTCGTATCGGCCGCACGACCCTCGTGCATTCGATAGAATGGATTCTCGATACCAGCGATATCGCCCGCCGCGCGATGAATCCTTAAGATTTCGTATTCGGGAAGTGTGCCGAAGTTGAACTTGGATGAATGTTTGGGTTGATCGTCTGGCGACTCCTCAGTTCTGTCCGCGCCACTTCTCTGAGCGAACGCTTCGCGAACGCGTTTGACAGTTTCTTCTGCTTCGTTGGGGTCGTAGGCCGAATCGCTCACAAAGGACCTTCAATTCTCCGAGCCCGTTCCAACACCGACCTAGCGGCGGCTTGGCGATCATCTGCATTGCTTACTTCAGCGTCGCCAACAAAATGGCTGCTGGCCATGGCAACTAGAGAGCTCGGCACTATGTCCTTCGGTGCGTCGCCAAAGACCAATGGAGCAATTCTACGGGCGACGTCGGCAGCTGATGTGCCACTCGCGAGCGACATGATGGGTATATCAATCTGCAGCGTTTCCTCTACCGTCACCCGCAACTCAAGCATCATCAATGAGTCCATGCCGATTTCTGCGAGTGGTCGATGGCGATCCACTTCCTTCGGCGCCAGGCGAAGCACACGCGCAATCTCTTCGACAACGATATCAACCAGAGCATCGGTCGCTTGGTCAAAAGGCAAGGTCCTAAGTCTCTCAAGAACCGCGGCGCTGTCGCCTGCCTGGCGCGCAATGCCCGCCGCAACAACGGAGTCAAAGATCGGAGTGCGTACCGCGGCAAGATCTCGGCGAGCCATCGGCCAATCGATCTTCGCCAAAGCGTAAAAGCCTTCGCTCCGATTTGTCCACGCCAGATCCAACGCATCCAATACGATTTTCGCTGGAAGCATGTTGGAAGCGAATTTCCTACGGAGTGCTGAGTTAGATGTAAGATGTCGGGCTAGATAGCCAACGTCCTGTATGCCACCCCACGCCACGGCCAAAGCTGGCAGCCCGCGCGCGCTGGCCCGTCTCGCGATACCCTCGACAAATGCATTGGCTGCGACATAGTTGAACTGCCCAGGATTGCCCAAAAGAGTTGTCGCGGACGAATAAAGTAGAAGGTAATCAAGGGGGAGTTTGCTCGCGATCTGCTCCAAATTCAGCGTACCGACTACCTTTGGCAGCAGGGCGGTTTCGATGGCCTCTTGATCCATGCCGCCGATCAATCGATCGTCCAACATCATTGCGGCGTTGACGATACCCGCCACTTTTCGTCGGCTATTTGTTTGGAGCAAGAACTTACCTAGCTTGCCGTTGTCCGTTATGTCGATCGCTGCCACTTCAACCGTAGCTCCCGACAGGCGTAGCGCCTCGATTTGTGCGATGGCTTCGTCGGGAATGGTGCCTGAACGATTGATCAGCGCTAAGTGGCGCGCTCCCCTCGCCACGAGCCATTCGGCGGTGGCTAAGCCAAATCCCCGCGTGCCGCCGATCACTACATGAAGACCGTCGCTACTTACGGGGAAGGAGTTGCTGACCTCTGCTGCTGCCGTTACCCGCCGTGAGGGAGTCACGACGATCTTGCCTATATGGGCCGCACGCTGCATGTGCCGAAATGCGTCTGCGATAGTCTCTCCTCGAAAGACTCGGTGGGGGAGTGCTACGAATGTTTCGGTGGCGAAAAGGTTTACGATCTCACTAAATAAACGCTGCATCAATTCACGCTGTTCGCCGATCAGCTGATCGATATCGACGCCAAAATAGGACAGGTTCCGGCGGAAAGGCCTCAGCCCCAGATGGGTATTCGCATAGAAGTCGCGCTTGCCCAACTCGATGAAGCGTCCCAAAGGCTTCAGACACTCGAGCGACCGGATCATCGCCTCACCGGCAAGCGAATTCAGTACTACATCGACGCCTTTGCCGTCGGTGTACACTGAGATTTCCTCAGAAAACCGAAGCGAACGCGAGTTGAGCACCAAGTCCGCGCCTAGGTCGCGCAGAAGCGCACGCTTCTCCTCGCTCCCAGCCGTGGCGATCACGTGAGCGCCTCGCAATCTGGCAACTTGGAGGGCAGCAAGGCCGACCGCTCCCGCTCCGCCATGGATTAGCACCGTCTCACCCGCGCGAAGCTGGGCAAGATAAACCAATGAATAGTACGAAGTAAAAAATGCGACCGGCAGAGTGGCGGCGGCGTGATGAGTGAGGTGCTTGGGCAGGTGGCTCACGGCAAAAGTCGGAACAGCAACGTGGCTCGCGAAGGCGCCCGACGCGAATGCGACAACCCTGTCGCCTACCTCGACGCCTTTGACTCCAGGCCCAATGGCACTAACCGTTCCGGAGCATTCCATTCCGAGCGTCGGGCCCGCGTAGCCATCCTCCAATGCTTCTTCCGGCAGCAAACCCAAATTCCACATGACATCTCGGAAGTTGAGTCCAGTCGACGCTACTTCGATCTCTATCTCATCTGTCTTTGGGGGAGATCGATGAAATAGTTCCCATCCTAGCAAGCCGCGCCCCGTCCCTGATCGAGTTGCCAAACGGAGGCCAGTAAACTCGCTGGGAGTTACAGGTAGGGCAGCCGAGATTGCGCGTTCTACACGACAGACCAACCGCTGTTTACTTTGAAAGAAGATCTCACGCTCGTCAGATGGTACTCTCATCTCGTGAGCAACGTCTTGAAGTGACGCTTCTCCGGCAACCCCAAGGCAGCGAACCTCGAGACCCGGATATTCATTTTGAACCACTCGCATCGCAGCCGTAATCGCACACCAAAGTGGTCTTTGTAACGGTGAGACTGGCACATCGCCGTCTTCAAAATCGAGGACCATCCATAGGCGTGCGGGCATGGGCGCTAACGTCTGGCATCGTTGCGCGATGCGAGTCAGCAAATTACTCAGAAAACTAGTCTGCTCAGATATTGAATGATTCGAAACGCTGCGGCCGTCGATTGACCAAACGAGGTCCGCCGCGGGTATTACTGCTTCCGGTAAGAGTGATTTCAGGTTCAAAGTCAGCGCGGTTTCGCTCTCCCAAGCAAAGCCACTTATCTCAGAGGTGTGAACGCCAACCGGTGCCATCGTCCCGTTGTCACGACAGCGCAATACCAAGCCAATGCGTTCTTCACCTGCAATCGGATCGACCGCAGCTGCCGTAAACCCCGCGCCTTGCAGTTCGTCTCTCCACTCCTGAGGGGTAAGCAGAGCGCCGACCGGAAACTCAGAATTTAGAGATCGTGCCCACCAGGTGGTGCGCACTCCTCGAACTACGTCCCAAAAAATGCTCGGTGATAGTTCAGCCGCGATAAGGGGTGCATTGGGTCTCATCAACCGCCGCAGTTGGGCTATCCCACCTCGCGACGCGGTAATTTCACTTAGCGCGTCGATGGCGCAGACTATGTCAACGGTGCCCTCAGAAAACCCTTCCAATTCGCTCCACGACGCAAAGCGTATGCGCTGAAAATCGTCCGCGAGCTTAGCGCGCGCTTGGTCTAGTCGGTCTGTATCAAGATCGGTAACGACAATATCTAGATCTAGGCTGGAAAAGCTCTCCGCCAATTCTCGCACCACGGTTGCCTGGTCCGCTCCTACCAAGAGAAGACGCAATAGGCGATCTTGGGGGAGATCTACAAGACAAGCACTCACGCTGCTTAGCGCCGCTTCGCGGAGTGAAGTGATTTGGCTGGCCGCCGCTTGAAGCTGACGCCAATGGGCCGAAGTCAGCTCAGTTTGTGCACTAAGGTCGCCCGCCAGTAGAGGACCAAGAAGTTCGCCGACTCGAGACAAGATCGAGGCTTCGGTTACCATTGTGGGATGGCGGACGAGCAATGAGCGTACGACTGACGCAAGTTCTGGTAAGTCGCAGCTATCTGAAATAGCGCGTGAGCCTGTACCCACAACTAGATTTCTTGCCTCTAGGTGCCACAACAAAGCAGAACGCAAATGTCTCGCTGTCTCTCCAACGTCTCCAACGCACTTGCCAATGACGTTCCAACTCGTTCGAAGGCAAGCAGCTTCAACAAGCAACAGCGCTTCGCTCATTGCCGCGGCGTTTTCTGAGAACTTTGGCGCCGGTATATCCGGTAGGTCGCTCGGCTCGCCGGCGGGAGCTAGCTGCCGAACTACGGTCCTATAGGCGATCGATTTGGTTTCCACAGCAGCAGCTACAGGGGCATCGATTAGCCGGACCCCCTGAGCTGACAACACCACTGTGCCGGAGGCATCGAGCAAATCTATGTTCGCGAGTATGGAGGTAACCGATCGTCGAATTGTGCGTGCGACGGCACGTGTCGCGGTAGCGCCCGGCACAAAAACTCGAACGTGCTCAAACCGAACCGGTAACATCCGCTTCAATGCCATGTCCGCGACGCCGGCGTCCTCGGAGGCAAAAAGTGTATGAAAGGCGGCGTCAAACCCTGTGAAATCGGTCACGGCGTTTTCGAGTAGGAATTGGTCCACTGGCCCAAGCGCGGCGACACCTAACTCGGGATTAGGAAAGTGCGCATGCCGTACTCGCTGAAATGATGGGCCGTAGTCAAATCCTAACGATCGAGAAATTTGATAAACACGGGCCTGCGCGACGATGATTGTTCCAGGCGTTTCGGTTGTATCGATTGGTCTCTGACTATCGACCGGAGCCCGCCCGAGGATACCGCGAGCATTGAGTAACCAGTCTGCGGCTCCGCTCCGTTGCCGAGACAGAAACTCCACAAGTCCGGTTTCAGGCGCAACCCGCACTAAGGTCTCGTATGGCACGTTGTCGTCGAACGCCAACGGCCTAACGATGTCGAGCTCCCGTACTTCGACGATACCATCGGGATAGATCTGGCGTGCTGCGGCCAGCATGACCTCGATATACCCCGTCGCCGGGAAGACGGCGATACCAGCTACCTTATGGTCTTTGATCCACGGAAAAAGCAGCGGATCAACAGTGGAGAACCACTCAGTGCAATCCTGGCGCGGCCGCAAACCCAATAGAGGATGAATTGGAGCAACAAAGGTTGTACTCGCGTCCGAGGTTAGACCGACTTCGTATTGAACGTGCTGCCAAGGATAGAGCGGCAAGGGCGTCGTCATCACTGGCGCTGGTCCCACGAAGTGATTCAGATCGACCCGACCACCTGATAGAAAGACTTTTGAGGTAGCAAGTTCGATGACATCGTCACGCTCGTTGTCGTCGGATTGGACCAAGGTTTCGATGACAGCGCCGCGCACGCCAGCTTCCCGCAAACTGTCGCGAACATAGCTTGAGAGGATTGGGCGCGGTCCAATCTCAACGAATATGCGCACACCCTCCTTTAATAAGCTGTCGAGCCCCGCTTCGAATTGAACAGGATCTCGAACATTGTGCCACCAATGTTGGGCGTCTAGAGTCAGTTTCTCGCCGAAAGTGCCCGTCACGGATGAAACGAACCGCCGTCGGGCCGGCAGCGATTTCAGCCCTTCAAGTTCACGCAATAACGGGGCACGTACGGGATCGATCAAGGCACTGTGAAAGGGATAGTCGAGGTCCAGCTTTCGAGCGCTGATCTTCATTTCTGCTGCTGCCGTTAGAACACGGTCTAGCTGCGGCAAGGGTCCTGATATGGTGACGCTTCTCCAGCTATTGATCGCTGCTACGTCGATGCCGACGCTATTCACGGACTTGAGAAAGCGACGCGCTTCGCGATCGCTCAGCATGAGGGCGGCCATACCGCCAGCGCCGCGCGCGCTCTCTTGATGACGGCTGCGCGCGATGACAACGTCAATCGCCTGTTCAAGGCTCAGCATTCCGGCTGCCCACGCGGCCGAAATCTCTCCGACGCTGTGGCCCAGCGTGCCAATGGGAACGACTCCTGAGTCCTCGAGGACGCGAACGGTGGCAACCTGCAGCGCCAAGAGCAAAGGCTGCGCATAGGTTGCCATGCGCAGTTTCATGTTCAGATCGGCGGCGAAGAGCAGACCGATCAACGACCAGTTTTGCCGTTTTGCGAAATGCCGATCTACTTCTTCAAGTGCTGCTCGGAACCGGGCATGGGATTGAAAAATGCTTCGACCCATCCCGACCCATTGTGAACCGTTCCCCGAAAACAGAAACGCTACGGGTAGATCTACGCCGAGGGCTTGGCTGTCTAGAATTGACTCTGAACCTTCGCCATTGGCGAACAGGCGGAGTTGCTCCCGAATTTCTTGAGAGGACCGACCTCGCGCCACAAGGCGATGGGGCAGCGCGTCTCGTAGATACGCTGCGGAACGAATGAAGTCCGCAGTCATTCGTGCGTCCGTCGGCCAATCGTTCGAATAAGCCGAAGCGAGAGGGCGCAGTGCTTCGGCTGAATGCGCTGACAAGAGCAACGGTGGTGTTTCGTCGTTACGCACATACACCATGCTCACGACCGGATCTTGGCCGCGAATGATCGCGTGTGCATTGGTGCCGCCAAATCCGAACGAATTGATGCCGATGAGTGAAGGTGCTCGTCGTTCGGGTAAACGGACGTTGCGGTCAACAACGCGCAAATTTAGTTCGTCGAATGGAATGTCGGGGCTTGGAGACTCCTGATGGAGTGTTGCCGGAATGGTGGCGTGCTTTAGGGCAAGAAGTGACTTAAGAACTCCGGCCAATCCGGATGCCGGCTCCAGATGTCCGATATTGGATTTCACGGACCCGATAGGTAACGGCTGCGATCGCCGTTGTGCTAGCCCTTTGCCAAGGGCATCGGCTTCCATAGGGTCCCCGACTTTTGTACCCGTGCCGTGGGCTTCCAGATACACCAAGTCACTCGGATCCACGGCGAAATCGCTATAGACCTGTTCCAGCAACTGACGTTGCGCGGCTGCCGACGGTAGCGAGAGACCAGTGGTGCGACCGTCTTGCCCAACTCCTGAACCGACAATAGCCGCGTGAATGGTGTTGCGCCCTTTTCGAGCAGCTGCCATCGAGCGCAGCACCAAGACAACTGCTCCCTCACCTCGTACATACCCGTCGGCCGCTGCGTCGAAGGGTCGGCAGCGACCGGTTGGGGAAAGCATAGAGGCGCGAGAAAAGCCAATAAACGAAAAGGGAGACAGCAAGAGATTGACGCCGCCGATTATTGCCGTGTCCACTGTTCCATTGCGGATCGCTTCTGCTGCGAGATTGAGCGCGACAAGAGATGACGAGCAAGCGGTATCGACCGTAAAGCTGGGCCCGCGCAAATCCAAATTGTAAGATAGACGATTGGCAATAACGCTCAGCGTGTTGCCGGTCATCATGTGAACGTCGGCCGCCGACGGGTCGGCAATAAAACGTGTTCCGTAGTCGACGGACGAAGCTCCAACGTACACGCCGGTAGGAGTTCCCGCTAAAGACGAGGGCCGAATGCCCGCATGGCCCAGGGCATCATGCATTACTTCTAACAAGTGTCGTTGCTGCGGGTCGACTTGCTCGGCTTCGCGTGGGCTCATGCCAAAGGCTGCGGCATCAAAGCCCCAGACATCGTCGATTAGACCGGCGGCAAAGGTGTAGCTACGGCCGTTCTGATCAGGGGAAGGATGATAGAAGGCTTGCGTTGGGAAGCGGTCAGGTGTGATCCAGTCGACGCTTGAACGGTTTTCGCGCAGCAGCGACCAAAAGGTATCAGTGTTCGTTCCGCCCGGTAACCGGCCAGCGTAACCGACAATCGCAACTTCATCACGGTTAGTCATCGACGCCCCTGCTACACCACGCATGCCCCCCTAGTCACATTCAAGACGTGCGCAAGAACTCGGCCAACACCCATTCTGCGTCGGCCCATCCCCATACAGTTACTGATACTAATTGCCCCGTATCCATGCAACCGTCAATGCTCTCGCGGTTTTCACCGTGGCCGCTTGCTGACCAGGGGTTATGATGGCCGATGGCGATCAACCAGCCAGCGACAGCGGGGGGGGGCCCGGGTAAGGGCGAGAAACTGCAGAAGATCGTACTCTGCCATCTCGAGAGCTTGGTAGGATTGCCCGCTCTCAATATCCTCTTTGCCCATTTGGGGCCCCGTATAGGACTAGTCTTAGCATCGCATCGATTCGGCCCGCATCACGGAAGCGTTACGGAACAGCTGCGAGAAGGGGTACGCCGGTCAGGCTGGCGTCTTACGGTTTGGCTTGGCTTCGATATCTTTGCTGCTCAGACTGTTTCGCAAGTCGCTCGTTGGATCAGCTTCATACGCCGCGAGTCCCCTGCACTCGCGACGTTGCCTGAACTAGCGAGGCGCCACGGAGCCCGCTTCGCTCAAGTGCGCGACGTGAATGATGCGGCGAGTATTGACCTTGTGCGAGCTTACGCGCCTGACCTGGTGATCGTTCTGAATTTTGATCAAATCCTTCGTGCACAGTTCATCGCTCTTCCCCGGCTCGGCGTAATCAACGTTCATCCTTCGTTGCTTCCGTCATTGCGAGGCCCCTGTCCGGCATACTGGGCGCTGCAGGAGCGTCGCGACGTATCCGGGGTATCGGTTCATCTTATTGAAGATGAGAAGATTGATTCTGGCACTCTGATTGTTCAATCCGAGGTCATAGTTGATCGAAGTTTGTCAGTTGGCGAGCTCACCACGCGATTGTTTGAGTTAGGCGCTCGCGCCTTACCGCAAGCGATCGCCACCCTAACTAGCAACCGTGAGGTTGGGCGTCATCAAGACCTGACGAAGGGAGCGTACCGAGGCTTTCCGGATCGGCGCGCCATGGCGGCGTCGCGTCGCCAGGGCGTTCGCCTCTGTCGGCTTGGCCATATCGTGCGGCTGGTAGCAGCTGCGACGGGACTTGCTCGTTGGTAGGTCGACTATGACACAAGGTATCGTCAGCGAGGTCACCTTTCTTGGGTTGGCGGCGCTCTGGCTCGGATCATTAATTTGGCTAGGAGTGACCACAGTACTTGCGATGACTCACCGCCTGCGCCGTCGCGACGCCGATGGGGACTCTACTGGCTTTCGGCGTATCGGGTCTGAGCCTGCAGTCTCGGTGATTGTGGCTGTAGCGTCGCCAGCTCCTGACCTCGGAGCAGCCGTAAGATCGCTTTGCTCTCTCAACTACCCGGAGTTTGAGATTCTTCTTGGGGCAGCGGGCGGCGATCATGCCGCCATAGAAGCCATCCGGCACGAGGCGCGAGTACTACCGAGCCGTATACGCGCTTTTGTTAAGGTGCCGGTACGCACAACAAATCCCAAGGTCGGACTACAAGCCGCAATCCTCGCGGAGGCGCGCTATCCGCTGCTGCTATTTAGCGACGACAATGTGGTGACAGCGCCGTTTCGCATCCGGGCCCATGTTGAGCGCATGCGAGATGGTTGCAATCTCGTATCCGCGGTTGTTGTAGGGGAGGGGCCCGTGGGCTTTTGGGCAAGTGTGGATGGCGCATTCATGTACAACTTTGCCCGCCTTCAACTTGCGGGCGACCGCGTCGGCTTTGCCGGCGTCACTGGAAAATCGATGCTGGTTAGCCGCAACGACCTAGCCCAGAGCGGAGGCCTTTTGGCTACGGGCGCCACCCTGTGTGAGGACGCGGCCCTGCGGAACCAGATTGCCCGCATGGGGGGGCGCACCGGCTTAAGCCGCGAAGCTGTTATCCAGCAACTCGGCAAACGTGGTTTGTCGGACGTTTGGAATCGGCACAAGCGCTGGTTCTATTGCAGGCATCGCCAGGTGCCGCTTGTGTTTTTGGGAGAGGTACTATTCTCCGTCCCAATCGCCGCAGCAAGTGGCGCTGTGCTTGCCCCATCTCTCGGGATGGCCACCTGGTTAGGAGCTTCGCTACATGCCGCCATCGCACTCGTCGTCGAGATGATGTTCTTGCGGTCAATGCAGTGGCGAATAGGATCGCAATTTCCGATCGCCTGGCTTATCCGTGAACTTTGGATGCTACCGCTTGCCGTTGCCGCAATTCTGGGCCGAAATGTTGCTTGGCGAGGACGGCAGTTTACTTTGAAGGCTGGCCCGCGATCCTAGTGTTGCCCGTCTTGACCTGCTCCCCGTCTTTCATACGTCGTCTGGTTGAGTCTGTTCCTTGTTTGAGCTCTCGTTGGATGGTGCAACGGGGCGGGGCGCGAAGCCCCCGATCGAGCGCAGCGTCCCGCCCCGTTGCTCTTGGGCTCTGCGCGTAGCGCCGAACACCGCCGGAGGCAACCTGCCCAACCGGCCGTGCGGCCTTACCGTGTTGTAGTCGATGCGCCACGCCTCGACGATCTGTCGGGCCTGGCTCAGGGTCGTGAAGACGTGCTCGTTGAGGCATTCGTCACGCATGCGGCCATTGAAGCTCTCGACGAA
>SXGR01015008.1_pt1 | contig 11740 bp, 14 predicted proteins | sample 3174711 | NCBI WGS metagenome assembly SXGR01 (sample SAMN11356860, study PRJNA531348) | freshwater metagenome | isolation source: freshwater sample F1-60 | place: China: Fuxian Lake, Yuxi | collected 2017-12-25
CCAACTTTCGCTAGGTCATAGCGCTTGGGGTTGAAGTAGAAATTATCGAGTAGGTTCTTGGCATTTTCAATGGTTGGCGGTTCGCCTGGACGCAACTTGCGGTAGATATCAAGTAGTGCGTCTTCTCGGGTGGCGATGTGGTCTTTCTCCAAAGTCGCCATGAAGGTTTCGTACTGGCCGAAGCGCTCAACAATTTGCTCGGTAGTCATGCCCAGTGCCTTTAGCAGCACACTTACCGGCTGCTTGCGCTTGCGGTCGACGCGGACGGCGACGAGATCCTTCTTATCGATTTCGAACTCAAGCCACGCGCCGCGGCTAGGGATCAACTTGGCGACATAAATATCTTTATCGGTCGACTTGTCGACGGACCGCTCGAAGTAAGCCCCCGGGGAGCGGACCAACTGCGAGACAACAACCCGCTCAGTGCCATTGATGATGAAAGTGCCCTTATCGGTCATCAAGGGGAAGTCACCCATGAATACCGTCTGCGACTTGATCTCACCGGTATCGTTGTTCATGAACTCAGCGGTCACGAACAGCGGTGCGGAGTAGGTGAAGTCCTTCTCACGGCACTGATCGACGGTGTACTTGGAAGGCTCGAAGCGATGATCGCGAAAAGACAGCGACATCATTCCGGCAAAATCTTCAATCGGGCTGATCTCTTCGAAGATTTCCGTCAGGCCCGATGCCTGCGGGATCTCGGTGTTGCCGGCGGCAATAGCTGCGGCAACGCGCTCCTGCCACTCGGGGCGGCCAAGAAGCCATTGGAAACTCGCGGTTTGCAACGCCAGTAGATCCGGGACCGCAAGCGGCTCACGGATCTTGGCGAAGGAGGCCCGGTGAAGTTCGGGGGAAAGTGGGGTGACTTCTGGAGTGCGCGTGACGGCCAAGAGTAGATCCTTCCGAGGGCGCTGCTATTGGATGTAACACTTGTTTGAGGAACCGTTGCTACTGGCGACTTCTGGACAAATTGCGCCTTTATCCACGGCAGTTAGCCCGAACTGTCAAATGACGGTTCAGGCGTTGGGTCGAAAGGATGGCAGCGCAAAGCAGCAGTGTACCCCTTGGGCAAACCGCTGTCCAACCCCCCTAGACCATCGCTTCTCCTCGAGGCACCTAGGCGGCCCAGCAGCGACAGCGGTTAGTTCTTAACCCCTAGCTGGCCTGGCCCAAAGTACGTCATCGTGAAACGAGCTCCGTGCGGGTTTGGCGTGCCCTCAAATGGTGGCTGCCCGTGACCCCGTAGTCAAGTGGCCCCGCCTGGACTGTGACCAGACCGCAACCAAGGCGCCTGATTTGTCCATTTTCTTAGGGGGCGAAGATGTTGCGGTCAAACCGATGGGGCGCCCCCGCAGGGGCAGGGGCGCCCCATCGGTTCGCGGCCGGGGCCGGCGAAAACCTGCATTGTTGCAGCTGGCTTGCTGGAACTGCTCGGCTAGAAATACGTGGCTAGAACTACTTGACCGAAACCGTGGCGCCAGCGGCCTCAAGTACGGCCTTCGCCTTCTCGGCAGCCTCCTTGTTGACCTTCTCCAGCACTGCCTTGGGTGCGGCTTCAACCAGATCCTTGGCCTCCTTCAGCCCAAGGCTGGTTAGAGTGCGCACCTCCTTGATCACGGGGATCTTGTTCTCGCCCGCTGCTTCGAGAATGACATCGAACTCATCTTGATCAGCGGCGCCGCCGGCATCGCCACCGCCGCCTGCGGGGGCAGCAACGGCTACGGCAACAGGTGCTGCCGCGGTTACGTCAAAGGTGTCTTCGAAAACCTTGACGAACTCGGAGAGTTCGAGAAGGGTCATCTCCTTGAATGCATCAAGCAGTTGATCGGTGCTCATCTTCGCCATGGTGGCGTCCTTTCGGTTTTCCGGTGGGGTATTACCCCGTAGGGCCGGGTGGTGGTGGGCATTAGCCCTCGGGGATTTCCTCGGTAACTACTTCAGTAACAACTTCGTTGGCCAAAACTTCTTCTGCCGCAACCTCGTCAGCGACCACCGCTTCGACTGCTTCCTGTGCAACTGGTTCCTGCGCAACAGGCGCGCCAGCGGCCAGTTTGGACTGGAGTGCGCCGAGGACCCGAGCGGTCTTGGCCAGTGGGGCCGAGAACAGCGCGGCAGCCTGCGACTGCTTGGCCTTCAAGGCGTAAGCCATCTTGGCAAGCAGTACCTCGCGGGACTCAAGATCGGCGAGCCGGACGATTTCCTGGGCACTTAGAAGTACCCCATCCATCACCCCGCCCTTGATAACAAGTGCCGGGTTGGCCTTGGCGAAATTGCGGATGCCCTTGGCTGCGTCAACCGCATCGCCCTTGATGAAGGCGATAGCGCTCGGGCCGCTCAGGAGAGCGTCGATACCGGTCACGCCGGCATCCTTGGCAGCAATCTTGGTCAGGGTGTTCTTGACCACCGCATAAGTCACGGTGTCGCCGAGGGAACGGCGCAACTCCTTGAGTTGCGCGACGGTGAGTCCGCGGTATTCGGTGAGCACCGTCGCACTGGAGGTGCGGAAGTGGTCGGCGAGATCGGCGACGGCAGTCACCTTTGTCGGCCGGGCCATGGAGCTCCTTTCGTTGCGGTCCCAGGCAAGTAGAACGCCCCGGCGCAGGCGCACGGGGCTGGGAACCGCAACTGGCGGCCAAGCTTCGTAATCCTGCGCGGGCCGCCCGCTTGAGCGGGGCCTTCGACGCTTGCCCCGGGGTTCCGGGGCGGGCGCGACCAGCGGTCTTGGGTGAGCTCAGGCTAGGGCGCCTAGCCCATCTTTGGCAAATCCTAGATTTCGTCCTCAGCGGTGAGGTTCTTGACCCGGTTTGGATCAACCGGCACGCCCGGGCCCATGGTGGCCGAAATCGTAGCCTTCTTGACATATCGGCCCTTCGCGGCCGACGGCTTCAACCGAAGGACCTCATCCAATGCTGCCGCGTAATTCTCGACCAGTTGCAGCTCGGTAAACGAAGCCTTGCCGATCGGAAACTGCATGTTCGCATGCTTGTCGATTCGCATCTCGATCTTGCCGCCCTTGATGTCATCAACTGCCTTGGCGACATCCATGGTGACGGTTCCGGTCTTTGGGTTGGGCATCAAGCCTCGCGGTCCGAGTACTTTGCCGAGGGTGCCGACCTTGCCCATGAGGTCAGGTGTCGCCACAGCGGCATCGAAATCCGTCCAACCACCAGCCACCTTGGCGATTAATTCATCGGAGCCGACAAAATCAGCGCCAGCCGCACGGGCTTCGTCGGCCTTTTCCCCATTTGCGAAAACCAAGACCCGAGCGGTCTTGCCCGTGCCGTGCGGCAGGTTCACGGTGCCTCGCACCATTTGATCGGCCTTGCGGGGATCGACCCCAAGTCGCATCGCAACCTCGACGGTTGGATCGAACTTGGTCGAAACACCCTTTTTGACGACGCGGACGGCCGAAAGGGGTGAATACAGGGCGTCCTGATCAATTAGCTCTGCGGCCTTCAAATATGCCTTGCTGCGCTTCATCTCTGCTCCTTCGCAGGTTGTGGTCGGCGGGCCACGCTGGCCCTCCCACTTGTTTCGGTTGCTATGCGGTAACGGTGATACCCATCTGACGCGCGGTACCTTCGATGATCTTCATCGCGGCGTCGACGTCATTGGCATTTAGATCAGGCATTTTGGTTTCGGCGATCTCGCGCACCTGGTTCTTGGTGATCGAGCCAGCTTTCACCTTTGGCGGGTTACCCGAGCCCTTTTCCAGGCCCGCAGCCTTCAGGATCAACCGCGATGCTGGTGGAGTCTTGAGGGTGAAGTCGAAACTGCGGTCTTCATAGACCGTGATCTCAACGGGAATCACGTTGCCGCGCTGGTTCTCCGTGGCCGCGTTATAGGCCTTGCAGAACTCCATGATGTTTACACCGTGCTGGCCAAGTGCTGGGCCAACGGGCGGTGCCGGGTTTGCCAGGCCAGCTTGAATTTGCAGCTTGATCAGGCCGGTGACCTTCTTTTTCTTCGGTGCCATGGTGTGTCAGGTCCTTCGTTGTGGTGACCCGGAGACGGCGCCCCCGGGAGTTGGCGGTTAGTTCTTGTCGATCTGGCTAAATGCGAGTTCGACGGGAGTCTCGCGGCCGAATATCTCGACCAGACCGGTGACCTTTTGTCCTTCGATATTGATTTCGGAGATCGTCGCGTGCAAAGTTGCGAACGGCCCATCAACGACAGTGACCGAATCACCGACCAGGAAGTCAACGTAAACAGCCTCGGCCGCAGCCACGCCCCCTGCATTGGGGCTGCCGGGAACACCGGCCTTCTTCTCCGGGGCGGGCGCGAGGATCGCGGTGACCTCGTCTACCGAAAGGGGCGATGGCTGATGACCGTGACCAACAAATCCAGTAACCCCTGGCGTATGGCGCACCGCGCCCCAGGACTCATCGGTCAGGTCAAGTCGAACTAGCACGTAACCGGGGAACTTGTTGCGACGAACCTGCTTGCGCACGCCACTCTTAATTTCAGTGACTTCCTCCATCGGCACCTCGACCTGGAAGATGTAGTCCTCCATGCTCAGGGAGCTGATGCGCGATTCAAGGTTCATCTTTACTTTGTTCTCAAATCCGGCATAAGAGTGAATGACATACCAGTCACCCGGCGCTAAGCGCATCCGCTCGCGAAACTCCGCGATTGGGTCGACTTCACCGGCTTCTGCATCTTCTTCTTCAAGTTGGTCAGCTTCGGCAAGAACCTCTGCTACCAGTTCTTCAACGAGTTCCTCGGCAACGGCTTCGGCAACTTGCTCCTCGGCACCGGCTTCATCCGCCAATAACTGCGCCAACAGCGCGTCGGCAGCCGCTGCATCGCCGCCTCGCTCCTTGGGTGCAGCGATCGCGAATGGATCCGCTGAAGGAGCGGGCTGTTGCTGGTCCTGGTCGGACACGGTGGGCTATCTCCTAGTTCGCTGGTCGGGAAGTTCTTGATTAGCCAAAGATGAACAGAACACCTTGGGTGAATATGTAGTCAAAGCCCGCGATAATCGCCGCGATTAACACCACGAACACGATTACCACGATGGTGTAGGCAATAAGTTCTTTTCGAGTGGGCCAGATTACTTTACGAAGCTCGACGATGATCTGACGCACGAACAGCGCTAGGCGCCCAAAGAATCCGGGTCGCCCGCGGTCACCCGATCCGCTTTCGCGGCCGTGGGAGACGTCGGTGTCGGTCATTTCTCGCCTTCAGTTCGTCGGATCAGATACAGTTTTAGTGGCTTTGGAGCCGCTTTTACTTTTGGAGCCGGGATTGCTTTTCGTGCTGGCGGTGCTGTTCGTACATCTGCGCAGGGCCGGAGGGACTTGAACCCCCAACCGTCGGTGTTGGAGACCGGTGCTCTACCAATTGAGCTACGACCCTTTGGCCGACCGAGTCTCAACCTGTGGGCAGGCTGACGCCAACGGACCAACCGCGGGCAGAGTCTACGGTCCCACCCGCGGAGGGGTCCAATCCGGGCGCCGGTCCACCTGAAATACTGGGCCCATGACCTCCTCACCCGCACCCAGAGTGTCCCGTCGGATCGCCGCCATCACTGAATCGGCCACGCTGGCGGTCGATGCCAAGGCCAAGGCCCTCAAGGCCGCGGGCCGGCCGGTCATTGGGTTCGGCGCCGGTGAGCCGGACTTTCCAACACCCGGCTACATCGTCGAGGCAGCAATGACCGCGGCCAACTTGCCAAAATGGCACCGTTACACCCCCGCCGGTGGGCTGCCGGAGCTCAAAGAAGCGATCGCCGCGAAAACCCTGCGGGACTCTGGCATGGCCGTTTCGGCTGCTCAGGTGCTGGTCACCAACGGCGGCAAGCAGGCCTTGTACAACACGTTCGCGGCCCTCTTGGACCCGGGGGATGAGGCCATCTTGCCGGCCCCGTACTGGACCACCTACCCGGAGGCAATCCGGCTGGCCGGGGGGGTGCCCGTTGAGGTCATGACCGATGAGACCAGCGGTTACCGGGCCACCGTCGCCCAGTTGGCGGCCGCCCGCACCCCCCGTACCAAGATTCTGGTTTTCGTCTCACCCTCGAACCCAACCGGTGCGGTTTACTCCCCCGCCGAGGTTAAAGCCATCGGCGAATGGGCGCTCGCGGCCGGCATCTGGGTTGTCACCGACGAGATCTACGAGCACTTGGTATATGGCGATGCGCAGTTCTCGTCGATGCCGGTTCTCGTCCCCGAACTAGCCGATACCTGCGTAATCATAAATGGGGTCGCGAAGACCTATGCGATGACCGGCTGGCGGGTGGGCTGGATAATCGGGCCACTTGACGTGATCAAGGCGGCTACCAATCTGCAGTCGCACTCAACTTCCAATGTTGCCAACATCTCGCAGGTTGCGGCACTGGCCGCAGTCTCCGGGGATCTAGCCGCCGTAGATGAGATGAAATTCGCCTTCGACCGCCGACGCAAACTGATCACCGGCATGCTCGATGCCATTCCTGGCGTCACCTGCCCGTTGCCCGAGGGCGCGTTCTACGTATACCCATCGGTCAAGGGACTGACTGGCAAAACAATTCGGGGAACCGCTATTACTTCATCAGCCGATCTCGCCGGATTGATCCTCGACGAGGCGGAGGTCGCGGTCGTTCCGGGTGAAGCCTTTGGCACTCCCGGCTACCTGCGGCTTTCCTACGCCCTTGGTGACGATGACATCGTTGAAGGAGTAACCCGCATGGCCAAGCTCCTCGGCGAGGCCACATAACTGCCTTAAGGGGTCCCACCTGCCAATGCGCAGTTCACGAGGGTTGGCTCAGGCTCGAGCAAAATCCCGAATTTCTCCAGCACCAACTGTTGAACATGCGCCGCTAAGTCAATGACCTCGGCTGCGGTTGCACCACTTTTTGCAACGATGGCCAAGGTGTGCTTATTCGATACTCGCGCTCGTGACTTCTCCGAAACGCGCCAGCCCTTTGTCACACCGGCCTGCTCAATTAACCAAGCCGCGCTCAATTTCACGCCACCGACGGCCGGATACCGCGGGCAAGCCGACGGGATGCCCACGGCGATGGCATCGCTAACTATTGGGTTGGTGAAGAATGACCCGGCACTGCGACTGTCCGCATCGGCAACATCAAGCACCATGCCCTTGGCCGCCCGTAGCGCTAGTACCGCGGACCTAACCGCTCCAGGAGCAGCCAGCCCACCCACCTCGACAGCAAGCGCAGCGGCCAGTTCGCCGTAGCGCACGGTGCATTGCCCGGCATCGCGAAGTTCGATTGTCACTGCGACAATCAACCATCGATTCGGGTGCCGCTTGAAAATACTGGATCGATATTCAAACAGGCATTCTGCATTGTCGAAGACCTCGACGGACCCACTTGCGCGATCAAGTACACGAACAGATTCGATCACCTGGGAAATCTCTTGACCATAAGCACCAACATTTTGAATCGGGGTGGCCCCGACCAGGCCTGGGATTCCGGACAGGGCCTCGATCCCGGACCAACCATTTACGACGCACAGTTCCACCAAGGCATCCCACGGCTCACCCGCGGCCACCGTTAGCCGCACAACACCATCGCCCGCCTCGATTTCAATTCCGCGCGTGGCCACCTGCAGCACGGTGCCATGGAATGGGCCATCACCCATCAAAATGTTGCTCCCGCCACCAAGAATAAGTACCCGCTCGCGGGCATCATCTAGTACTCGTAATCGCTCAATGAGCTCATTGGTGGCTGTGCAGGTCCGAAGCACATCTGGTTCACCGCCAACACCTAATGTGGTGAGGTCTGCCAGGCGCATGGTGGTCAGCCTATGAGGATCGCGGCGCGAGGATCTCGACCCGGCCGCGAAATTGCTGCAGGAGTCGGTCATAGTTCTTTTTTGACTCGCGATCCCTGAACTCTGGGTTGGAGTCGTGATACCCGCGGTGCCTGGCCTGCTCAACCGGGAGCGACCCGCCTGGAACTACCAGCCGTCCGCCAGCAGCACGCAGCATCAATGACCACTCAAGATCGCCATTGCGATAGAACCTGGCCTTTGGGCTCGGAGGCGTGGCGCGAGCGGCCACTGTGTCAACAATCATTAAGTAGCCAAGCAGCACATCGACTTCGCCCGGTCCGGCGTCAACTACCGACCGCCAGTTAGATAAATCGACGTTCGTACCCCGCCAGCCAGCACCCACCACGCCCGGCTCCGCCAGCGCGTTGAGCAAAGGGGTTATCGCATCACCTGTCAGCACCGATGACAGGTCCATGACCACATGCGTGGGGGCCGGATCCAACTCGATCAATGCCCCGCAGGCTCTACCCCAACCCACCTGCTCCAGTGCTTGCGCCACATGGATCACGCGCACGCGCCCTTGGCTCTCCAGCGAGATTTCATGCGCGACTAAGCCAGCGCCATCAACATTGCCCAGATCAAGGACGATGATCAGCACCTGTGCTGGGGCGAATGCCAAAAGGGCGGTCAAGCAGGTGCGTACGTCATCTGGCCAACCGTCAACTATGAGCCCGACACCACAATCATTTCGGCCGGCCGGTATTGGGTCAAGCAGTGCATCAGCAAGCGTGGGAAAACTGCGGAACGGTGGTTTCGCCGCCAATTGGAAGCCACCGGGGGTATCGAGGAGATCCCAACCCGCCGCCGCTATTTCATCGCGCAGCACATCAGCGAGTTGAAAGTCACGAGCCAGGCGCGCAACCTGCCGACGTTCGGCAAGTTCGGTGACCTCGTGCGGGACCTCGCTCACGCGAGTTGAACCACAGCCTGCGCTTTGCCGAGGACAGTTTGTCCGGCGCTAGCGGCCGTCAAGGTGACTCGCACCCGATGTGCATCGAGTAGTTCGGTGACCTCACCACTTATTTCGAGTAGGGCACCCACACCATCATCGGGAACGGGTACCGGGCGCGTGAATCGGACTCCGTACTCGACAACCGCCCCCGGATCACCGACCCAATCGGTTACGACCCGAATCGCAGCTGCCATGGTGAACATCCCGTGGGCGATCACATTGGGTAGGCCAACTGAGGTGGCAAAACGCTCATTCCAATGGATGACATTGAAATCACCCGAGGCACCCGCGTATTTGATCAGGCTCAGGCGTTGAATCGGAACCGAGAGGGAGGGCAGCTTGGTGCCAACTTCGACATTCGCGTACTTCGGAATCGAAGTCATAGGGCATCAGTCCCGCGAGCGACTATCACCATCGTGGTAATGACAACCAACTCACCGGAGGTAGTGCTCAACGAGCTCTTGACGGTGATCATGTCATTGCCAGCTGCAGCGCGAATATTCTCAATCGTGTTCGTGACCACGAGTTCATCGCCGGCAACAACCGGCCTAGAATACACGAACGACTCCTCGCCGTGGACGACCTTGGTGTAGTCCAGCCCAAGGTCAGGATCCATGATCACTACCGTCGACGACGCGAATACGAAGGTGAAGGCAAATGTCGGCGGCGCCACCAAGTCGGGGTAGCCAAGCGCCTGGGCGGCCGCAAGATCGTGGTAGACCGGATTGAAGTCGCAGATGGCGCTCGCGAATTCACGAATCTTCTCACGCCCAACGAGATAAGGCTCGCTCGACGGGTAGGTGCGGCCAATGAAATCCGGGTTAAGCGCCATTGATCAGCGACGCAAAACTAGCGGGTCTCTTTGTGCACGGTGTGCTTATTGCATTTAGGGCAGAACTTCTTGGCCTCAAGACGATCGGGGTCATTGCGGCGGTTCTTCTTGGTTATGTAGTTACGATCTTTGCAATCTTCGCACGCCATGGTGATCTTTGGTCGTACGTCGCTGGCCTTGGCCACGGCACTTCCTCTTTCCTTTGAGCAACTCGCCTAGCAGTCACGCGGTCGCGCGACCCTTTTCGTTTCCTTGCGAAGTAGCGGAGGCCGGACTTGAACCGGCGACACAGCGATTATGCGCCGCTTGCTCTACCCACTGAGCTACCCCGCCTTGGGGTGCCTCCGCGGGGGCGGGTGCACCAACCGAGCCCCAATACGGAATCGAACCGTAGACCTCCTCCTTACCATGGAGACGCTCTGCCGTCTGAGCTATTGGGGCACAAAGCCACGCAAGCGTACAAGAGAGACACCCGAGAACGAAAATGGTACCCTGCCAGCGGCATTTGCCGGAATCCGCAACACTGGGGGCATGCAGTCAGCCCAAAAAGTCAAGTGGGATCTTTCGGATTTACCAGACCTGACCGGCCACACCGTCATTGTCACCGGGGCCAACTCCGGGCTCGGGTTTTGTACCACCGAGGCCCTCGCGGCAAGTGGCGCGAAAGTCACCATGGCCGTTCGTGACCTGATGAAAGGCCAGGTAGCCGCCGCCAAAATTCGGGCCACCACCCCTGCTGCCAAGGTGGATCTAGCCACCCTAGATCTAGCCGACCTGAGCTCCGTACGAGCTTTTTCCCGAAGTTGGTCCACCGCCAACCCCCAGGGCCTCGACCTGCTAATTAACAACGCCGGCATCATGGCCATCCCAAAGCGAGCCACGGCCGATGGCTTCGAGATGCAAATCGGCACCAACCACCTTGGCCACTTCGCCCTGACCGGCTTGCTCCTGCCCGCGCTGGTGGCAGTGCCAAACTCCCGGGTTGTCACCGTCGCCTCCCAAGCCCATCGCATGGGGCGGATGAACTTCGAGGATCTGATGGGTGCGAAACGATATCGGCAATGGCGGGCCTACGGACAGAGCAAGCTCGCAAATCTCCTGTTCACCGCCGAATTCCAGCGCCGCATCGATCAAGCCCGGCTCTCGATCCTCGCGCTTGCCGCCCACCCGGGGTTCGCCTCCACCAACCTGCAAAGTGTCGGGCCGAGGATGCGCGGGAGCACCGTCGAAGCGAAGCTGACCGCACTGAGTGGCGACATCATGTCGCAATCGGCCGCAATGGGGGCTCTGCCCACGCTATTCGCCGCAACCGCACCCGGACTTGTCGGCGACACCTACGTCGGTCCGGACGGATTCCTGGAAACGCGGGGTTACCCGAAGGTCGTTGGACGCTCAAAAGCGGCCCTGAATGAAGCCGACGCCCGCAGGCTGTGGCAGGTTAGCGAGCAGTTAACCGGTGTTTTCTACCCATTCGACTAGTAACTGAAAGGTGCATTGTGGCAACTTGGTCGGTTTGGCGAATGGCACGTGTTGCTGCATCAATCTTCGTCTTGATGGTCGCGTCCTACTACCTGGTGGTCGCCTTCGACAACATCACCAATCCAGTGAATCCAAATGGAAGTAACTGGCCATTTGTACAAGGGGTGATTAGCGGCGATGGAGTGCCCGCGAATAGCGGGTTTGGGTGGCGATTCATTGACGCCACCTGGTTCCATGCCACCGGGTACCCAGGAGTGATTGCCGGGGAGTCCATCACGGGTATCTTGCTGCTCATCGCCGGCGTTTCGGGCCTGAGGTCCTCGCGCACCTGCCCGCGCTGGGGGGCGAGCCAAAAATGGACCTACGCCGGCGGCATCGTTGGCCTAGCCGTGTTCTTCTTCGGCTTCATGGTGGTCGGGGGCAACTGGTTCATCATGTATCTGAACTCCAAGTGGAACGGACTGGAGCCAGCATTTCAAAATGCCGTGATGACAATGCTCATGCTCGTATTCGTCACCGGCGTTTTGATTGGCGGGCACCTGGTCCATGAGCGTGCGGAATCAAAAACTCAGTAGCAACCAATCAACGTAACCCGGGCCAGCGGGCACCCATTAGCGCACTCACGCGAGACGCCTAAGTTAGCCAGGTACCGGCCAGCAGGTACCGGGTGAAAGTGGTGGCAGGTGAAGGATTCGAACCTTC
>SXGR01420870.1_pt1 | contig 11739 bp, 9 predicted proteins | sample 3174711 | NCBI WGS metagenome assembly SXGR01 (sample SAMN11356860, study PRJNA531348) | freshwater metagenome | isolation source: freshwater sample F1-60 | place: China: Fuxian Lake, Yuxi | collected 2017-12-25
ACGACTCGCCGATTGCCTATGATTTAAGCCTGCTTGGACACGGCACCGCTTAGTGCATGAAAACCAGCTTCGACAGCACGCATGCAGACCTGTCCCCTGGCTATGTTCTTAGAGCCGAGCTCATGCAATACATGTTCGATCTGGGAATTAGAGAATATGACTTTCTGGGAGCAAATGAGCGATATAAACTTGAATGGAGCCAGCTCACAAGAAAAGAATTCAATTTGAGTTTGTATAACTCTGGAAATTGGCTGCAGGCCACACTGCGAGCTTTTCGTCGGTGCGTCAAGAATGCAGACTGACAGAAATGCCGGCAAACTATACTTTCTTGCCGATAGACCGCTTCAACCATTCGATGCATTTCTTGTTTGCCCAGTGCAGATCCGGAATAGCAGAAAAAGTGTGATCTGAACCTGCACAAAGCACCTGCTCAACCTCAGGCTGCTGCAACAACTCGCGCCACTGCGGCTGGGCGGCGACAAGACCCATGAACTCCTGGGCAGTCAGATCACGCTCGCTGATCAACAGCAACACCGGGCGTTCCAGTTTCCTGAAGCCTTGCCGCATGCGATCAATGAAATGTCCAGTTGGCTGCTGATCTTCGGCTTTTGATTGTCGGGACTGCCGGACGGTCGCCATCAGTTCACGCAACGAACGCGTGATGCTGAATGCGCCGCTGAACAGCTTGGCCCAGAAGGACCTTTGCAGCAGTCTCTGCAGGTAGTAATGCTGCAGATATGCGGTTGCTTCGCCGGACTCGGTGCGCGCCCAGGGATTGGCGAGAATCATGCCGGCAAGCCGCGTATCGCCGCGACTGCCGTAGATCAGACAGGCCGAGGCGGCATCACACAGGCCCCACAGCACAACACCCTCCAGCTCGGGCATGGCATCCAGCAGGGCGTCGATGGCGGCACTGATGTCATCGTCAATCCACTCAAAGCCGCGATACTCACCGGCACTGTCACCCATGCCGCGATAGTCGAAACGCAGCACGGGATATCCGGCGTCGGCCAGCGCGCGCGCCATCAGGGTGAACTGCCGGTGACTGCCTACGCGATACTGCGGGCCACCGACCACCACCACCACGCCGATGTTGCCGGCCAGCTGTGCCGGCTGGTGCAGGATGCCGATCAGCCGGCTGCCCCGGCATTCAAACATCAGAACCTGTTCGGTCATGATGATGCACCTGCCAGCGACGCAGCAGTTTCAGCCAGCAATGCCGGATTGATCATCACTTCGGTAGTAGCCCAGAAAGGCTCGCCAACCACCGGATGCAACGTCGCGTCCAGCTGCTGCCGTAACTGTTCCATGGCCTTGACAGCAGGCACCGGCAGCGGGGCATCCGCAGCGCGTAGCACTTCGAACCAGTGCACCGTGCCTGCATGTCGGTTGATGCTCTTGAGCAGGCTCGCCTGTTCCAGCTCTCTTGCCAGCGCCGGCGCAACGGCATAGCCGGCAACCTCTACCGCTTCGCCTGCAGCAAAACGCGCCTTGAGATCCGCCGTCGTTTCCTTGACATCGCTCATCAGCGAAGCGGCGACCCGTAGGCGCAGGAACTGATCGAGCGCACGCGCCCCTTCGGTGACAGGCTGCCAGAACACGGTACGGTTCAGGGGACTTGTTCGGGTCGCTGCATACTGCGCCGCCAGCACACACCCCAGACGAATGCCCAGCATGGCATCAACACGCCAACCGCGTGCTTCGATCCAGCGCTCGCTGGTGGCCAGATCTGCAAGCCAGCGTCCCCACGTGGCATCGCTGAAGTCGCCCTCGCTGTCACCCGTGCCATACAGATCCGGAATTACCAGGGCAACTCCCCTGCTTGCCAGCAGCCCGGCCAGTTCCGTAAGCATCCTGCGGGATTTGTTCATTTCCTCGGCGAAGGGCGGGCACACCAGCACGCAGCGACCGTTGAACGATTCCGGATGGTGGGCCAACACGAAAATGCGCCGGTCGGGCTCGCCGACAAACTCCGCAGTGAGTCGCGCTGCTGTCACGCACCCAGCTTCCGGTCGACAAATTCGGTCAGACTGCCCAGCGTTTCGAACACGTCAGCGGAAACCTCGTCATCGTCGACCGCAATGCCGAACTGTTCTTCCAGCATGGTGAGCACAGTCACTACCGCCATGGAATCGAATTCGGGAATGCTGCCCAGCAAGCGGCTGGTGGCAGTCAGGGTTCCGGCACGATCGCCCAGATTCAGGGTGTCGCGCAGAATGGTTCTTACTTGATCGATGGTGGTCATGATTCAAATTGTCTCGATATCGGTAGCCGGTTGGGCGCACTCATCAGGTCGTGCGCGGTGTATTCCAGGTTGTATAGGTCTTGCCGAGATAGGCTTCGACGATGCCGCGCGCGCTGGCGTAGTTCACCAGGCAGAAGTAGTACGGCACCGCGAGATAAGTCGGCATGGTATTACTGCGGCGTCTGAAGTAGCCGAGCAATGCACAAGCATACAACGCAACCTGCGACCACAGCGCGAAGGCATAGATACCGCCGTGCGAATGCGCCAGCGGGATGCTGACCAGCAATAGCGCCAGCAGAAACACCGGCACCAGCCAGCGCAGCAGCTTGTGGGAGATCACTTCAATGGCGAAGAAACCGTACTTGAACGGGTTGAGCATGACCGGCATGGTCCACAAAGCGCGCCAGGCGCGATTGACGATGCGCACCTTGCGGCGGAATTCCTTCTCGAGATTGTCCGCAGCTTCTTCCACTGAACGCGCAGCAGGTTCGTAGATGCAGCGGTGGCCGCTCATCACGATCTGCATGGGGTTGACGAAATCGGAGAGCGCATCGGCGCGCATGTCGCGATACAGACTCCTGCGAATGGCGTAAATGGCGCCATCGCCCCCCACCACCGAGCCAATACGCGTTTCCAGCGCCTTGATGCCGGTTTCATACTTCCAGTACAGCGATTCGTTTTCCTGGGCATTGCCCGTGGCGTCTGCATAGGTGGATTCACCCACCACCGCACCTACGGCCGGATCGCTGAAGTTGCGCACCATGTTGCGCAGCGACTGACGCTCATACATGGCATTCGCATCCGAGAACACCACGATGTCGCCGCCGGCGACCTTGAGCGCCGCATTCAGTCCCAGCGTCTTGCCGCCACGGTCCTGCATGCGCAGCAGGCGTACGTTGGGCAGGCCGAAGGCCTGTACCGCCTCATCCGTGCCATCATCGGAACAGTCGGAGATCACAATGACCTCCAGCCTGTCGGCCGGATAGTCCAGCGCCAGCGTATTGCGGATCTTGTCGGCAATCACCTCAACTTCATTGAAGGCCGACACCAGCAACGTTACCCGCGGTTCCTGCGTACCCACGGCCACGGGCCTGCCAAAACCCAGGGCATTGAGCAGCCAGAGCAGCAGTGGATAGCCCGCGTACACATAGACTACGAGCCCTGCCAGTATCCAGAATATCGTTTCCATCAAAAGTGGCCCCGCCGGCGGTTGCCGGTGATCCAGAAATATATTTGAAATCCATCGTGTCGATGCGCCGGGTAGGATAGCGGAGCCCGCTCTGGCAAACATCCGATTTGGTTCAAAGTTTGTGGCGGCGCCACCCGTTACAGTGGCGGGCACACTATGGCCGATTGTCAGCTCCAAAGCAGGTCTTAGGAATGAATCTACTGGGTTTTGCGGGCGTCCCGGAATCGGGCACGTCGGTACAGGATTGGCAACGCTACCTGGCGCAACTGGGCCATGCGGCAGTCGCGGCGTCCAGCACCGATCAGGCCTTTGCAGCGGCGGTGAGCGCCACACACGCGGTTCGCAGCCACGATTGCCTGTGCCTGCTGAAGGGCGACCCGCGCTGGACCGGCAGCTCCCCGCAGCCCGGCGTAGCAAACGCCGTTCTGGCTGCGTACGAGCGCTCAGGCGATGACTTCCTGGCCAATCTGGAGGGCAGTTTTTCCCTGGCCATTGTCGATCTGGCAAAGCGGCGCATCGTGCTGGCCATCGACCGCATGGGCATCGAGCGCATGACCTATGCCGCCAACGGCTCCATGCTGGCGTTCGGCGCCTCTGCCGAACAGCTGGCTCGCTCCCCGATCTGCCGCTTCGGCCTGAATCAGCAAGGCCTGTACGACTTCCTGATGATGCACATGATCCCGGCGCCCAACACCATCTTTCAGGGCGTGCACAAACTGCGTCCGGGACCGATGGCGGTATTCGAGAACGGGCGACTGGATGTCCGCCGCTACTGGAAACCCCGGTTCGTCGAAGGCGCCAGCAACGAATCCTTCAACGACTGGAAAACCGGCCTGCACGAAGGGCTGGCCAACGCCGTACGCAGCTGCACGCCCGACAGTCTGACCGGCGCATTTCTGAGTGGCGGTCTCGACAGCTCATCGGTCACCGGCATGCTCGCCAAAGTGAGCGCGACTCCGGCACGCACCTTTTCGATGGGCTTTGGCGTGGATGCCTACGATGAACTGCACTACGCGCGCATCGCCGCCAAACGCTTCGGCTGCGATGCCTTCGAATATCACGTCACGCCTGAAGACATCGTCACCGCCTTTCCGTTGATCGCCGGCGCGTACGACGAACCGTTCGGCAACTCCTCCGCTGTGCCCACGTACATTTGCGCCCTGCGCGCCCGCGAACGCGGCATCACCCACCTGCTGGCGGGCGATGGCGGTGACGAAATATTCGGCGGCAACGAGCGCTATGTCCGGCAGCGCGTCTTCGAGCTGTATCGCCGTGTGCCCGCCGCATTGCGCAAAGGACTGTTCGAACCGCTGTCGCGACTGTTCCCGGCGGAAGGCGGTCTGATGCCGCTGCGCAAATTCCGCAGCTACATCGACCAGGCGCGCATTCCCCTGCCGGAACGCCTGGAGTCCTGGAACTTCATCTACCGGAACGGCGCCGACGGCATGCTGGAGCCGGAATTCGCGCGCAGCATCGATCCGCGCGCTCCGTTTGCAGTCATGGATGAGGTCTACCATGCAGCGCCGTCACAGGTGATGCTGCACCAGATGCTGTTCTACGACTGGCACTTCACCCTGTCCGACAATGACCTGCGCAAGGTCGGCACCATGTGCGAACTGGCCGGCGTGAAGGTGAGTTATCCCATGCTGGACCAGCGTGTCGTGGATCTGTCGATACGCATTCCGCCGGATCGGAAGATTGAGGGCATGGAGCTGCGCTCGTTCTACAAGAAGGCGATGACCGGCTTTCTGCCGGATGAAATTCTCAACAAGACCAAACACGGCTTTGGCCTGCCCTTCGGTGTATGGCTGAAGACCCATCAGCCGCTGGCGGACCTGATCTATGCGCACCTGGAAGCGTTGAAACAACGCCACATCGTGCAACCGCAGTTCATCGATCAGCTCATTGCCGATCACAGGCAGGGCCATGCCTCGTACTTTGGTTATGCCATCTGGGATCTGGCCATGCTGGAGGCATGGCTGCAGAAACATGGTGATTCGGGCCAGTCGGATCTGATGACTTGAATCGCTATTGGTAACGCATCAGCAGCTGGCGCGCCTGGACAATCGCCTCTTCCCGGTTGATGCCGTGAATTTCCAGGCCATGAGCCGTGTACCAGAGCTCGTGAAACACGCGCAGTCGATATGCCGCTCCAGCCCAGAGATACTCGGGATTGGCGGGTCGCCAGATGGAACTGAGCGTACCGGCCATGATGTCCGGACTCATGCGTCCCTGTGAGGCCACGTATTCCACCGGCGCGCAGTTGATCTCCGGAATTGCATACAGGTTATAGCCCGGCTTGCCGACACCGGGCGTGAACAGATCGCGCGTCATGGCGGTCATGGCGCCCTGCTGCCACGCCGGCAGCTTCACCCACGCCTCACCCAGTTTTTGCTGGTAGTAGTCGCGCTGGTACCGGATCACCAGCGCCATGACGCGCGTGGCGAAATCAAAATCCAGCGCGGTCTTGTAGTAACTGGCGCGTGCAAAGCGCTTGAGGCTGTCGCGATGTGTGTCGTAGTAGGCTGCGTCCAGTGGCGCAATCCCCGCGGGCGACTCGTAAGGCTTTTGCAGCGCGGTGCCACGCAGCGCCGCAAACGTTGTCCTGAGCGTCAGATCCACCGACGAGCCGTTCTCCACCAGCAACAGATCGGCAAATTCATCCGGATACTCCTGCATCGCCAGCATGACATCGGTAAAGGTATTCAGGTCATACGGCTGTGACGACACATCCACTGTCGCCTTGTGAAAGGCGTAGTGCAGCTTGAACGCCACATTGCTGTCCCCTGAAACACCGGGCACCGCAGCCGAGATGAATCGTTGACGCAGCGAACTTTCGATAAACCACCCCGGCAGATGAATCTGGACGATATCGCGGATGGTCTCGGGCGTCATGGCGCGGACCAGTGGAATGGGACCGGACTCGGCCTCGCCATAGAAGCTGTTCATGAAAGCCAGATAAAACAGCAGCAGCGGATCGACTCCATAGCGACCCGCATACCTGTCGATGGTAGCGCCCAGCGGGTGGCGTGCATACACCTCGGGACTGTTGAGCAGGATCCGGTCGTACACCGTCTGCAGGGACTGCCGGTGCTCGGGCGGGGCATTCCTGACCAGCGAAAACGCCCCGAAATCCGCGATGGCCTCTGCGGTACGGATGGGCCGCTTGTCAGCGAGCCCGGCTGAATAGGGTTGCGCCCTGAACATCCAGTCGGCCATGAATATGACCAGCACCAATATTGCAACGAGAGCTGCAAGGGCCGTGCGATGCAGCCATTGCGACCGTGCTCCGGCGCGGCGGAAAAACAAACCGAGAGAACCCATCAGTAACGCGACATTGACTACCAGCAACACGAATATGCCGCCGCTTCCCGTCAGCTGGTTCAGTGCAGCCCATTCAAATGAAAACAGGTCCGCCAGACAGATCGCTTCGATCAGCAACAGCGCCACACAACCGAACTGAATCAGGCGTCGAATGACATTCACGGCTTGATGCTCCTGATATTTTCCGGGTGCAATGATGGCAAGGCCCGGGGCGCTTCAGACCACTTTGGCGGACGGGTCCACATATGCCTTCACCATGCGTATCGCAAAGCGCGTTGCCGTTCGATCCCACGGCGCAATGCGCGGCAACTGGAACAGATCGGCATTGGCAGCGGCGGCGCCCCATGCAGTCGAAACCGCCGTGTCAAAACCGCAACTTCTGACGATGCCGACATGGCGCGCCTCATAGTCCTGGACCGGACGGCCGTTCGGATAGGCAAAGCTGGTCACTGCTGCGCCGGTGATGTCTTCCAGCACTTTTTTGCTGTCGAGAATCTCGCGTCGCGACTGATCGTCATCCAGCCGGGCGAGAATGGGATGGTTGATGGTATGCGCGCCTATCTCGACGCCGCCGCGATGCAGCGATCTGATCTGGGAGTCGGACATCATCAGGTTGCCCGGCAATGTCACGCCGGCGCGCCCGGCAATTTCTTCGACTTTGTGCAGTCGCTGTGACGGCTCCAGGTATTTGAGCTTGCCAATCAACGCATCGATGGCTGCACGCCGCGCAGCCATGTCCGGCAGGGGGTATACGCCCAGATCCAGCGACTGCAGATCCAGCTCACCGCTGGCCGCGCGCACTGCTTCTATCAGCGTGTCGTTCCACATCCGGCCGCCACCGATAAAACCGGTGGAGACAAACACCGTCGCCGGCAGTTTGCGTGCTGCGAGAATCGGCAACGCGACGTCAAGATTGTTGGTATAGCCATCATCGAAAGTGATGCAGGCTGCACGCGCCGGCAGCGAACCCTGCCTGAGTCGTGTCGCAGCCTCGGTCAACGGCAGCACATTGAACAGCGAGGCCAGCAGATCCATGTGTGCGGCGAAACGCGCGGCATCCGGTTCGGATGGCAGCAGCGGATCAGGCTGCGCCAGTACCCGGTGATAGATCAGCACCAGCAGCGATGCCCGCTTGCCTGCGGGCGACAACAGACCTGCTGCCGTACGGAAACCAAGTTGACCCATGAATGACAAGGACTGCATGTCAGTGCCTCGATGACAACAGGCGGGTATACACCGGTGCGTATGCGGCGACCGACTTCGCCCAGGTACGTTCTTCATGCACGAAGCGCAACCCCTCGGCCGCCAGATTCTGCCTCAGCCCGGCATCGCTCAGGGCTCTCGATGCAGCCTGCGCCAGCGCCTGCGCGTCACCCGCCTTGAACAGTAACCCGGTCCGTTCATGTTCCACCAGTTCACGATGGCCGCCCACGTCGGAAGCAATGAACACCTTGGACAGGGCCATGGCCTCCAGCGGCTTGAGCGGCGTCACCATGTCGGTCAGTCGCATGGGCAGGCGGGGATAAACCAGCACATCCATGGCGGCATACAGGGAATCGACTTCGGACTGCGGCACCTGGCCGGTCAACACCACCTGCTGCTGCAGGCCCAGACGCTCGACAGCAGCACGAATCGCGACTTCATCGGGGCCTGCACCCACCAGCAGCAGACGTACATCGTCACGCTGACGCAGCAGCAGCGCCAGCGCCTCTACCAGCAAAGGCAGCCCTTCCCAGGCAAAGAACGATCCTGCGAAGCCCAGCACCGCCTTGCCCTGCAAGCCATGGCGCATGCGCACTGCATCACCGGATGGCAAGGCCCTGGAAAACCGCTCCACGTCCACGGCATTGGGTACGACCGCGATTCGCTCGGGGGCCACGCCGCGCGAACACACGTCGGCGCGCAATCCTTCGCAGATGGTCGTGACGGCATCGGCGCGACGCAGCACATGGGTCTCCAGTGCCCGGGAAAACCGGTAACGCAAACTGCCTTCGGTAGTCGTGCCGTTGCTGACTGCCGCGTCTTCCCACGAAGAGCGCAATTCATAAACAAGCGGGACACCAAGACCCAGTGCAGCCAGACCGTTCAGACAGGGTGAATGCGCCTGCAGAATATCCGGGCGGGTCTGCGCAATGACTTCGCGCAGCCGCTGCCGCAAGGAGCGCACCACACCCAGCTGATCCATGGCGGGTAACTGCGTCCATGCTGCCTGCAAGGGCGGCGTACGGTGGAATTCGAAACCGCCGGCCGTTTCGACCGGCGCAGTGAAAGCGCCCTGCTTGCTGCTGGTGATCTGTACCGTCTGCCAGCCGCGCGCCGCCTGCTCGCGCAGGATGGCGGCGCTGCGAAACGAATAACCGCTTTGCACCGGCAGGGAGTGATCGAAGATGTGCAGGATGCGCATGAGAGGTCCGGGTTATGCCGCGCGTGCCATTGTATGCGCCGATACCACCTGCTCCAGCAGGGCCAGCTGCTGGGCGATGGGCGCCTGCCAGCCGAACTGCAGTGCATATGCACGCGTGGCGGCACGATCGACCGGATGTTCGAGCAATGTTTTCAGCGCCGTCACGACTGCCGTCACACTGCGCTCGTGAAGCAGCAGGCCGGCCGCTGCATCGGCCACCACTTCGGGGCAGCCGCCCACGTTGGTCGCCACGACGGGGGTGCCGCAGGCCAGGCTCTCCAGCAATACATTGGGCATGCCCTCACGGCTGGACGCCAGCACCGTGACATCGGCGGCGGAATAGTATCCGGCAAGTTCGGCCTGATTCACGTGCGCCACCCAGCGAATGCGATCGGCAACCTGCAAACGATTCGCCAGTGCCTGCAGGGCAGACAACTGGACACCGCTGCCGATCACCATCAGTTCCACCTGCGGCAAATGCGCCAAAGCCTCGATCACCAGACGATGCCCCTTCTCTTCCACCAGATTACCCACGGACAACAGTGTCGGGCGAGTCATGTGCAAACGCTGCCGTGTTGGCTGCCGGTCGCGCGGACTGAACAGCTCCGTATCGACGCCATTGCGGATCACATGGATTCTGGCTGCATCCACACCCGCTGCAATCAAGCCGGAACGCAAGGCGTCCGATACGGCTATGAATGCCGCAACCTGCTGCTGCACGCGCCTGAACCAGCGCAACGGCAGCGCTTCGCGCAGGGCCACGTTCACATCGGAGCCACGCGCGGTGAACGTCACCGGCTTGCCCAGTTGTCGCGCCAGCAACGCGCCTGCCACGGCATCGGGATAAATGAACTGCGCATCGAGCACATCGAAATCATAGCCCTGCTGCATCAGCTGCCTGATCACCGGCATGGCGGCACGCGCCATGCTCCAGGGATTGAGCGCACTGCTGACACCCGGCACCACCCAGTAGCGCGGATGATGCACGACGATGCCATCGCGCTCATCACGCTGCGGAATGCCGCGCATGCGATAGTGCGGATAACGCGCATCCAGCGGCAACGGGCACCACGGCACCGGTGCAATCACCTGCGCCTGCACCCGACCGGTGGCCACCAGGCGCCGCAGCCGGTGCTCCACGAATATCCCGTGGCGGGGCCGCACGGGATCGGGATACAGATTGGTGAAGGTCAGCAGCCGGATCATGGGCGTCTTGTTATGCGGCAGCAGCATGGCTGCGCATGAAACCCTCGAACATGAGCAGCGACCACAACGGTGCGCTGTGGTTGCGCTTGCCCGTGGAGTGTTCGTGCAGCAGACGATCCAGGTACTGTGTATCGAAAATTCCGCTGTCGCGCAGGTGCGGCGCGCGCAGCGCATTGCCGATGCGTTCATTGAGCGAGCCACGGAACCACACATCGATGGGCACGGCAAACCCCATCTTCTTGCGGAACAGCACTTCTTCGGGCAATACCGGGCGCAGCGCTTCCTTGAGCACGTGCTTGCCGACGCCGCCGTGCAGCTTGAGCGATGTCGGCAGGCCGGACACCCACTCGACAAACTCATAGTCGAGAAACGGGGTACGGACTTCCAGACTGTGCGCCATGCTGGCGCGATCCACCTTGGTCAGGATGTCGCCCGGCAGGTAGGTCTTGAAGTCGAGGTACTGCACCATGGACAAGGCATCTTCAAACTGCTTGCCCTTGACGTGATCATGAAACACTTCGCTGGCATTGTAGCCCTGCAGCTGTTGCCGGAACTGCGGCGAGAACATCGCGCTGCGCATCTCATCCGATGACAACGATACGCCGTGCAGGTAGGCATCAGCGGTGTCACGCGCCAGCGCCTGAAAAGTAGTCTTGCCACGGAACACGCGCGGCGCCCAATCGAGCTTGGGGTACCAGCGCCCCAGTGCGCCGAATACTGACTGTCGCAGCGCCAGAGGCAGTTTCGAACGCAGGCGTTCCTCCATCGCCAGCAGACGATAGCGACGATAACCAATGAAGGTCTCGTCGCCGCCGTCGCCGGACAGGGCCACCGTCACATGCTTGCGCGCCAGTTCGCAGACGCGGTATGTCGGGATCGCCGAGCTGTCGGCATAGGGCTCGTCGTAGATGCCCACCAGCTGATCGAGCAGGCTGTAGTCCGAGGCATCGACGGTTTCGGCCTTGTGATCGGTGTGCTTGGCCTCCGCCACCATCCTGGCGTACTCCGATTCGTCGTATTGCGGTTCCCTGAAACCGATGGAGCAGGTCAGAACCCGGTTGTCACCCAGCTCGCGCATCATGGCGACCACAGCACTGGAATCGATGCCGCCCGACAGAAAAGCGCCGAGCGGCACATCGGCCACCATGCGTTTGCGTACGGTTTCCTTCAGACGGTCGCGCAATTCCTGGTGAACATCCTGCTCGTTGCCGACCACCCGGTGTTTGCCCATCAGCGGCACGTCCCAGTAACGCCTGGGTTCGACACGCTGGCCACGCTGCAGGCAGATGTACGCCCCGGGCTCCAGCTTCTTCACATCGCGATAGATGGTCTTGGGGTCGGGCACGTAGCCAAAGGTGAAATATTCTTCTA
>SXGR01093902.1_pt1 | contig 11736 bp, 11 predicted proteins | sample 3174711 | NCBI WGS metagenome assembly SXGR01 (sample SAMN11356860, study PRJNA531348) | freshwater metagenome | isolation source: freshwater sample F1-60 | place: China: Fuxian Lake, Yuxi | collected 2017-12-25
ACCAGTGCGATGTGGTGTTCTTCGCAACCCCCCATGGCGTGGCCATGGAGATGGCGCCGGCGCTGGTCTAGTCGGGTGTGAAAATTCTGGATCTTGCCGCAGACTTTCGGCTCAAGGATATTGCTCAGTTCGAGAAGTGGTACAAGATGCCACATAGCGCGCAGGATCTACTGGCGGAGGCGGTGTATGGATTGCCGGAAGTTAATCGTGCTGCCATCAAGACTGCCCGCGTGATCGGGTTGCCTGGCTGTTATCCGACTTCCGTTCAATTGGGATTCAAGCCGCTGCTCGAAGCAGGACTTATCGATCCCAGGCACCTGATCGCAGATAGCAAATCGGGTGTGTCGGGCGCTGGGCGGAAAGCCGAGATCGGCACGCTATTTTCGGAAGCGGGCGACAACTTCAGGGCGTACGGAGTGAGCGGGCATCGGCATCATCCCGAGATCGTCCAAGGCCTTACTCGAATGGCGGGCAAGGAAATTGGCTTGATATTTACCCCGCACCTCACTCCTATGATTCGGGGAATCCACTCGACGTTGTATGCGCGGATCACCAAGGAAGCGGATTTCCAGCAGCTTTTTGAGGAAACCTACCGAAGCGAACCCTTCGTCGATGTCATGCCTGCCGGCTCGACCCCGGACACCCGCTCCGTTCGTGGCGCCAATACCTGTCGCCTTGCCGTTCATCGGCCGGCAGGGGGCGATACCCTGATCGTGCTATCGGTCATCGACAATTTGACCAAAGGGGCGGCAGGGCAGGCAGTGCAGTGCATGAACATTACCTGTGGCCTCGACGAGACAGCAGGACTTGAGATGATTGCGCTGGTTCCGTGATAGTGGTTGCTAACTAATGTGGAGCTTTCGCCGCTTTCGTTTTTTGCGGCGTCGCATGACGATTGCGGCGCCCAAGATGGCGGTGCGCACGCATATTCCTTGGTACTGGCGCGGCCTTTTCTGGATTTTGGTGTTGTCGGTCTCGACGGCAATGGCTGCCTGGATCTATGACGCCGGGCGCCGATTTGCCGGCTTTGATCGCAGTGAAGTGCGTCAGGAACTTAAGGGGCTACGCCTACGGAGCACCCAGTTGACTGCCGAAAATGCACGACTGATGGCCGAATCGAATGCAGCAGGAAGCAAACTTTCGATTGAGCTCACGGCCCAGCGCCGTCTGGCGGAGCAGGTCAAGTCTTTGGCGCTCGAAAACACGCGGCTGAAGGAAGACCTGGCGTTGTTTGAGGGAATGGCAACGGCGGATCGCAAGGAGGGGACGTTTGCCATCAACAATTTGCGGGTGCAGCTGGAAGGGGCCAAGCTGAAGTACCGCTTTTTGCTGTCGCGTGGCGCACGCACCGGCAGCATTCTTGGGGGCGGGCAGGAGCCGGAATTTTCTGGCCGCATTGAGTTTCAGCTCGGGTCCGGCGAGCCCGGTGACGGTGGTATAATTCGGCTTCCCTCGCAGGAGGAGGCGGGGGCTGACAATTACCGTGTCAAATTCCGGTATTTTCAAAGGCTGGAAGGGGAGTTGACCTTACCGGCCGGCTCGTTACCGAAGCAGGTTCAGGTGCGGCAGGTTCAAGTGCGCCTTCTGGAAGGCGACAAAATCAGGGCGACTCAGACTGCCGTAGTCAATGCTGCGGGCAATTGAGCCCTCGAATAAGGAGTTTGCGATGTTTGGATTCAAGAGCAGCAAACCGCAAAGCACCATCGACAGCCTGATCGGCGTTACCACGGTGATTGAGGGCGATGTTTCCTTCTCGGGTGGCTTGCGCATCGATGGCCAGGTACGTGGCAATGTCGCGGCGGCGGGCGACCCGGAAACCGCCAACAGTACGTTGGTAGTCAGCGAATCAGCCCGGATCCAGGGAGAGATTCGTGCGGCGCACGTCGTGATCAACGGCGTCGTGGAAGGGGCGATCCATGTTTCAGGGTTTCTTGAGCTGCAACCGAAGGCCCGCGTCTCCGGAGACGTGTTCTACAAGAGCCTTGAAATCCATCTGGGCGCGACGATTGATGGCAAAATGGAACACGTTGGACCCGAAGCGCATCGCGCCAATCTGAAATTGGCAGCGAACAACAACTAATCCCCTATTGGCCAAGGGTTTGAATTTCTGGGTTTCAACCCCCATAATCTGCCGATAGTGGATTTTCACGGAGAATCATATGAATGCACCGGTTGAAATGCCTTCGCCGTTTGTCTTTACGGATAGCGCGGCCAACAAGGTTGCCAGCCTGATTGAGGAAGAGGGTAATCCGGAACTGAAGTTGCGCGTATTCGTGACGGGGGGCGGCTGCTCCGGTTTCCAGTATGGGTTTACGTTTGACGAAGCCGTCAATGAGGATGACACCACGATGGAAAAAAACGGTGTCAAGCTTCTGATCGATTCGATGAGCTACCAGTACCTGGTGGGTGCAGAGATTGACTACAAGGAAGACCTTGAAGGTGCCCAGTTCGTCATCAAGAACCCGCAAGCTACCACCACCTGCGGTTGCGGATCGTCGTTCTCGGTCTGAAACACCGGTGAGTCATGGCAAGGGGCGCTGCAAGCGCCCCTTTTGTTTTGTGGTGTTCGTGCGATTCGCTGTTTAGGCTGAGGTGCCCCGCAGTTAAGCGGGATAAACGGCGCCAAGTATGCGGGGCCCGCGCGCTCCAGTGACTGTTGAAAGACTTCCCGGCCGGCCGGAAATCGTTTGATGCGCCAGCCAGGCAAAGGCGGTGGCCTCAACCCAGTCCGGTGCAATGCCTAATGCTGCGGTGCTGTCCCAGGCAATCCGATCGTCAGCTGCCCGCAGTTGGGCCATTAAATGCGCGTTGTGCGCGCCGCCGCCGCACGCGAAAGCTTCGACTGGCTGCGTGCCGGCCGCGCTTCGAATCGCGCCAATCACCGTTCTCGCGGTCAATTGGGCAAGCGTCGCCTGCACGTTCACCGGCGCTTCCTTGCCGGATAGACGGCACTCAAGCCAGGTCTTGTTGAAATGGTCTTGCCCGGTGCTTTTGGGGTGAGGCTTGGCAAAAAATGGATCATCGAGGAGGCGATCCAGCAACCGCAGGTCAACTTCTCCCCCTGCGGCCCATGCGCCACCGGTGTCAAAGGCGGTACCCAGATGTCGCGCCACCCAATCGTCGAGCAGGGTGTTGGCGGGCCCGGTATCAAAACCGATGACTGGCTGGCCGGGTTGCAACACGGTGATGTTGGCAATGCCGCCAAGATTGACGATCACGCGTGTGGTTGAGGTGCTGGTGAACACGGCTTGATGAAATGCCGGTACCAGTGGCGCCCCTTGCCCGCCGGCGGCAATGTCGCGACTCCGGAAATCGGCGACGACGGCAATGCCGGTTCGCTCCGCCAGCAGCGCCGGATTGTTCAATTGAATGGTGTAGCCCAGCTCGGGGCGATGCCGCACGGTTTGCCCATGCGCCCCGATCGCGCCGACATCACGCGTCGCGATGTTGGCCTGACTGATCAGTTTCAGGCTTGCGACCGCATAGGCCTCGGCGACCTGATTGCCGGCTATTGCCGCGCGATGCAATTCATCCGCGCCCACCTGCTGTAGCGACTTCAACTCTGCGCGAAGGGCCGCATCGAATGGGGCATACAGGGTGTCACGGGTAACCGGGGTGCCGTGCGAGAAATCCGTCAGTACCGCGTCTACGCCATCGAGGCTCGTGCCTGACATCAATCCTATCGTCAGCACGAACTTATTACCCTGTTGTTACTCGAAATTGGCAACAGCGACAACGGGCCTTGAACGCAGACTCGCAAGCTGGCTTTCAATCACCTGCGCCTTGACCCGAAAATCCGCCAGGTGGCCCGGATGCAGGGGCTGCGCTGTTGGCAGTGTGACTGTGAGAGGGTTCACGGCTGCATCGGCAACCCGAAACTCGTAGTGCAGATGAGGGCCGGTCGCCCATCCGGTCTGACCGACGAAGCCGACGGTTTCTCCCTGGGAGACGCGCGCCCCCTTCTTGATGTTGGGGCCAAAGCCGCTCATGTGGGCGTAAAGCGTCGAGAAGCGGCCCTGATGGCGAATCACCACCATGTTGCCATAGCCGCCATGGCGGCCGACGAAGTCAACCACACCGTCGCCGGTAGCGCGAATGCGTGTCCCGGTGGGAGCACCGTAGTCAACGCCGGTGTGCTGTCTCCAGGTATTGTGGATCGGATGCATGCGTCCACCGAAGCCGGAAGTCACGCGCGAGAATTCCAGGGGGGAGCGCAAGAATGCTTTGCGCAGATTCTTCCCTTCAGGCGTGTAGTACCCGGAGGCTTCGCGGTCAGCCGGGTTGTCGTACCAGACCGCCGCGAACATCTTGCCGTTGTTAATGAACTCGGTGGCCAGTACCTTGCCGCTTCTGAGCCATTCGCCATTGCTGTAGAACATTTCATAAACGACCCGGAAACGATCGCCTTTGCGAATGTCCTTGTGGAAATCAATGTCGCCGGAGAATATCTCTGCAATCTGCGTCGTCACCGCATCCGGCAGGCCGGCAGCATCGGCCGCACCAAACAGGGAGTAGCGGATTTCCGCGCTTTTCATGTGGACGCGGCGCTCTGCTTCAATTTCCATCCGCTGGGTACGGAAGCTGTTGTCAATGCGTTCAACGATTACCGATTCGGTTGCCGAGAGGGCGTAGTCAAGCCGGATCAAGTTGCCGTCGCTGCCTGTTTCAGCGCGAATCGCGCGCCCCGGACGCAAGTTGCTGCTCAAGGCGCGGGCGTCCGGCTGGCTGCGCAGGTAATTGAAGGCAGCGGAATCGTTCACGCCAAGACGCGCCAGCAGTGCGGCCAGGGTGTCACCGCGCTGAACCCGCTCCTCAAGAAAGACGCCACGCCCTTCATCGTCGATGCGGACGGGCGCCGATGCGGCGAGTGTCAGCGATTGGGAGACAGCCTGGGTTGCTATCGAGTCGGGTTCAGACCCAACCAGGGTGGCGAACGCTGCTCCCGAAACACTCAGAGCCAGCAGGGCGATGCGAACGCTGGCTGATTGGAGCGAGGGCAGACGGGATAAAATCGAAAGTCGCACGCGGTAGTGCCTTCAAGCTTGAGTCGGGGCTGCAGTTCGATCAAGGCTCTCAATGGAGCCGAACCTGCGCTTCGCGACCAAACCAAAAGTATAACAAACCTCAGCCCTTTTCCCTCCCATGCGCAACGCTTTTGATACGCTTTCCGAACGCGGGTTTATCGCCCAGACCTCGGACGCCACCGCTACCAGGCAACTTCTGCAGGGCAAAAAGATCACGTACTACATCGGCTTTGATCCAACCGCCGATTCGCTCCATTGCGGCTCCCTGGTGCCTATCATGGCGATGCGCCACCTGCAGGAAGCCGGGCACACGCCAGTGGCCCTGGTTGGCGGGGGTACGGCCATGGTGGGCGATCCCTCGGGCAAGACCGAGATGCGCCAGATGCTCAGTGCCGAAACGATTGCGAAGAATGGTGCCGGGATCCTGGAGCAGATCGGGCGTTATCTGGTGCTCGATGGCGAAGCCGGCATGTCAGCCAACAATGCCGATTGGCTGCTGGATTTGAAGTACATCGAGTTTCTGCGCGATATCGGACGCTACTTCCGGGTCAACGAAATGGTGCGCGCCGAGGCCTATCGGGCGCGGCTGGAGCGCGAAGAAGGGCTGTCGTTCATCGAATTTAACTACCAGTTGCTGCAGGCTTTTGACTATTTGCGCCTGCACGAGCGCTTTGGCTGCCTGCTGCAGATGGGAGGTGACGACCAGTGGAGCAACATCCTGGCCGGCGTCGACCTGATCCGTCGCAAGCATGCGGTGCAGGCACATTGCCTGACCTTCCCGCTGCTGACCACGGCGCGCGGTGAAAAAATGGGCAAGACGGCTAACGGTGCCGTCTGGCTTGATAGCAGACGCACCAGTTCCTACCACTTCTCTCAGTACTGGATCAACACCGATGATCGCGATGTGCGGCGGTTTCTTGCCTTGTTCACGCTCCTGCCGATGGCAGAAGTGGAGGCGCTGGGGGGCGCCAGCGGGGCGGCGATCAATGCGTCCAAGGAAGTATTGGCGTTTGAAGCGACGCGTTTGTGCCACGGCGAGGCTGCGGCTGTGGAAGCACGCTCGGCGGCTCGCGCGGCATTTGGCGGCGGCGGCGATCTGGAGGCCATCCCCACCACTGTGCTGAACCGTGCGCGGCTGGATGCCGGGGCCAGCATCCTCGAATTGCTGGTGGAGTGTGGGCTGGTGGCGTCCAAAGGGGAGGGCCGCCGCCTGGTGCAGCAGGGGGGCGCTTATTTAAACGATGTGACAGTCGAGGACGACAAGGCAGTAATCGGTTTAGCCGATTTTTCCAATGCAGGCTCTGCCCTGCTGCGTGCGGGGAAGAAAAAGGTCCATCGCCTGACGGTGAGCTGACAGTCAGTCGGCGGGCGGTCAACCCGCGCCGCCGCTTAGGCGACCGATTGCTGGCCGCGATAGGCCCAGCCCGTCACACGCATTTCAAGCCACGCAAACAGCTCGTACATGACCATCGCCATCACCGAGATGACGATCACGCCCGCAAACATCAGTGCCGTCTTGAGCGACGAGCTCGCGCTCATCATCAGATAGCCAATGCCGGCGTTGGAAGCGCTGATCTCGGACACGACCGTGCCGACGAAGGCCAAGGTGATGGCCACTTTGAGCGACGCGAAAAAGAACGGCATCGAGCGTGGCAACCCTACTTTGCGCAAGATCTCCAAGCGGCTTGCCCCAAGTGCGCGCAAGACATCTTCCAGCTCCGGCTCTAGCGTTGCCAGCCCCGTGGCAACGTTTACGACGATCGGGACAAACGAAATCAGAAACGCGGTAAGGATTGCCGGCACCGAGCCGATGCCGAACCAGACCACCAGAATCGGGACGAAGGCGGCTTTGGGAACGGAGTTGAACCCTACCAGCAAGGGGTAGCAGGCACGATAGATCAGCCGTGAAGAGCCGAGCAGGCAGCCCAGGACGATGCCTGTGAGCACCGCCACGGCAAAGCCCAGCATGGTGGTCCAGAAAGTTTGCTTGGCGTGGTCCCAGATCGGGCCGCGATACTCGATCATGGCATCCCAAATGGCGGTGGGCATCGGCAGCACAAACGGGTCGATCTTGAAAATCCGGCAAATCAACTCCCATAGGACGAGCATGGCAATCGTCAGGAGGGTCGGGGCATTCTTCTCGGCAAGGCTTGCGATCATGGTTTATCTCGTCAAAGGCGCGCGAAGGTTCAGGTTTTGCGGATGGCACCGATGTGCTCACGCAGTTCGTGGACGATCTTGGTAAACGGTTCGGAGTAGGTGACGTCGATATCGCGCGGGCGCGGCAAATCGATTTCGCGGTTGGCGAGGATGCGGCCAGGCCGTTTGCTCATGACATACACCTTGTCGGCCAGAAAGGTGGCTTCGCGCAGGTCGTGGGTAACCAGTACGACCGTGAAGGGGTTGCTCGCATGCAGGTCGCGCAATACGCACCATAGCTCTTCGCGGGTGAAAGCGTCCAGCGCCGCAAACGGCTCATCGAGCATGAGCTGTTTTGGCTCGTGCACCAGTGCCCGGCAATTCGAGGCCCGTTGTTGCATGCCGCCCGACAATTCCCAGGGAAACTTGTGCTCCCAGCCGCCCAAGCCAACCGTGTTGATCAGTTTCATGGCGCGTTCGACATACTCTTCCCGTTTTTCCCGGAAGTTCGACTTGAAGGGCTCGACGATTTCCAGGGGCAAGAGCACGTTGTCCAAAGTGGTGCGCCAAGGGAGCAAATTGGGTGCCTGAAACGCCATGCCGGTGATCTTGAGCGGGCCCGTCACCGGATTACCATCAACCATCACCGAACCTTGGGTGGGGGGCTTCAAGCCCGTGCAAAGCTTCATGAACGTCGATTTGCCACACCCGGAGGGCCCCACGAAGGCCACAAATTCGTGCTCCCTGATCTGGACGTTGATGTCCTCAATGGCGAAATCGAGCGTTGGGTTGTATTTCAGCCAGACCTGATCGAAGCGGATAAATGGGCTCATGACTTCCGAGTACGCAAATTGAATGCCAGCATGGGGCCAAGGTTTAGGTGTCGGTGCGGTGTCTGACAGAAACGGACGGCACCCTGACGCACTATTATTGTATACAGAATTGTGTTCAGAGTGGCAGGGCTGACAGATTGACAGGTAGCGCCACAGCTTGGGTGAGGCCCTTTTACCCGTGGCACTGACCCGTGGCACCGACGAATGGGCGTGATTCCGGAAAAATCGCGTTGGAAGCACCGCGTCAGGCTGCGGCGAGTGCACCAAGCAGGTGCTCGCCAATGGTTTTGCGATCCAGATTGCGTCCGATAAAAACGATCTTGCTTTCGATCGCGCTATCGCCCCAGCGATCCGCCGGGCGCAACTCGAACACCTTGTGCACGCCCTGTAGAACATGGCGCCGCGGATCCCCGGCTACGCCGACAATGCCCTTGAAGCGGAAGATCGCTTCACCCTGCTCCGCGATCAGTGACTGGATCGACGCCGTCAAGCGTTCGCCGTCATAGGCGCGCTTGAACACAAATGAAAGCGCGCTCACGGTGGGGTCGTGCAGGTGTGCCGTGTCGTCGAGAAAATCGGGCGAGATCGTCATGTTGTTGACGCGGGCAAACGCGCCAATCGCCAGGATCTTGGTGAGATCGACCTTCGCATGCGATGAACGCAGGATCTCGGCGGTGGCGTTGAGCTTGCGTACATCGGCTTCAATGCCGGCGAGTGTGGCTTTATCCGGAACCAGGTCGATCTTGTTCAGGATGATGCGGTCCGCCGCGATGATCTGGTCCACCGCCTGATTGTGCGTGCCATCGAGCAGCGGGTCATGGATGTGCTGCGAAATGTGGCGGGCGTCGACCAGTGTCACGATCGCGTCCAGGCTGACTTGCCTGGCAATCTCCGGATTGGCGAAAAAGGTGGCGGCGACCGGTGTCGGATCGGCCAGTCCGCTGGTTTCGACCAGGATGTGGTCAAACTGGTCACGTCGCAGGAGCAGCTTGTGCAGCGTCTCGATGAGGTCGTTGCGCACGTCGATAAAGCAACAGATGCAGCCGTTGGTGAGGGTGAAAATTTCTTCTTCCGAGCTCAGCACCAGGTCGGAGTCGATCGACACTTCGCCGAATTCGTTCTCGATCACGGCGATGCGGTAGCCGTGGCGCTCGGTAAGGATGTAATTCAACAGCGTTGTCTTGCCGGCACCGAGAAACCCGGTCAGGATGGTGACTGGCAATAGCGGCGTGTCAATGCGCGGGCCGATGCTTTCCGGGCGGGGGCGGGCAGCCGCCGCGAAGCGGGCTGCTTCGGCAAGGTTGGTATCCGCGGAAGGGTCGTCGGAAGATTCGGCGGAGGTGCCGGCTTGTTCCGGTGTCATGCCGCAGCCTTGTCGCGCGCACGCAGAGCGTTGAGCACATCCTCGGGCGTGATCGGGTAATGCCTAAAGCGCACGCCGATGGCGTCGTAAATCGCATTGGCGATGGCCGGGCCAATGGCGATGATCGGGTCCTCGCCGATACCCTTGGCGCCCCACGGGCCGCCGGGGTCGGGGGCGGTTTCCAGGAGGATGGTCTTGATCGGCGGCATGTCCATCGACAAGGGCATCTTGTAATCGACTAGTCCGGCGTTGAGAGATTTACCGGTCACCGGGTCAATTTCGTAGTTCTCCGACAAGGTGTGGCCGATCCCCTGCTGGATACCACCTTCTACCTGGCCGGCGGCAGCGAGCGGATGAATCACTTTACCCAGTTCATGTACCGGAGTCACTTCCAGCACGTCAATCTGACCGGTTTCGGTATCAACGGATACCTTGACGAAGTGCGCACCGAATGAATACGACTTGGTGGGCGTGTAGGTGGCAGAACCGATGAGGTGGGCGGCGGGCTGCCCGCGCGCCATGCCGAGCGCCTCGGCGACAGTCAGCTTGATGTCGGTACCGTTCACGGTGATGACGCCACGCCTCACCGTCAATTCGGCAGCCGAGACTTCCAGGCGGGCTGCGGCACGCTCCAACAACTGCTTCTTGACTTCGGTGGCGGCCATTTGCGCTGCCCGACCACCCATGTAGGTAGTGTGGCTGGCAAAGGCGCCGATGTCCCATGGCACTACATCGGTGTCACCGTGCACCACCGAGACGGCTTCAAAGGCGATGCCCAGCTCTTCCGCCACGATCTGCGCCAGCGCGGTGTGGGCACCGGTACCCAGGCCGGCAGTTCCGGTCAACAGGATGGCGGTGCCGTCTTCATTGAGCTTGACAGTGGCATTGCCCTGTTCCTTGATGCCAGGGTAGGCGGACGAGCCATGCATCTCGCAGCCGATCCCCCAGCCCTCGCGGCGTACTGTGCCAATCGGTGAAGATCGTTGGTGGGAGCCATTCTTGGGCCGATTCTCAGTCCAGAGAACTTCCGCCATGCCACGCTGGATGCAATCTTCCAGACCGCGGCCAACAATAGGGTGACCGGAAGGGGCGACGTCGCCGGCGCGTACCGCGTTCTTCAACTTCAGCAGCGCCGGGTCCATGCCCAGTTGCACCGCCGCCTCGTCCATCTGGATGTCGAGTGCGTAATAGGTCTGGACCACGCCGTAGCCGCGAAAAGCGCCGGCAATGGGCGCGTTGGTGTAGACGCACTTGCCTTCCAGCTCGATGTTCTCGCAGCGGTACAGCGAGGTCATGGCGGAGGTGCCGACAATGGTGACGCCGGGCCCGTGCGATCCGTAAGCGCCGGAATTGAAGATGCACTTGGCCTGCCGCGCGGTGAGGGTGCCATCACGCTTGAACCCTTGCTTGAGCCAGATTTTCATCGGATGGCGCGTACGCCCGCCGAGGAAGGTTTCCTTGCGGGTGAATTCCTGCATCACCGGCCGGCCGGTTTCGCGCGACAGCAAGGCGCAAAGAAACTCGGACTGGAACAGATCCTGTTTGGCGCCAAATCCGCCGCCCATGTGATCGACCACCACGCGCACGCGGTTCAAGGGCAGGCCGAGCACTTCGGCCATGATGCCGCGGACCATGAATGCGGTTTGCGTGGAGATGTAGACCGTCAGCTTGTCGTCGCCGGAAACCGCACTGCTCTTCTTCTCGCCACTTTTCTCCCAATAACACACGCACACGTTGGGCTCCATGTAGGCCGGCGCGGGGCGCCCGCCCTCATATGTACCTTCAATGATGAGGTCAGCCTCGGCAAAACCACGCGCAATATCTCCCCGTGTGACTTTGACAGGTGGCGCCACCAGGTTGCCTCCGGGCCCGACGTCGTGGATTTGCGGTGCCCCTTCGGCCATTGCCGCTTCCAGCGTCGTCATCACCGGGAGCGGCTCGTAGACCACATCAATCAGTGCCAGCGCTTCTTCGGCAATTTCCTCACTGATGGCCGCTACTGCTGCGACGGCCTCGCCCCAATACCGCACCTTGTTGTCCAGGATGTATTGATCCTTGGCCAGCGAAGCATTGCGCGGGGCGGGCGAGCCGTAGTGCAGCACGCGCGGTACATCCTTGTGCGTCAGCACCGCCTTGACCCCGGGCAGCGCGAGGGCGCGGCTGGTGTCGATCGAAACGATGTTGGCGTGTGCCACCGTACTGCGCAACGTGCGGGCGTAGAGCATGCCGGGCAGGCGCACGTCGCCAGCATAGCGGGCGCTGCCAGTGATTTTTTCGACCACATCCCGGCGGCGTGCCGAGGTGCCAATCACATCGAAGGTCATGATCCGCCTCCGGCTTGGCTCAGATCCCGCGCCGCCCCGAGCACCGCCTCGAA
>SXGR01382628.1_pt1 | contig 11734 bp, 11 predicted proteins | sample 3174711 | NCBI WGS metagenome assembly SXGR01 (sample SAMN11356860, study PRJNA531348) | freshwater metagenome | isolation source: freshwater sample F1-60 | place: China: Fuxian Lake, Yuxi | collected 2017-12-25
AGGGTGCAGTAGACGTGGCCAGACCCTGGCGCGCGAATATTGGACAGCTCGCCTTCCAGCCAGACGTCGGAGAATTGTTCTTCGATAGAAGTGCGGAGCAGCCCCGTCAACTCCGAAACCGTGAAGACCTGTTTCGGGGGTGCGGGCTGAGAGAAGAGATCAGGGAAACCGGGAGGGCTCGTGATGAGACTCCTTTAATCGATGAGGCGAATACGTTCGATCGACAGCGCCTTCCCGAGACGCGCATCCAGCTCGATCAGGACCGCGCAGAACACGGCTGGCCCGGAGGCTACCTCAAAACGCCGGGGCATTCCGGTCAGAAACTTTTCGATCGCCAGTTCTTTCTTCACCCCGATCACGGAATGAAGCGGTCCGGTCATCCCGATATCCGTAATGTAGGCGGTCCCTTTCGGGAAGATCTGGTCATCGGCCGTTTGCACATGCGTATGGGTCCCGACCACGGCAACGACCTCTCCGTCCAGATAATGCCCCATCGCCATTTTCTCCGACGTCGCTTCCGCATGCATATCGACAATCACGGCCGCCGTCCGCTTCTTCAACGCAGCCAACTCTTTTTTAGCGGCCTGAAAGGGACAGTCCAGCGTCGGCATATAGGCCCGCCCCATCAATTGGAGCACGCCCAACTGCGCCCCGCCGGCCGATTCGACCACCACACTGCCATACCCCGGCGCACCGCTCGGGTAATTGGCCGGACGAAGCAGACGCGGCTCCCGCGGAAAATAGTCAAGGATTTCCTTCTTGTCCCAGGCATGGTTCCCGGTCGTAATGACCGCAAGCCCCATGTCGAACAACTCTTCCGCCAACTCCGGCGTAATGCCGAACCCGGCAGCCGCGTTTTCTCCGTTGCCGATTACGATGTCAACCTGCCGCTGCGCCACCAACCTGGGCACAGCCCGGGCCACCGCACGGCGCCCAGGCTCTCCAAAAATATCGCCAATGAAGAGAACCTTCACTTCGCATACTCCACATACCGGCTCTCGCGAATCACGGTCACTCTGATCGTGCCGGGATAGGTCAATTCCTGCTCGATCTTTTTGGCCAGGTCGCAGGACAGCTGGAAGGACTCGGTATCCGTAATATCTTCCGAACGGACAATGACGCGAATCTCCCGACCCGCTTGAATCGCATAGGCCTTCTGCACCCCTTTGAGCCCCGTGGCCAGCGACTCCAGCTTCTCCAGCCGCTTGACGTAGGTCTCCAGGGCTTCCCGCCTCGCCCCGGGTCTGGCCGCGGACAAGGCTTCCGCCGCAGCCACCAGAACGGATTCGGGACAGATCGGCTCCACCTGCTCGTGGTGGCCTGCGATGGCATTGATGATCTTTTCGCTCTCGCCGTACTTCTTGGCGATCTCCGCGCCCAGCATGGCATGGGGGCCTTCTTCTTCGTGACTGACGGCTTTCCCGATGTCGTGCAGCAGCGCGCCCCGTCTCGCCAGCTTCACGTCGAGGCCCAGCTCCGAGGCCATGATGCCGCAGATATAAGCCGCTTCGCGCGAATGATAGAGATTGTTCTGCCCGTAGCTGGTCCGGTACTTGAGCCGGCCGAGCACTTTGATCAATTCCGGATGGAAATCGGAGAGCCCCAATTCGAAAATGATTTTCTCGGCTTCTTCATACATGAGCTTGTCGATATCGACCTTGACCTTCTCGACAATCTCCTCGATTCGCGTCGGATGGATACGCCCGTCATGCATCAACCGTTCGAGCGACACCTTGGCGATCTCCCGGCGCAAGGGGTCGAACCCCGAGATCACGACTGCTTCCGGCGTTTCATCGATGATCAAATCGATCCCGGTTGCGGCTTCGATGGCGCGGATATTGCGCCCTTCCCGTCCGATGATCCGCCCCTTCATCGCATCGTTCGGAATCTGGACAACGGAAATCGTGGACTCGGCGACATAGTCGCGCACCACCCGTTGAATCGAGGAGGTGATGATCTCGCGCGCTTCCCGCTCCGCATTCTCCCGCGCTTCCTCCAAGATCCGCTTGGCCAGCCCGATCGCCTCCAACCGCGCCTGGCTTTCCATTTCATGGATGAGCTGCTTCCTCGCCTCATCGGCCGTCATCCCCGCAACACGCTCAAGCGCCTCACAGTGCTCCTTCTCCGCGCGCGTGCAAGCCGCTTCCTTCACCGTCAGCTTCTCTTCCCGCTTCACCAGCTCCAGATCCCGCTTCTGGAGATCGCTTTCCCGCTTATCGATCGCGCCGACCCGTTTTTCGATGGTCTCGTCGCACCGCAACAAACGTTTTTCGACGATAGAAAGCTCGGCCAGCTTGGCCTTCTGCTCTTTTTCAAGCTCCACCTTCGACTGGAGCAGCAGGTCTTTCGCTTCCAGCTTCGCTTCCTTGACGATATTGTCTGCTTCCCGCTGGGCATTCTGCACAGATTGGCGGGCCTGCTCTTCCTCTTGCGCCTTCTTCGCGGCGCCCGAGGAACGGCGGATCAGCACAAAGAGCCCGACTCCGAGCAATCCCCCAACGAGTCCTGTCAGCACATACGCAATAATTGAGGTAAAAATTTGACTCACCCCCCTACAATCGCGAGACGAGAAACGGCCTGTTCCTCAGCCTCATCTTGATACAAGATTGGTCGACGGTCCTGTGCTAATGAAGGGAGCGCAAACGGAAGATAGGTATACGGAAGAGGATCGCCCAACACGCGGTCGACAGACTTACTCCGAGAACAGACTCCACGGGGATGAAGATCGTGCTGAATTGAGAGAACGAGTACGTCCCGTACCGAACAAATCCCACGAAGCCCCTCTGCGCTGGCCCTCCCTCATCCGCATGAGAGGATTACGTGCGTGAACCGGAAGCATCCGAAGACTGTTTCCGTGTACCGCACTGCCGGACGGCAGCAGACACTCCATGACTTTCCCCAGCATCTCCAAGATGTTACACATGAGGAGGACGAACCCTTGCGCACATAATCGCTGTCTCAATTGCACCAGCATCACAAACCCACATCTATTCCGCGGTGACTGCATCATCTTCCCGGATTACTGGACCGGTTCGAGCCTGACCTGATCGTATCCCTACCGTCGCATCCGCGACATCCCGATACTCACATCTGACGATAACAAAGGGGTCTCCCCTTTGCAAGGCGAATCTACCGGAACAGCGAGGTCGGCACCTGTTCCTCGATAGACTCCATAAGCGACGTCATCCGCCGCTCGACATCCGCCTCGCCCTGCGCGCGTTTCCGTTCAACTTCGAACAACTGATGGGCCAGGTTGACCGCCGTCAGCACGGCAAGCTTCGACGGGGTCGTGGTGTTCATCCCCTCCGCGAGATGGCGCATATGGCCATCCACGAAACTGGCGAGCCGCCGGATATAGGCCTCATCCGCCTCGCCGCGGATCGCAAACCGCTGACCGTAGATCTCCACATCAATGGTCTTCGTCAATGGCCACCTCCTTGCGTTCTTCAAAGCACTCCAACAACTCCACGTCGCCGAGAACTTTTTCGATGCGAGACTTGATGCCGACGCGCTCTTGCTCCCAGCGCCGATTCAAATCATCCTTCTCCGCAAGTCGCTGCCGCACCACCGCCAATTCCGCTTCAACTGCCGCATTCCGCTTCTTCAATTCTTGAACGAGCTTCACCAAGTCTTTAATACGATTTTCGAGCGCATCCAGCCGATCCAACGCCATTTCCTTGCTCCCTTTCAAGCCCCTACAGGTTGTGGCGCACTATAGAAACTTGCCCAGATCTTGTCAAGAAATGCCCCCTAGAAGACCGTACCCAACCGCGCATACTCGCGATAGCTCCGCAGCACGCGCTTCACATATTGCCGCGTCTCCTGATAGGGGATCAATTCGACGAACTCATCCTGGCTCCGTCCACGATGCAGCGCAATCCAACTCCCCACCGCGATCGGCCCGGCATTGTAGGACGCAATGGTATAGGCGACATTCCCGGAAAACTGCTCGAGCAGCTGCTCCACATAGTGGACGCCGATCCGAATATTGGTCTCTTGATCGAACAGGTCCTCCCGTCCGACGGCGGGAAGCCCGAGTCGCTGCGCCACATTATTGGCCGTGCCCGGCATCACCTGCATCAGGCCGATCGCCCCGACCCGCGACACAGCCCGCCAATCGTACTGGCTCTCCTCTCGGATGATCGCCGCCACCAGATAAGGATCGACGCCCTTCGCCCCCTGCCCCCTGATCGTCGGTAGCAGCCCCATCGGATAGGCGACAGGCCAGAGCGCCGGGGAAACGGACCCGCCGGTTCGCTCCAATTGATCGCGAAACTTGGCCCGCGCAAGACGGAGGCCATGGTGATAGGCGCCGGCCTCGTTCAGCATCGTCGAGAGCACCAGGAGGAGACCCGGCTCCCGACTGTACCGGTCGATCAGCCCCGCCACCTCTCGCGCCGCATCCGAATCCAATCCCAGCGTCTTCAGCTCAAGCGCTCGCCGATAGGCCGCCTGCTCTTCGATCTCGGCTCTCGTCGTCACAACCCCGACCGCCGCGCCATTCGCCGGTTCGCTGCCGTTCACCGGCGCGCTCGCCGAACCTGGCTCCGACGCAACGGAATCAGGCAGTGGAATCTTGGTGCGTTCCCGCGCCAGCTGACAGTAATAGGTATAGATAAATCGACGGCAGAGCTGCACGTAGACATCATGGGCCTGCGGCTGCTGGTTCAGTTCGGCTGCGCGCGCCATCCAATAGAGCGCTTGCGGCTCGAACTCTCCGTCATGCTGCTCCACGAGCGCCCGCAACTGGTCATACGCCTCGCGATAGCGCCCCATCCGGTAATAGCCCCAGCCCACGCGCCACTGCCCCTCGGCTCGTTGAGGGGCAGGCTCTCCACCTTTCGCCACCTGCCGATAGCGTGCAATCGCGTCGTCGAAACGGCCCTGATCCTCCAGCCATACGCCGGCGAAGAGCGTGATCTGCCCCTTCTGCTCCGGAGACAACAACGACCCTGCCGCCGTATGAGCCAGATCCAATAACTTGTCGCCCTGGCCCTGCCGAAGATAGACCCGGGCGAGCCAGACCGAGGCTTCGGAGGATTCCGTTGCGCCCTCTTTCGCCAAGGCGCGAAAGGTCTCTCTGGCCTGGTCATACAATTTGAGTCGGACCTGTGCAATACCGAGCTTCAACTTCGCCTCGGCACGCTGAGGCGATGAGAGGTCAGCAACGAGAAACTTCCGGAGCTCCTCAATCGCCTCGGCATGAAAGGCTTGGCCAAGATAAACCTGCGCCCTGGCGAGCCGCTCGCTCGGTTGCACCACCCAGGGCTCGCCGCCCAGATTCGAGGCCAGCAACGCTTCCGCCTCTTTGGCTTCCGGACTGAAGGCAAACCGCACCCAGAGCTGCCGCAGCGTTTCACGGCCCTCCTGAATATTATTCTCTCGCAACTGGCAAGCCCCCTGCCGAAGCAGCGCCAAAGGCGTCTCCACTTCCTTCTGGCTCAGCCCCACCGCCTTGGCAATCCAGGCTGTCGCCTCGCGGCAACTCAACGTCTGGTACCAGGCTTCTCCGGCTCGATAAGCTGCCTTGACCACCAGCGGGGAGTTCGGCGCAGTCTGAGAAATGGCTTCGAACATCTCGGCCGCTTGCTTCCCCTCCCCAAGCTTCAGCAACGCCTCTCCAATCCACAAGCGGACATAGTCGTCCAACAGCGGCACATCGTTCTGAGCTGCGCGAAGAAACTGCAGCGCCACGGCAGGATCCCGCTCCAGGATCAATACCCCGGACAACAGGCCTGCGCGCGCCGCCCAGACCGTGGTAGGAAATTGCTCCCTCAATCGTTGGAGCCGCTCAAGCTTGAGCGACAAGACCTGTTCTTTATTGAGTAACTTGCCGAGCCGTTCCTTCGGCAGGGCGGCGGCTTGAAAACAGGCTTCCACCCTCTCACAGGTATCGGGGGTACTTGGCAAGGAAGGGGAAGAGGTATCGGCGGACAAGGACCGGGAGAAGAGCAGAACCCAACAGAGGCCCAGAGCCGTAACAGAGAGCAGCTTTCGCACCGTTCGTTGCTTCATACGATCATGCACCGGTCGTCGTTCTCACCCCTCTGACTACTTATATCAGTGTCCCTGCTCTCTTGCCAGCAAAGCCGCGTAAATCCTATGCCTTGTTCCACTTTTTCAGCCTGTGGTAGGCTGCACCATGTCGCAAGAGCCAACCGCCGCCCCATCCGGTTCACCTCCCGTCAACCTCCTGGCCCTCACCGAAGAGGGGCTGGGTCGGTTGCTGCAGCAATTCGAATGGCCCCGCTACCGGATCGGCCAGATCTTGCGCTGGCTTTATCAGCGGCGTGCCGGCAGCATCGCGCAGATGACCGATCTCTCGCAGAAAGATCGGGAGCAACTGGCTCAGGTCGCCACGATTTCACGCACACAACATTGCACCGTCCTTGAATCAGCCGACGGCACGCGCAAGCTCCTCCTCACCTTGGACGACGGGCTCCGCATTGAAACGGTGCTGATTCCGGACGAGGAACGTCTCACGCTCTGCGTGTCGACCCAGGTGGGCTGCATGTTGGATTGCGGCTTCTGCCTGACCGGCGCCATGGGACTCAAACGCAACCTCAAGGCGCATGAAATCGTCGATCAGGTCCTCACGGCGCAAGACCATTTAACCGGCGAAGAACGGCTCACCAACCTCGTCTTCATGGGCATGGGAGAACCGCTGGCCAATATCGATGCCCTCTCCAGCGCCATCCAATGCCTGATCAATAAGTCCTGGGGATTGGGCTGGTCGCCCCGCCGCATTACCGTCTCGACCGCGGGGCTCGCCGCCCGCTTGAAAGATGTGGCAGCGCTCGGCGTGAATCTGGCCATCTCCTTGAACGGCACGACAGAAGAGCAGCGCCAGCAGTTGATGCCGGCGGTCAGCCAGATCGCCTCGCTCAAAACGCTCATGGCCGCCTGCCGCCGCTATCCGCTCGCCCCAACCAGACGCCTGACCTTTGAATATGTGCTGCTCGCCGGCGTGAACGATCGCGACGAGGACGCCCACCGGCTGGTAAAGCTGCTCAAGGGCCTCCGCTGCAAAGTGAACCTGATCCCCTTCAATGAGTTTCCCGGCAATCCCTTCCGCCGGCCGACCGATCGCAGCGTGCTGGTCTTCCAGGCGATCCTCACGCGGGCCGACGTCGATGCCTTCATCCGCAAGAGCCGCGGACGCGACGTGCTGGGCGCCTGCGGGCAATTGGGCAATCTCTCCCCCGACTACGCGGGGCGCGCCTTGACACAAATTGAACCCCGTTGCTAGCATGCACCGTGTGCGCCGCCCAACCATGATCTGGCTAAACTCCCGACACACGATGCCATTATTTCTTTTGATTGCCGCAAGCAATCTCCTCTTTGCCTTCGCCTCGCTCGTCACGGCCACAGAACCTCGTGAATTCATCCTGTCCAACGGGATGAAAGTCCTATTGGTCGAAGTGCCCAAAGCCCCGGTGGCCACCGTCCAGGTCTGGTACAAAGTCGGCTCGCGCAACGAAGTCATGGGCCGAGCAGGCCTCTCGCACATGCTGGAACATATGATGTTCAAGGGCACCGTAAAATATCCCAAGGGCACCTTTTCCCGCCTCATCCGCAAGAACGGCGGAGTCGACAACGCCTTCACGAGCCAGGACTTCACCGCCTACTTCGAAAACCTCGCGGCAGACCGCGTCGAGCTGGCCCTGGAGATGGAATCCGACCGGATGCAGGGACTCGTGCTCGACATGAAGGAACTGACGACGGAGCGAGAGGTCGTGAAGGAAGAACGGCGCCTGCGCACGGAAGACGACCCTCAAGGCGCGCTCGTCGAAGCCCTCTTCGCCCAGGCCTATCTCAGCCATCCCTACCATTGGCCGGTGATCGGCTGGTTCAACGACCTGGATGCGATGACCCTGGACGACTTGCAGCGGCATTACGACACCTACTATTCTCCCAACAATGCGACCATCATCGTGGTGGGCGACATCAAAGCCGACAGCCTGCTCCCCGCGATCAAACAGCTGTTCGAACCGATTCCGCGAGGACCGGAGCCCAAACCGATCGCCACCATGGAGCCGGAGCAGAAAGGCGAACGCCGTTTCCTCCTCAAACGCGATGCGCAAGTCGCGTTCGTCATGATGGGCTATCGCGTGCCGAACTTTACGAGCGAAAACTCCTACGCGCTCGACATTCTGGATTCGATTCTGTCGCACGGGAAAAGCTCGCGCCTCTACCAGAGCCTTGTGTATGAGCAAAAGTCGGCGCTGGCCGTCGGATCAGAGTACAGCTTGCTGCAGAGCGACCCGGGCCTGTTCTACTTCTATGCCCTCGTGAGCCCCAACCAGAAACCGGAGCTGGTCGAGGAATCCCTCAACCGGGAGATCAAACGGCTCCAAGCCGATCCCCCGACCGATCTCGAGCTCCAACGGGCGAAGAACCAGGTCGAAGCCTCCCATGTCTTCGAACAGGACTCCAACTTCCGGCGCGCCATGTTGCTCGGACAGGCCGAATCCGTCGGCGCCGGCTGGCGCAAGATCGACCAGTTCGTCGAACGGATCAGAGCGGTCACCGCCAAAGACATCCAACGCGTCGCCCGCCAATACTTGACGGAAGACAACCGGACCGTCGGCACCTTGATTCCCGTGCCGGCGAAACAACCGGACGCGGCATCCAGCCCCGCGCAACAGGGAAGGCCCTAACCATGCCGACGGCACAACCACGAACGATCCTGGCCCTCATGATGGGATGCTGCGCTTGGCTCTGGGCAGCCGGCCCCTCGCTGGCGGCAGAGATCGCCCCGACAAAATTCGTCACCGCGAACGGCATCACCGTCCTCGTCCTGGAGCAACATTTTCTTCCCATTGTGGAAATCCACGCGCTGATCAAAGCCGGCTCGGCGCAGGACCCTCCAGAAAAAGCCGGCCTCGCGAACCTCATCGCCAGCCTCCTGGACGAGGGGACGACGACCCGCACCTCCAAACAGCTCGCGGAGCAAATCGACTTCATCGGCGGAACCCTGGAGGCGAAAGCCTCGGAGGATTTCACCACCGCCTCCATCCGTGTGCTCAAGAAGGACGCCGATCTCGGCTTCACCCTGCTTGCGGACATGCTGCAGCGCCCCGCGTTTCACAAGCAGGAGTTCGACCGGATTCGCACCCAACTCCTGGGCGAGATGGCCAGCGATAACGACGACCCGGGCCATATCGCCATGAAGGCGTTCAATCAGCTCGTCTTCCACGGACACCCCTACCGCTGGCCCGTCAATGGCACAGAGGAGACGATCGGCAAGATCTCCCTGGCCGACGTGCAAACCTTCTACGGGCGGGAATACTCTCCGTCCCACGTCATCCTGACCATCGTCGGGGATGTCACGCTCGACCAGGCCGCAGCGCTGGTCCAAACCCATTTTGGAACCTGGAAGAAAATTGCGGCGACGGCGCGAAGCCAGAAAAAACCCCTGCCGGTCGAGAAGAAAACTGTCCAGCTCATCGACAAAGACCTCACCCAATCCACCATCGTGATTGGTCATGGAGGCCTCTCGCGCGCGCATCCTGATTTTTATTCGGTCACGGTGATGAACTACATCCTGGGGGCCGGGGGATTTTCTTCCCGCTTGATGGATTCGATTCGCGACAAGCAGGGACTGGCCTACGGCATCATGAGCCACTTCGACGCCAGGCTGATGCCGGGCTCATTCTGGGTCAACCTCCAAACCAAGACAGAAACGACGAACCAAGCCATCGCCGGCGTCCTCGCCGAGATCAAATCCATCCGTGACCAGCCTGTCTCAGATCAGGAACTGGCCGAATCCAAATCCTTCTTGATCGGCAGCTTCCCGCTGCGATTCGATTCCACCGCGAAGCTCGCCCAGGTGCTCGCTCAGGTGGAGTTCTATGGCCTGGGGTTCGAATACTTTACGCAATATCCCAAATGGATCGACCGGGTCACGAAGGAAGACGTTCAGCGCGTGGCCAAACAGTACCTGGACCCCCAACGCTACGCGCTCGTAGTGGTGGGCAACCTCGCCAAAGCGAAAGTGAAACGTTAGTCCACGTTGTTGCGGCGCGATCCCCGAGGTCAGGCATTCATGATGACCGAACCCCTCCAAAGCAAACTCGACAGGCTCCGCCAGGTGATCTCGGGCATGGAGTCCGTCCTGGTCGCCTTCTCCGGCGGAATCGACAGCACCGTCGTGCTGAAAGTCGCCCATGAACAACTCGGCGCGCGAGCGCTGGGCATCACCGCAGTCTCGCCGACCTTTCCCACAATCGAACTCGACGGCGCGAAGCAGGTGGCGGCAGAGATCGGCGCACGCCATGAACTGGTCCAGACCGATCAACTCGACATTCCCGCCTTCGTGCAGAACGACGCGGCCCGCTGCTTCCATTGCAAAACGGATCTCTATCAATTGCTGGACGGGCTGCGCGAACCTCGTGCCAGCCGGTGGATTGCGGACGGGACGAATCTCGACGATCTGGGGGACGACCGGCCCGGCATCACCGCCGCGCGCGAGTGGAACGTCCGCAGTCCGCTGGTCGAAGCCGCACTGTCGAAAGCCGATGTGCGGGCGCTCGCCAGGACCCTGGGACTCTCCAATTGGGATAAGCCGGCCGCCGCCTGCCTCTCGTCCAGAATTCCTCGCGGCATCCCGATCACCATCGACAATCTCCGCCGCGTGGAGCAAGCCGAAGCAATCCTCCAGGCTGAAGGATTGCGCCAGGTGCGGGTACGGGAACATGGAGAAATCGCACGAATCGAGGTTGGCGCGGAGGAGTTTGCCAGGCTGAATCAGCCGGAGCTGCGCGCGCACATCAGCGCCAGCCTTCGCAAAGTAGGATTCCGTTTCGTCTGCGTGGATCTGGAAGGGTACAGACCGAGCGGGACCAGCCTCAGCTGACCCCGCCCGATCGAAAGATTACCGCTGGTAGGATTTCGAGAGGGCCTCGAGCGCCTCGTCCGCGAACTTCTTGTGGTCCGCGTCAGTCAAACTGCGCTGCACCACCTTCTCTGCGACCATCAACGCCAACTCCGTCGTTTGGGCGCGAATGTCCTGAATCGCCTTGCGGCGCTCATGATCGATTTCACGCGTCGCATCGCCCTTGATCCGGTCGGCCTCAGTCGTCAGCCGCTGCTCATTTTCTTCCATGAGCCGCTGCGCCCGCTCTTTGGCCGCCGCCAAAATGCCTTCCGCTTCTTTTGCGGCGGTATTCAGCTTGGCCTCGTACTCCTTGAGTTTCCGCTCGGCCTCCGACCGATGACGCTCGGCTTGATCAAGGCTGTCCTTGATTTTCTTCTCCCGCTCTTCCAAGACGCCCAAGATGCCGGGGAAGGCGAACTTGTAGAGCACGAAGAAAAGAATCCCGAACGACAGGACTTCCCATAAAATCAGGGAAGAAAAAAAGTGCGATTCAAACTGCGGCATAGTTAAACCCAGGCACAAAGCGTGTGGTAAATGGCGAGAAGAACTCACGTCCTTCCACTGGCCCATTGCCTCAAGCCTTCAGCCTGCTCCTATTTGCGAAGACCCATGATGATGAAGGCGATGACCAGGCCGTACAGCGCGATGGCTTCCACCAGCGCGAACCCGATCCACATATACTTTCCAACGCGGGCTTCCGCTTCCGGCTGACGCGCCACCGCTTCGATCATCTTCCCGAAGATGTATCCGATACCCACACCGGCTCCGGCAAACCCTGCCGCCGCCAACCCCATACCCAACAATGCTGCTGCTGCTGAATCCATTGTGTCCTACTCCTCCCTTGTCTGAAACTCA
>SXGR01247109.1_pt1 | contig 11729 bp, 10 predicted proteins | sample 3174711 | NCBI WGS metagenome assembly SXGR01 (sample SAMN11356860, study PRJNA531348) | freshwater metagenome | isolation source: freshwater sample F1-60 | place: China: Fuxian Lake, Yuxi | collected 2017-12-25
AGATCAAGTTCCCGGAGCCGGTGCTCTCGTACGCGATCGAGCCGAAGAGCCGGGGTGACGAGGACAAGATCAATACGTCGATGCAGCGGCTCAGGGAAGAGGACCCGACCATCGGCTACATCCGCGATCCGCAGACGCACGAACTGCTCCTGGCCGGACAGGGACAGCTGCACATCGAGGTCACGGTGGCGAAGCTGAAGCGCCGTTTCGGCGTGGAGGTCAACCTCAAGCCGCAGCGGATCCCCTACCGGGAGACCATCACCGCCGCCACCGAGGCGCACGGGCGGCACAAGAAGCAGACGGGCGGACACGGGCAGTTCGGCGACTGCAAGATCCGCGTGGAGCCGCTGCCGCGCGGCAGCGATTTCCAGTTCGAGGACGACATCTTCGGCGGCTCGATCCCGCGCCAGTTCGTACCGGCGGTCGAGAAGGGCATCCAGGATGCGCGGACGCGCGGCTTCCTCGCGGGTTATCCGATGGTGGACTTCAAGGCCACCGTGTTCGACGGCTCGTACCACCAGGTGGACTCGAACGAGCTCTCGTTCAAGATGGCGGGCTCACTGGCGTTCAAGGACGCGATGACGCGGGCGCGCCCCACCATTCTCGAGCCGGTCATGTCGGTCGAGGTGTACACGCCGAGTGACTACGCCGGCGACCTGATGGGCGATCTGAACGGCCGGCGCGGCCGCATCGCCGGCATGGACACGCGCGGGACCATGACGGTGATCCGCGCGCAGGTGCCGATGTCCGAGATGCTGACCTACGAGCAGCACCTCACCTCGGCCACCGGCGGACGCGGCTCCTATCACATGGAATATTCGCACTACGAAGAGGTGCCGCAGCACCTGCAGGGCAAGATCATCGCCGCCGCGCGCGCGGAGCGCGGGCAGGAAGCGGTGGAGGAGGTCTAAGCCCCCACGGCCCTGGCGGCTTCTGTCGTCAGGGCCTTTTTCCTACTCCGCCTCTCGTCCGGTGACGACGATCTGGCGCTCTCCGATGTGCTCCAGCCCGAACGCCTCCATGAACGCGAGCTCGTGGGGATCGTACTGGCGCCTGGCCAACGCACTCCACGTCCACGAAGGGCCGGATGGATGCGGCGCGATCATCGGACCGATGGACACATACAGGTTCTTCGGCGGGGTGGCGTTGAAGGTGGGGAACTGTTCGAAGTGATCGAATACCGTCTCCGTGAAGATCGCCTTGTTGAATCCGGCGACCTCATTCACCCGCACGCCTTCGATGAAGGTCGCGCCCGCGAACACCCGCCCCTGGACGTCGGCGTATGGATACGGAAAGCCCGAGATCGACACGGGGATGAAGAACGGCCGCCCGCTCCGGCTCCGGTTGTAGACGAGATCGACGGTAACGGTGCGTTCGGACCGTACCAGAAGCCCGGACCCGCTCCCCTGATACGTCTTGTTGTGCAGCGCGGTGGTGATGCCGAACTCGACGAGACCGGTCACCAGCGTGCCACCGCCGATGAAGCTCATTGACAGTAGGAGCTCGCTGCGATCGGGATACGCCTGCGCGTCGTGAACCATGAAGGTCGTGGGATCCGGCTCGTTGCCAGTTCTCTGCCAGATGCCGTTCGTGTAGGTGACGCCGTCAAGCGTGAGCGGGACGAGCCGCACGAGCCCGCCGGTGGTGTTCTGCGAAAACGCCGTGATCTGGGCGAGCTGGGGCAGCGGCGCACGTCCCATCGCGGTCGTCCCAATCTGGCCGCTAGCGCGGCGGTTGAACGGGATGAATCGACACGTCACCGTGTGCCTGGCAAACGAGAAGATCGGCTGCCCCGGGGCCGGAACCTGCGCAGTGCTGCACTCCCGGCGGAAGTCCGACTCCGCCTTCTCCTGCAGCAGGAAGACGGTGGGAGCCGAAAACACGCGAGCAGCCACCGCGTCGTCTTCCGCCCCGAGACGCCCTCGAAAGACGACGATCAGGTCCGCAACCGCCCTGCTGACCGGGTCCAGCGTCAGCGGAATCGCGGCGCGCGCCCCTGGCGCGATCGTGATGATGGCGTTGTTCGTGACCGTGGCGACGCGCTGGCGCCGTTCCCCCGGCGACCCTGCGTCATAACGGTGATAGAGCGCGAAGGAGCCTGACAGCGTCTCGTCGCTGCGGTTGATGACGTCGATGAAGATGCCGGGAGCACTGGTACCGATCGACCGCGAATAGATGGCCGCGTATTCCAGGTTTCCGCGGAAGAAGTAATCCAGGACGCCGCGGGCGTAGCCGACCGCGCGCGGCAGCATGTGCGTGGCGGTCTCCTCCCATACGGCCTCGTCGACACAGGGATACGGAGACGGGCGGCTGACGATCCACCGCGCGATCGATCGCTCGCTGACGCATTCAGCCAGCGCGACGCCGGTTGGCAGCCCGTGCCCCGCAGGCTTGGCAAGATACGCGCGCACCTTGGCGCCGGTCGGCGCCACACGCGGGTTCGGCACGAGGTCCTCGCGCCGGGGAAACGGGAACTGCCCGTCGAACGTGTCCTCGCTGAAGAAATTCGCGTTCGCGAACTCCGCCAGCCCGATCGCCCCGCCGAGCGTGACATTAGGATCCGGTGAGTCACCCTGGTATTTGTCCGCGTCGATCAGCCGGGCGACCGGCACACGCGCACGCGTTTCGCCGGACGGAAGCGGGATCGTGAACATCGCCGGATCGAAACCGATGGGGCTCGACAGGTAACGAGCCCTGAACTCCCCTTCCGCGGCGGCCGTTTCCGTATCACTCGATCGGGTGTGCTGATCCGACACCCAGTATTCGTAGTTGCCCGCCCGTCGCCGCCGCAACGCCTCGCGCAACAGTGTCCCCAGAGGATGAGCGTCGGCGCGCGTGTGTTCAGGAACCGACGCATCGACCACGAGATGCATGATCTGACCAAGCGCGCGGAACATGTCGGCGGCTGCCTCCTCCCGCGCACGCGCATCGGGGGCAGTCAGAGCTTGGAGGTAGAGCTCCCGCGCCCGCTGCCACGTCCAGTTCCCCCCAGGCGACTGCGCCGGGTCCTGCATCCAGCGAATCGAGGACGGCTGATGGCGCAACGCGTGCAGGCCGGCCTCCGACCATGGCTTCAACGGATTGTGAAAATGATTGTGGAAGCGCCCGCTCATCAAGGAGCCATCGTCTTCACGCTCGCCGCCAAGTGCCAACCACTCGGCAATGTCTCGAGGTATGCCATCTGTTCCGCGCAACTCGGTCTCTATGCCATCCGAGAAACCAAGTGCATTTCGCAAATGGAGGCCGACCATAGAGGTCTCTGCAGCAGCAGCGTTAACGAGTCGATGGGTGCTGACGTTCAGCGCCGTCGGTGACGTTGATGTCGCTATTACCAAACATATCGATACGAACCAATAGGCTTGGCGGTCGCGTGGTCTCATCGTCCTTGCTCCCGTAGTGAAAGACCGCATTTCAATAAACTGCGCTGCTCATGAACCAGAGCTGCATAGCGTTGGATTCGATCAGCTGGAATTGAAGGAATCAATAAGCGGCCGACGACGTCACAACGCTCTTCCTGCGACGTTAGCCGCTTCATTCGCGTGACGGTCGGAGCGATGTACGGCGTGCCATCCGAGGGCGTCATGCGCGTCGCATCGGTCGCGTAGTCATATCCAGCCGCGAACGCGTGGAATCGGACATTCAAGTTGGGTCTTAAGACCAGTCCGGTCAGGCCCGCTATCTCGACGATCCCATCGGGCCCACTCACGGCCTCTTGGGCGTCGTAGAAGGATTCGCCGCCGCCGTCGACAAAATTCATATTCGTGCTGTGCCAAACAGCGAGAAACGCAACGCCCTGAATCGGCTCGCCGGTTTCCGCGTCGATGTATTGATTCTGGAACGGACCGCGCACGTCGCGGCCGGCGCAGCCGGCTGCCAGGACGGCGAACACAAGCGCGGCAATCGGGAGTTTCATGGGGCCTCGCTCGACATGGACCGGTTCAGAATCGCCACAGCCGCCAGCGCCCGTCCGCGTCGATCTGGAACCACACGGCGTACGAGTAGATCAGGCCGTCGCGTTCGGCGGCCATCTCATACTGCGCCCCGCCGTAGCCGGCGCCGACGAGCGTGATGGCGGTGAACACGAGATCCACGTCCTCAAAGGCGTCGGGCGGCAGCGAAGCGAAGTATTCGCTCCAGCCGGCCCGGCGCTCCGCCGCAATGAACGATACGGCGGCGGCGACGTCACCCTTGCGCAGAGAATCCCTGAAGCCGGCCCACACCGCCTGGAGGCGCGCGTCGAGCCGCGCCGGGTCGTAGACCTCGACCAGTCCGCGCCTGCTCAGGACCTGCCCGTCCGGGGTCGTGAACGTCACAATCGGCACGTAGATGCCTGCCGGCGAATAGGTGAAGTACAGGTTGTCTGACTGCGGCTCGCCCTCGAAGTCGATCGTGCCGTCTCCTTCGAAATCGACGGTGATCGGAGCCCCGGCGAGGCCGTGCACGCCGATGCGAACAGGAAGAGGGCCAAGTCCGCCCGGCGGCCACAGCTCGAGCGGCAGCACCTCGGCGCCATCGGGCGATATGACGAGCGCGACGGTGGCCTGCGCGGTGGCGCCCGATCCGTCAGTCGCCACGACGGTCAACTGCGCCAGCGCGAGGTCGGCAGGAACCTCGAGCGCGAACGTGCCGCCCTCGACCGGCGAGGCAACGGCGCTGGCATCGCCAGGCAGCGCCACGCTGACCGTGATCTCCCCCGTTCCGCCTGCGACGGTCCCCCGCACCCACACCGAACTGCCGGTGACAACGGTTCCCTCGGCAGGCTCGCGTATCGAGATCCGCAGCGACCGGACGGTGAACGTCTGCACCGCCGGCGTCGGATCCTCATTCCCTGCGAGGTCCCGCCCCTTGATCTCGAAGCGGTGCGGCCCAGGCGTCAATCCGGTCAGCGCAATCGACGACGCGACGCTGTACGCCGACCAGTCGCCCCCATCGAGCCGCCACGCGAACTCGACAACCGGGGAGAACAGGTCGACGGCGTCGACCGCAAACGTTGCCATGTTCTCGGCGATCTCACTGGCCGGTCCGCTTGTGATCCGTGTCTCGGGCGGCGTTCGGTCGACCGTCACGAGCTGCGCGGTGCTGGCGATATTGCCGGCTCGATCTGCCGAGCTCACCGTGAGCGTCCGCGGACCTTCCGCGAGGGCGGCGGTGCTCAGGCTGGCGCTGACGTCGAACGGCTGCGCGGGATCGGCATTCGCAAACGTCGTCGCGAGCGCGTCATCCCAGGCGACGGAAATGGATGCCACGCCGCTGCCGTCATCGTGCGCGTGGGCACTGAAGCCTACGGCGCTGCGGGCGTGGACCCCCGACGGCGGCGCGGTAACTGCGAGCGTCGGCTGGTGATCGTCATGAACGAGGTCGTGGGAGACCGGCGCAGATGTCAGACCGCGGTCGCCATCGGCCGTCACGGCAAACGACAGGCGCGTCAGCTGATTCGGAGAGACCGGCACGCGGACCGTAAACGCTCCTGAACGGTCGGCCGCGGCCGTCGCAACGAGCGCAAAATCGGTGAATGCGCGCACGACGCCAGCAGTGACCGTGCGGCCGCTCAGTGTCACTGGTGACGCGTTGACGAACGCCGGAACCGTCACCACCGGCGGGGGCGGCGCGCGGAAGCGCCTGACCTGGCGGGCAGGCTCGCCTTCGACGACGAGCAGATGGCCGGCCGGCTCGAACGCGACGCCCTGCGGACTTCGGAGGGTGCTCGCCAGCGCCACGAACTGACCGGCCGGCGCCTGTCTGATGACTCCGCCGCGTTCATGCCCGCGGCCTTCCGACCGCACGCTGGCGACGAGCGCACCAACCCGATCGACGGCCAACCCGACAGGCTCCTGCCGCGTTCCCCGCAGCACGACCTGCATCGGCCCGGCGGCGCCACCGGGCCGCAACGGGAACCGGACCACCTCGGTCTCGTCGCGGCCGCGATCGGACTCGAGACGCCGGACCGCTGCGTACACATATCCGTCCGTCACCGCGAGGCCTTCGAGGCCGCGGAAGCCTTCTGCAAATGTCCTGACCGCGCCAGACGAGGTGACCTGCAGGATCCGTTCGCCACCCCTGCGCTCATCCTCATCGTCATCATTCCGCCGGCCGGTGCGCCGCTCCCGCTTCGCGGACACGTACGCCGTACCGTCAATGCCGATCGCGATCCAGTGAGGCTTGACCAGCCCGGCGGCGAGGATGCCCACCGCGCCCGCTGGATCGCGCCGAAGCACACGGCCAGCCCGCGCTTCGACAATCAGCAGCGCGCCCTCGTCATCGAACGCAAGGCCGGCGGGGCCGTCGAGACGCCGCAGCAATATGGTGCGACGGCCGTTCGGCCCTATCTCGACGATCGTTCCCGCCTTGTTGTCGGCCACGACGATCGCGCCGGAGGCACTGACAGCGACGCCAACGGGATCGTCGAACCCTCGCGCGACGATGTCACCCTCCTGCGTATGCGCGGACATCCGCACCACGGGCGGCACGAGCAAGATGACGAGGACGAACCCGGCGAGCACACGGTGCGGCGACATGGAGCACCGTGGCGAGCAACGGCGCTGCCGTGGCGGACGCGCGCCAGGCGTGACGCGAACTGCATGACCGGGTGATGGTTACGCTGGCGAGCGGAACGCGTGCCAGCAGGAGGAAGACGAACGTGACAACCGCGGTGGCACTGTCTCAGTTTGACCCGATGATCGCACGCCGACCACGGCGAGTACAAGTCACTTCGGAGACATTCTGGGGAAAAAATCCGCGACCTCGCAGCCGAGCGCGTTCGCCAGCAGTATGATCGTGCCGAGCTTCACATCGCCGCCGTTCTCAATCTTCATAATCCCCTGACGGGTCATCCTCGCGCGCTTCGCAAGTTCGGACCTCGACATCCGTGCTTGCTTACGAGCGGCGTTCAACTCCATGACGAAGGCCCTAAGGGCTGGGCGGACGAATAGCGCAGGCGGCGTCATTGGCTACGCCGCTTTTTTCTCGGCCGCGTCGAGCAGGCCGACAAGTTCATCTACCGACCACGGCCGCGTCATGAGGCCAGCGGCCATTGCCGGCGTTCCGCCAAGCGCGCGCTGCACGCGCACAAAGTTGTAGTGCATATAGTGCAGCGCCAGCGCGTGCTCGTGGTTCTCCACCTTCTTGCTGTGGCCGTTCGTCAGGCGCGTGAACCGCCGCATCGACATCCGCATCTGAAGGTTCTGACGCTCGATGTACGACGTGGAAATGTGCTCCACGGCGGGATTGCCTGAAACGACCTGCACCTTTGTCTCGATGCAGACTGGCGGCGCGTACCGCTTCTCCGCGTTCGGGTCGCTCCCGTACACTTTTATCAAGCGCGCATAGTCGATGTCGGCGTCGAACGCCGAGTCGATTGCTTCGAGGTAAACGTGCAAGCCGTCCGTCGTGATCTGCACGCGAACCTTCGAGCTGATACGCGAAGCGAGATCGTGCATGAACGGGTGCGCCGTCTGCGCGTCACGGCGTCCAACGTGCCACGACAACACAAGCTTTGAGTCGGCGCACTGGCCGACCCACGTCCAGAGATCGCCGAAGCCAAACACGCCCTTGTATTCGTCAGGCACGTTCTCGCGGCGCGCATAGCAAAACGACCAAATTTCATCAGCCTGAATGCGCTGGGCAGGCACGTTCCTAACGTGCTCGTCGTGGAACGTTTCGCACGCCGTGCCCAGCTCCACGAGCAGTTTCGTCACGGTGTTGATCGAGCAACACACCATGCGGGTGATGCTCCGCAGGCTGTTTCCCTCCACCAGCGCCTTGACGATCTGGACCCGCTTGGCCGTGCTCAGCTTGTTCATGAGCTAATTATGCGTGACCGCTCACGCATAGTCAAGTAATTGTGTTGTGGGACCGAAACAAAGGCTTGTACACTGAGTTTTGATTTGGTACGATCAAAGGGCGAAAGGGGGAGAATGGCCACTGAGCGCGTGGAATACCGTTTCGTCCTCGATGCTTACACGCCCGAGACCATACCGATGGCACGCCTTGCGGAGTACATGGCCGATCTTGCGGTCTTGTACGGCGAGCAGTCAGCGGTCCACTTCGTGAGAGTCGAATCGAGCAGTACCGCGGTTGTCAGCGCGATCGAGGAAGAAGCTGACACGCGCGTTGCCGAACGCCTGGTTGCCGTGCAGCTTGATGAGAACGCGCCGCCTGAAGCGAGACAGGCACGCGAATCGATTGCACGACGTGCTCGTGAAGACGGAGGCAAGGCCCCCTACATCGCTTCTGGCGCAGCGCGAATCCTGACGTTCCCGACCGGCGAAGCGGTAGAAGCGGAGCCCACCTACGGCCCCTTCTGGCAGTCCGGCAATCTCACCGGCAGTGTCTACAGAGCTGGCGGCAAGGGAAAGATTGTCTCGATGAAGCTTGAGGACAGGTCCACCGGAACGAGCTACCTCTGTCGCGCAAAGCGCAGTGTCGCCAAGAGACTGCTGGAACACATGTGGGGGCCGGCCGTGCGCGTGTCTGGACGCGGGCAATGGCTACGTGAGGCGAATGGACAGTGGCGCCTTATCCGCTTCGAGATCCAAGACTTCTCACCACTGGATCACGAGTCTTTGACGGAAACGATCACGCGCCTGAGGGCGATTGGTGGCGCATGGAAAGATCGGCCTGACCCGCTTGCAGAACTGGACGCGAACAAGTCAGGCAACGAGGTGCATTAGGTCGTGGCGGTAGCATTCGACGCCACGATGATGTCGCTGCTACTGCACCAGACAGCCAAGATCCCGGTCACACCAGGAACAACCACTCCAGTTCCGCACGCCCGCGAGCGTATCGAACATCTCGTCGCGACGCTGGCGAAACAGAATGCGTTGATTCTAATTCCTGCGCCCGCGTTCGCTGAATTCATGGTGATCGTTGAGGACGCTGCGCCGAACTACCTGGACGTCATCAACAAGTCCGCCAACTTTGATGTCTCTCCGTTGGATACAAAAGCTGCGGTGGAGTTAGCGGACCTCTTCCGAAAAGCAAAGGCGGCTGGAAACAAGAAGGCTGGCGCCGAAGGAGAATGGCAAAAAGTTAAGGTCGATCAGCAGATCGTTGCCATTGCGAAATCGGTTGAAGTTGAGCGTATCTACACGGCCGATAGCGACATCGTGAACATCGCCAAGCGGTGGGGCGTGCCATGCACCGCTTTGTGGGAGCTGGACCTGCCAGAGGACAGGACGCCTCCACTCCTGAAATTCATCGGTGGGGAGGCTACTTCGCCCGCTTCCAGCGAGCCAGCGCAGCCTTCCGCGCGCTCTCCCGTCGTTGACTCGCCGAAAGCTTCTCAGCCCGCGCCCGACCGCCCTTTAGCCCGCCCCGACGGCCAAGCGCCACCGCCAGCGGATCCTTCCCCTCGGCCTCCGCGTCCTTAAACATCTGCTTGAGCACGTTCGCGGCGCTCAGGTTCGGGTCTGAAATTTCCTTGCGTGACCGCTTCGGCATACTCGGAGTATCGCACGCCGTCTAGCAGCCATCCAAACTGAGACAGTGCCACCGCGGTTGCGCCGCGGGATCAGTGTGTCGCGGGCGGCGCCGCTGGCACCGGCCAGAATGCGGCCAGCGCCTCGCGCAACTGATCGACGTCGGCGAACCCCGCGCCGTTGTGGCCGCCGGCGGTTTCCAGCATCATCTTGGGCCCGAGCGCGCGCTCGTAGAGCGCCCGCGCGGCGGTCAGCGGCACCCATCGATCGTTTGCCGCGTGGGCGACCACGACAGGCGCGCGCACGCGGCCGATCTTGCTCAGCGAATCGAACCGGTTCGACGCCAGGAAGCGCACCGGCACCCACGGATACATCCGCGCGCCCATCAGCGGAATCGAGTCGATCGGGCTGAACAGCACGACGCCCGCGCTCGGGAACCGTGACGCCGTTTCGACGGCCACCGCCGACCCGAGCGATCGGCCGGCCAGCACGACGCGCGAGGGCGCCACACGCATCTCGCCGGTGACGTATCGATACGCGGCGGTGGCATCCTCGTAGAGGCCGGCTTCCGACGGCCGCCCTTCGTTGCGCCCGAAGCCGCGGTACTCGGGCGCGAGCACGGTGTAGCCAAGGGCGTGAAGCTGCGCGAGCTGGGCCTGCACGCGCGGGTTGTCAATCGAATGACCGCTGCCGTGGAAGAACACGACCCAGGGCGCCGCCGCGTCAGCCGCGTCGAGCCTGACGGCCTCCAGCCGCAAGCCATCCGCGGTCGCGAGCTCCACCCGCACAACATCCGCCCAACCGCCATCGCGCGTGGCGATGATGACCGGCGTGCCGGCCCTGGCGGCCGCGCGCGAGACGTAGTTCCTGAACACGATGCGCGTTTCGTTGGCCCAGAGAAATCCCACGCATCCCGCGTACAGCGCGCTGCAGGAGATCAAAAGGGCGGCGAGCACGCGGCGGACGTATCTGATGGAAACCCTCTGGTTGCATTGTAGCGAGGTCAGCCGCTGGCCTCGGAACCGGACGCTGAGCCATAGGGACACGGCAAATCAGGCCTGTTTTCGCGCGGCACAGCTCATGAACCCTTGCCCACGGGAGGACTCGACATGGTTACTGCATGGCTCGCCAGTCTTACGGTCGCCGCTCTGCTGCTGGCGCCCGCCGATGCGCTGGCAAAACAACGCGGGAACGGCCGGTCCAAGAACAACGGCAACGGCCCGGCCTTTTGCCGGAGCGGCGCCGGTCACCCGGTGCATGGGTGGGCGTGGTGCCGCGAGCGGGGATGGAGCCGGAATGGCTTCTTCGATCGCGATCGCGGGCGGGATCGAGACGACCGCGCGAGGCAGCGCGATGACCGCGATCGCGAGCGTGATCGCAGCGAGCGCAGCCGGTTCCCGTGGCCCTTCTGAAACGCCTTCGGCGTTTCCGGCTGTCTACCGGAACGCCTGAGCGGCGTTCCTAACAAAAAAGAAGGGGCGGACCTGACGAGGTCCGCCCCCTTATGTTCAGTCGCTGAATCGACGGCCTACGACCCGCCGGCCTTGCGCGGCGTGGTCGTCCTTTTCCCGGCGCCCTTGGTCTGGCCGCCGGCCTGCGCCTTCGAGCCGCCCTGATCCCTGCCGCCGCGCACTCTCGACGCGGCCGCCTTCAGGCGATCGCCGACGCCCTTGCTCTTGGGCTTCGTTTCGTCTTTCTCCTCGCCCCTGGCCTCGGCGGCCTTCGGGTCGTACTCGCTGCCGACGAGCTCGACCTGCGCCACTTCAGCCGAATCGCCACGGCGGAAGCCGACGCGCAGGATGCGGGTGTAGCCGCCCGGCCGCTCGGCAAACCGCGGCGCGATCGTCTCGAACAGCTTGCCGACGACCTCCCGGTCCTGGATGTCGACGCCCACGAGCCGCCGGGCGTTGAGCGCCTTGCTGTTGGCGTCGCCGGCCGCGAGGCCGCGCTTGGCGATGGTGATCAGGCGCTCGACGAAGGGCCGCAGTTCCTTCGCCTTCGGCATCGTGGTTTCGATCCGCTCGTGCCGGATGAGCGCGGTGGCCTGGTTCCGGAGCAGCGCGATGCGGTGCTCCGTAACCCGGCCCAGTTTCCGATGTGCAACGTTGTGACGCATTGTTCTATTCCTGGTGCGCCTGGGCCGGCTGGTCGAGCCGCATGCCGAGGCTCAGCCCCATGCTGTGCAGGATCTCCTTGAAGACGATGCGGGGCAGCTCCTGGAACAAGCCCTGCAGGATCTCGGCCACCTGCGCGGGGAACGGCGGGCAACCCCCGCGGGCCTCAGCATGGTGCCCCACCCCCGCCTCCTCCACG
>SXGR01094359.1_pt1 | contig 11728 bp, 13 predicted proteins | sample 3174711 | NCBI WGS metagenome assembly SXGR01 (sample SAMN11356860, study PRJNA531348) | freshwater metagenome | isolation source: freshwater sample F1-60 | place: China: Fuxian Lake, Yuxi | collected 2017-12-25
CCCGGCTGGCGGGAAGGTCGCCGTCACGCTCGACGGCGGGAAGCCTTTCGTCGTCCAGCGCATCGACGCTTACTGCACTTACGCGCGTCTGAGCAATTTCGTCGTCGGCGCTGGCCTGCCGGAAGGCGTCCACACCGTCCGACTGGAGCTCTTGGCCGACCCGATCGACAAGGCGGCCGTCCTCGCGAAGAACAAGAACCAGATCGATAAGCCCGAACGCTTCGCCCCCCTCCATTTCTTCCCGGGTGCGCTGCTGATTCTCGGCGAACTCGTCCCTTAATAGGCCTCGGACGACGCCCAGCCTTGACCGCCCCCTGACCCCCTCCAAAACTCCGCTCCTCCCCCATCACCACACACCCATGCGTTTCGGCCTCAATACGTTCCTCTATGCCTCTCCGTTCACCAACGAGAGCGTGCACCTTTTCAAGAAGCTCAAGAACTGGGGCTTCCACACCGTCGAGATCCCGATCGAGGATCCGTCGCATACCGACCCGAGGTTCCTGAAGGCCGCCGCCGCCAGCGCCGGCATCGCCATCGGTTCCATCTGCGCCTGCATGGGCCCCGGCCGCGACCTGCGCGGTTCCGCCAAGGATCAGGCCGCCGGCCGTAAGTACATCATGGCGCTCATCGACCAGGCGGCTCTCGCCGGTTGCCCGCGCATCATCGGCCCGCTCTATTCCGTCGTCGGCCTCATCGGCGCCCATGACGACAAGACCAAGGCCAAGCACTTCAAGCTCGTCGTCAAGAATCTCAAGGTCATCGGCAAGTACGCGCAGAAGAAGGGCATCGAGCTCGACATCGAGCCGCTGAACCGCTTCGAGACCGACTTCCTCAACACCTGCGACCAAGGCCTCCGCCTCGTCAAGGCGATCAACCTCCCGAACGTGAAGCTCCACCTCGACACGTTCCACATGAACATCGAGGAGAAGAACCAGGCCGCCGCCATCCTCAAGGCTGGCAAGCACCTCGGACACTTCCATGCCTGCGGCACGGACCGCGGCACCCCCGGTGGCGACTCCCTCGACTGGAAGCCCATCGTCGGCGCCCTCAAGAAGATCGGCTACAAGCAGGACGTCGTCATCGAGTCCTTCACCACCGACGTCAAGGTGATCGCCCGCGCCGCCGCCATCTGGCGCGCGATGGAGCCGCACCGTGACGATATCGCCGTCAAGGGCCTGAAGAACCTGAACCGTTTCTTCGGCAAGCAGAAGTAGCCCTTCCGCCGACCCGCTCATGAAACTGCTCACCCCTCTCCTCGCCCTCGCCGCGCTTTGCGCGACGGCTTCCGCCGAGGACAAGAACCTCTTCAACGGCAAGGATCTCGCCGGCTGGAAGGGCCTTGATTTCTGGTCCGTCGAAGACGGTGCCATCACCGGCCGCACGACCAAGGAGAAGCCCACGAAGGGGAACACCTTCCTCGTGTGGGAAGGCGAAGTCGCCGACTTCGAGCTCACGTTCCAGTACAAGATCGTCGGCGGCAACTCCGGCGTGCAGTACCGCAGCAAGCTCGTCGACGAAAAGGGTTTCGTGATCGCCGGCTACCAGGGCGACTTCGAAGCGGGCAAGACCTACTCCGGCATCCTCTATGAGGAGAAGGGCCGCGGCATCCTCGCCAAGCGCGGCGAGAAGGTCGTCGTCAAGGAAGGCGCCGACGCCAAGAAGCCGAAGATCGAGGTCACCGGCTCGCTCGGCAAGACCGAGGAGATCCAGGCCAAGATCAAGGCTGAGGCGTGGAACGAATACCGCGTCGTCGCCAAGGGCGGCCACCTGCAGCACTTCATCAACGGCGTCCAGACCGTCGACGTCACCGACGAGACCGCCATTGGCGCCAAGAAGGGCCTCCTCGCCCTTCAGCTCCACGCCGGTCCGCCCATGGTCGTCCAGGTCAAGGACATCGTCCTCAAGGAGATCAAATAACCTCTCATGAAAAAATCCATCCTCAGCCTCCTCCTGCTCTCGGCCGCTTTCGTCTCGGCCGCGGACAAGAGGAATGTCCTCCTCATCGCCGGCAAGCCGAGCCATGCCCCGGGCGAGCACGAGCATAACGCCGGCATCCAGCTCCTCGCGTCCGGCCTCAAGCAGTCCGCCGCCGACTTGGTCAACGTCGATGTTTCCCTCAACGGCGAATGGCCTTCTGACGAGCGCGTCGCCAAGGCTGATACGATCGTGATCTACTCCGACGGCGGCGGCGGCCACCCGGCCCTCCCTCACCTCGACCAGCTCGCCAAGAAGATGGCCGCCGGCACTGGCTTCGTCTGCCTCCACTACGCCGTCGAGCCCGCCTACGAGCGCGCCGGCTGGCTGAGCGTCGACGGCAAGCCCGTGAGTCCGCCTCCGGAGGGTCGATCCTCCAAGGGCAAGGGCGCCCTCGAGTTCAAGGAGTGGCTCGGCGGCTACTTCGAGCAGCACTGGTCCGTGAACCCGCACTGGACCGCCGACTTCAAGGTCATCCCTGATCACCCGGCCAGCCGCGGCGTGAAGCCTTTCGGCTCCAACGACGAGTGGTATTTCAACATGCGCTTCCGCGACGGCATGGAAGGCGTCACGCCGCTCCTGTCCGCGGTCGCTCCCGCCGAGACCATGAGCCGCAACGAAGGCCCGCACTCCGGCAACCCCGACGTGAAGAAGATGGTCCTCGAGGCGAAGAAGCCCGCGGTCGTCGCCTGGGCGGTCGAGCGCAAGGACGGCGGTCGTGGCTTCGGTTTCACCGGCGGCCATTATCACGCCGGCTGGGCTAACGACAGCCAGCGCACGCTCGTCCTCAACGCGATCGTCTGGACCGCGAAGGCTGAAGTCCCTGCCGCCGGCGTCGCCACGAAGTTCACCGAAGAAGAGCTCAAGGCGAACCTCGACAAGAAGACCCCGCGCAAGGCCCCCAAGAAGAAGTAAGCGACCGCCAGGTCGCCCGGATCAGGTCGGAGGTTCGCCTCCGGCCTTTTTCGTGCCCGGAAAAGAGGCGTCCCGTTTGACCTCGGCGACCGCTCCGCAACCTTGCCGGGATGTCCAAGCATATCGCGATCATCGGCGGCACCTCCGGCATCGGCCGCGCGACCGTCGCGCAGCTCCAGGCCGACGGACACACGGTGTACGCCGCGTGCCGCTCGCCCGAGAAACTGGCCGACCTCGACATCGTCGCGCAACCGTTCGACGCCGCCGCGCCTGGTCCGCTCACGTGGCCCGAGCGCCTGGACGGCTTCATCTATTTCCCGGGCTCGATCTCGTTGAAGCCGTTCCATCGGCTCACCGCGGAAGATTTCCAGCGTGACCTCCAGGTGAACCTCTTCGGCGCCATCGCCGCGCTCCAGTCCGCGCTGCCCGCGCTCAAGGCCTCGGGCAATTCTTCCGTCGTGCTCTTCTCCACCGTCGCCGTGGCGCAGGGCATGCCCATGCACGCCAGCATCTCGGCGGCGAAGGGCGCCGTCGAAGGCCTCGCCAAGAGCCTCGCCGCCGAATGGGCGCCGGCCATCCGCGTGAACGTGATCGCGCCGTCGCTGACGGACACCCCGCTCGCCGGCGCTTTGCTTAATTCGGACCTGAAGAAAGAAGCCGCGGCGAAGCGTCACCCATTGCAGCAGGTGGGTCGGTCCGAGGACATGGCTGCGCTCGTCGCGCATCTGCTCTCCGGGCATGCGCGTTTCATGACGGGCCAGGTGCTCCACGTGGACGGTGGCCTGTCGTCGGTGCGTACGTTCTGACGCAGGCACAAAAAACCCGGGCGCCTCGCGGGCCCGGGTTTCGGAAGCGCTTTCGATCCGCTCAGATCAGCATCAGCGCCGGTTCTTCGAGGAGCTGCTTGAGCGCCTGAAGGAACTGGGCGGCGTTGGCGCCGTCGACCACGCGGTGGTCGCCTGAGAGGCCGATCACCATGCGATGACCGATGACCATGCGGTCCTGAGCGTCGACGACAGGCTTCTTGATGGTCGCGCCGACGGAGAGAATCGCGGCGTTGGGTACGTTGATGATGCCGTAGAAACCGGTGACACCGAACATGCCGAGGTTGGTGACCGTGAAGGTCGAGCCCGACATCTCGCCCGGCGTGAGCTTCTTCGAGCGAGCCTTGCCGATGAGCGCCTTCGCCTCGACGGCGATGTCCTTGAGCGTCTTGGCATGCGCGTCGCGGATGACCGGGGTGACCAGGCCGTCTTCGAGGGCGACGCCGAAGGAGAGGTGGACCGCGCCGTGGGTGCGGATGCTCGTGCCGGCCCAGGAAGCGTTGACCGCGGGGACGCGGCGGAGGGCTTCGGCGGAGGCCTTCAGGATGAAGTCGTTGACCGAAAGCTTGATCGCGTCGGCGCCGGTTTCGGCGAGGCGCTTGTTCAGCGATTCGCGCATCGCCATGAGCGGGGCGGCGTCGACTTCGACTTCGAGGTAGAAGTGGGGGACGGTGATCTTGGACTCCAGGAGCCGGCGAGCGATCGTCTGGCGCATGCCGCCCACCGGGACGTCGGCGTCAGGCTGGATGCCCTTGCCGTCGGCGGGCGGAGCGACCGCGACGTTGAGCGGGCCGGAAGGCGCGACGGCGGCCGGAGCCGAAGCAGCGGCGGCGACATCACGACCGACGACGCGGCCGCCAGGGCCGGAGCCGGCGAGAGTCGCGACATTGAGCGCGGCTTTTTCGGCCATGCGCTTGGCGTAAGGGGAAGCCTTGGCGCGGGAAGCGTCGGACTGCGGAGTCACGGAGCCGGAGGAAGCGGGAGCCGCGGGGACGCAGCTCACTTCGGCCTTCTCGGGAATGGCTGGGACGGCGGTCTGGGGAGCCTTCGGCGCCGGAGCGGCGGTGGGCTCAGGGGCGGCTTCACCTTTCTTGCCGATGGCGCAAATCGGAGCGCCGACGGGCAGCTGCTGGCCGGCGGGGGCGTAGATCTTGAGGATCGTGCCCGGCACGGTGCAGGAAAGTTCCATCGTCGCCTTGTCGGTTTCGACTTCAGCGAGGATGTCGCCGAAGGCTACCACTTGGCCTTCCTTGATGTTCCATTTCACCAAAGTCCCCACCGACATCGTGTCGGAGAGCTTCGGCATATCGATAATTTCAGCCATCGGATTTGAAAAGTAGGAGGGGAGGGGGTTAGGCGAGCACCTTGAGCGCTTCGGCGACGACGCGTTCGACGTTAGGCATCTGCAGGTCTTCCATGCGCTTGCAGTAGATCTGCGGAGCGTCGATCGAGGAAACGCGATGGATCGGGGCGTCGAGTTCGTCGAACGCCTTCGACTGGATGAGGTAGGCGACCTGGGCGTCGACGCCGCAGAAGGGCTTGTTCTCTTCGACCAGCAGGGCGCGGTGCGTCTTGCGGACGGAGGCGAGGATGGTCTCCTCGTCGAGCGGGCGGATCGAACGGAGGTCGACGACCTCGACGCTGACGCCGTGTTCCTTCTCGAGGATCTCGGCGGCCTTGAGGCTCGTGATCACGGCGCGGCCGTGGGCGACGATGGTAAGGTCGGTGCCCACGCGCTTCACGTCGGCGACGCCGAGGGGCACGATGTAGTCTTCATCGGGGACCTCGCCCTTGTCGTTATAAAGAATCGTGTTCTCCATCACGTAGACCGGGTCGTTGTCGCGGATGGCGGCCTTCATCAGGCCCTTGGCGTCGTACGGGGTGGCCGGGCAGACGACCTTGATGCCCGGGTGCGAGGCGAGGATGGCCTCGGGCGTGTGAGAGTGGGTCGCGCCGACGTTGGTGCCGCCGTTGGCGGGACCGCGGATGACGATCGGGCAGTTGATGAGGCCGCCGGACATGTAGCGGATGTTGCCGGCGTTGTTCACGATCTGGTCGAACGCGACGTACGAGAAGGACCAGAACATCAGCTCCATCACCGGGCGGATGCCGAGCATCGAGGCGCCGATGCCCAGGCCGATGAAGCCCGCTTCGGAGATCGGGGTGTCGACGACGCGCTTCGGTCCGAACTCCTTGAGGAGGCCCTCGGTCACCTTGTAGGCGCCGTTGAACTGGGCGACTTCTTCGCCCATGATGACGACCTTGTCGTCGCGCTTGAGCTCTTCGCGCATCGCGGCGCGGAGCGCTTCGCGGTAGGAAATGACGGCCATGAGGGTGGGTGCGAAGAAGGGTTATTCGAAGATGATGGTGCCGCGGCTGGTGGTGTCCGGCCCGCGGTTGTCCTCTTCCCAGTAGATGTGCTTGGTGATATCGGCGACGGTGGGGTCCGGCGACTCGTCGGCGAAGACGGCGGCCTTGTCGGCTTCGGCCATCGCGGCGTCGTTGATCTTCTGGGAAAGTTCGGGCGTCAGGACCTTCTCGCGGAGAAGCTCCTGTTCGAAGAGCAGGACCGGGTCCTTCTTGTCGCGGTATTCCTTGATCTCCTCCTTGTCGCGGTACGTCTTGTCCGGGTCGGCCATGGAGTGGCCGAAATAACGGTAGGTGAAGATCTCGAGGACGGTGGGCTTGGATTCCTCGTGGGCGCGCCGGAGGGCGACGGCCGTCTTGGCGCGGACTTCATAGACGTCGTGGCCGTTGATGACGTCCCAGGCCATGCCGTAGCCTTCGGCGCGTTTGGCGAGGCAGCCCGGATGGGCGGTGGAGCGCTCCTGTGAGGTGCCCATCGAGTACCCGTTGTTCTCGATGACGAAGATGATCGGGAGGTCCCAGAGGGCCGCCAAGTTGTAGGCCTCATGGACCGCGCCTTGGTTGACCGCGCCGTCGCCCATGTAGGCGAGGCAGCTGCCCTTGAGTCCCATATACTTGACCGCATAGGCGAGACCCGTGCCGAGGGGGGCCTGGCCGCCGACGATGCCGTGACCGCCCCAGTAGTTCTTGTCGGGGGCGAAATAGTGCATGGACCCCCCTTTGCCTTGCGAGCAGCCCCCGATACGACCGGTCAGTTCGGCCATGCATTCGTTCATGCCCATGCCGACCATCAGGCCGTGGCCGTGGTCGCGGTAGCCCGTGATGATGTGGTCGTGCTTGCCGAGCAGGGAGATGGTGCCGGCGGCGACGGCCTCCTGGCCCACATACAGATGGAGGAAGCCGCCGATTTTGCCCTGCTGATAGATGCGGATGCAACGCTGCTCGAAATGGCGGATTCGGGCCATTTTGGTGTATAGGGCGATCTTCTCGGCCTTGGACAACGAGGCGTTGACCGGATCTTTGGCGTATTCCGAAGGGCCGGCGGGGCGCTTCAGGGATTCCGGATGGGTGAGGACGGCGGGCTTGGCCACGGTGGTTGGTTTGGGACGATTGGAGGGGACTGTCGGGGAAGGTCAAGCGTCCCCTCCCTTAGGGTCAATTTGCCTTGACCCGCCTTGCGGCGACCCTCCCTTTTGCCCTATCCTGTGGTTCAGTCCCAGGACCACCCCTTATCTATGGAAGAAACCCCCGAGGCTTCGGCCCGCGAATTCACCGTCCAGAACCGCATGGGCATCCACACCCGTCCGGCCGCCCAGATCGTCCGGCTCGCCAACCGGTATCCTGACGTCGAGATCACGGTCTCCAAGGATGACGAGTCGGTGAACGGGAAAAGCATCATGGGCCTCATGATGCTGGCGGCCGGCCAGGGGTCGAAGCTGCGTTTCTCCGTCCGGGGCAAGGACGCCGCCGCCCTTCTGGCCGAAATGGATGCCTTGTTCGCGCGCAAGTTCGACGAATCCTGACCGGCTATGAGCTTCCTCCTCGCCTCCCTTTTCATCCTGGCCGCCGGCGAGCCCGCCCCTCCTCCGCCCATCGCCGACGCCGAAGTCATCGGTTATCTCAAGCCCGTGGAAGCGGCCGAATGGCATAACGCCGTCCGCTTGAACGCCGAGGGCGAGAAGCGCCGCGGGCAAGGCGAGAGCATCATGAAGACCAGCCTCGCCGCCTCCGCCGCGAGCCGCGTGGCGCAGAACGGCCTGCTCGCCGAGACGCCCGAGCAGATCAGGGCCCGCGCCCAGAAGATCATCGACCAAGGGAATCTCCAGATCCGGCAGGTCGCGCCTTCGCTCGCCCGTCTCCGTGCGGTGGCGGCCGCCCGCGCCGCCGAGAAGACCAAGCCCGTGCAGCTCGTCCTCCGACCGCCCTCGGTCTCCGTGGCCGACGGCGTCGTCCAATGCGTGGCCCGCCTGCGGCATCAGTCGGCCCAGCTCGGGTTCGCCCAGGTCCATATCATCGGCGCCATCAGCCTTTCCGCCGCCGGTTCGTTGGATCGGCAGGCCGCCTTGGGCGCGCAGGTGCGCGCCGTCTGGGCCAAGGCCGACGACCGCTCGCTGGCGTCCCCGCCGCCCGAAGGCTATGCCTTGGTGCCCGCGGCCGCGCCCGGCGCCGCGCCCGCCTTGTCCCCGGGTCTGTCCGCGGCTTCGGCCCCGCGACAGGTCGCGGTCGTCTGGGCGGAACTTTACGGCCTCACCGCCGACGGCTCCCAAGGCCTTTTGTTCCTGCGGCTCGCCGACGCCCACAGCTTCCGCATCCTCGCTTCCGAAGCGGCGTTCACCGACCTCCGCGCCGGCGCCGCCCCCGTGGCGGCCTGCGAGATCGTGTTCCGCGACGAGCGCAGCTTCGTCCCCCGGCTGACGGAGAGCGGCGACTGGCTCTTCGGTTTCGCCGCCGGCAGTCATCCGCTGGCCTCCGCCGTGCTGGCGCACCTCTGCGTCACGCAGACCGGTGTCTCGGTCGCCGCGGCCCCTTACGTGCAGATCGTCGCCGGCGGCGGACCCGCCTCCGCCGAGGGCTTCGGCGCGAAGTGGCGCGCGACCCCGCGGACCGGCGAGCCGGGCGAGGTCGCCTTCGAGGTGGCGGCGATCCCGACCAATGGCAAGCCGGCCGAAGTCGGTCGGCTTGTCGTGCGCGTCGGCCTGCCCGCCGCGAAGTGATCAGCCCGCCTTGCGCGCGGCCTTGAGCTCGGCGGTCGTCGCGCGCTTGAGCTTCTTCACCTTGGCCGCGACGAGCAGCTGGTGAGGCCGCGTCATGCGGTCGATGAAGAGCACGCCTTGGCAATGGTCGTGTTCGTGCTGGACGCAGCGGGCGAGCAGGCCGGCGCATTCGAGGACGTGCGGGGCGCCGTCGGCGTCGCGATAGCGGACGATCGCGCGCTCCACCCGCCCGACGTCGCCGGTGACGCCCGGAAAGGACAGACACCCTTCCGTGTAGGTCTCCGGCTCGCCGGGCGGCACGGTCACGGTCGCGTTGGCGAGGATCAACGGCATGATATCCTCCGGCGCGCAGGGCTTGCCGTCGAGCACGGGGAGGTGCTCCTCGTCATGGACGTCCATCACGAAGAGCTGCAACGAGAGGCCGACCTGCGGGGCGGCGAGGCCGATGCCCTTGGCCGTCTTCATCGCCGCCAGCATCGCCGCGCCGAGCGCGCGCAAGGGCGGGCCGAAATCCTTCACCGGCGCGCCGACGGCCCGGAGCACCGGGTCGCCGTAGCGGCGGATCGCGAGGTCGTCCATGGCTTCTGGTTAGCTTATCAGGCGGGCGGGGGAAGCGAAAACGCTCAGGCCTCGGCGCCGTATCCGCCTTTTTCGCAGTGGCGCACGAAGGCCTCGGCGCGCCGGCGCAGGGAGTTCCAGCGTTCCCGGAGTTCCTGGGTCTCCTCGGGCGTGACCCGTCGGTCGGCGCTCGCCTCGGCGACGCCGGCGATGAGCAGGCCGAATTCCCGCACGAGGGCGTTGGCCGCCTGGTCGAGGGCCGCGCCCGCCGGTTCCGCTTCGCTCGGGGTGAAGTGTCCGCCCGCCTTGGCCGCGAGCCAGTCGACGATGCGCGTGTCGCCCGTGACTTCGATCAGGCGGGCCGCGCGGTGCAGGGGGTTGGGCTGACCGCTGCCGCGTTCGGCGGGTTCGCGCCATTTGTACAACATGGAAGGCGAAACCCCCAGCGACCTGGCGACTTCGCCATGGACGCGCGATTGGTCACCCTTGCGGCCCCCTCCCGCCTTGCGCAGGGCGTCCTCCAGGACATGGTGCGCCTCTTTCACGGCGCTGCGGCGGGGCGCGGTCGGTTTCTTGCTCATGCGCGCAGGCTAGGCCGTCCGGGAGCGGTCCGCAAGCGAGAGGCGTGATTACGAAATGCCCGGCTCTTTGTAACGCGGGGGGCGGGAAAAGATTGGAAAGCGGCCCGCCGGTCCGCATCCTTCCGGCCATGAACGAGGTCTCGCTCCTCCTGCCCGCCGGCCTGCTGGTCGCCGGACTCATCCTCATCGGCGCGGAATTCTTCCTGCCCACGGTCTTCCTCGGCTTCGCCGGGGCCGTGACCTCTTTCGCCGGCATCTACCTTTCCGCCGAGGCCGGGGCCGCGACCTGCGCGGTCTTCTGCGTCGCCTTCGTCGTCGCCCTCACGGCGGAGTTCTTCGCCTTCCGTCGCCTCCTGCCGGCGACCGCGATCGGGCGCTCGATGATCAACGTCACCAGCAACGACGGCGTCGCCGTGCCGGCGGCGGCGGGTTACGCCTTGTTCGTCGGCAAGACCGGCAAGGCCGTCACCGTGCTCGCCCCGTCCGGCACCGTCGAGGTCGACGGCGCCCTGCTCGAGGCTTCCTCGCCCGACGGCTTCGTCGAGCGCGGCACGCCCGTCGTCGTCACCGAAGCCGTCTCCGGCCGGGTGACCGTCCGCCGCGTCCGCTGAACCTCCTCCGCTTCCCACCATGGATATCCCCAACCTCGTCATCTGGGTCGCCTCGGGCGCCCTGCTGCTCCTCGTCCTCTTCCTGCTGTCGTTCCTCACCGTCTGGGTGCGCGCGCGCCTGGCCGGCGCGGAGGTCGGGCTTTTCGACCTCGTGGGCATGCGCCTGCGCGGCGTGCCTTACGGCGTGATCGTCGACGCCAAGATCGCCGCGACCAAGGCCGGCCTCTCGGTCGAGGTCGAGAAGATCGACGCGCACTATCTCGCCGGCGGCAACATCGTGCAGACCGTCCAGGCGCTGATCGCCGCGCAGAAGGCCGGCCTGCACCTCGATTGGAACCGGGCCTGCGCGATCGACATCGCCACCCGCGGCACGAACAAGTCCGTCCTCGAGGCCGTCCTCACCTCCGTGAGCCCCAAGGTCATCGATTGTCCCAATCCCAGCAGCGGCCGCACCACCATCGACGCCGTCGCCAAGGACGGCATCCAGGTCAAGGTGAAGGCCCGCGTGACCGTGCGCACCAACCTCGACCGCTTCGTCGGCGGCGCGCAGGAGGAGACCATCATCGCGCGCGTGGGCGAGGGCATCGTCACGACCATCGGTTCTTCCGAGAGCTACAAGTTCGTGCTGGAGAACCCGGACCGCATCTCGAAGACCGTGCTCGAACGCGGCCTCGACGCCAATACGGCCTATGAGATCATGTCGATCGACATCGCCGACGTGGACGTCGGGGAGAACATCGGCGCGACGCTCCAGGAGGCCCAGGCCAACGCCAACAAGAACATGGCGCAGGCGCAGGCCGAGATCCGCCGGGCCGCCGCCGTCGCCCTCGAACAGGAGATGCGCGCCCGCGTCGAGGAGATGCGCGCCCGCGTCGTCGAAGCCGAGGCCCAGATCCCGCAGGCCCTCGCCGACGCGCTGCGCTCCGGCCGCATGGGCTACATGGATTACCAGCGCCTCGAGAATCTCCGCTCCGACACCGAGATGCGCAAAGGCATCGCCGGCGACGGCCCGGCGCCCGGCGCCCAGGCCTGACCATGGATTCGGCCCTGTTCATCAAGGTGGCGATCGCCGTGGCGGGGGCCCTCCTCTGGCTTTACCGCAAGGTCAACGAAGCCGCCGCCCCCGCGCCCGGCGCGATGGCGGCCCCGCCGCCCTTGCCGCGGCGCGCGCGGCGGGGTCGGCC
>SXGR01555834.1_pt1 | contig 11728 bp, 4 predicted proteins | sample 3174711 | NCBI WGS metagenome assembly SXGR01 (sample SAMN11356860, study PRJNA531348) | freshwater metagenome | isolation source: freshwater sample F1-60 | place: China: Fuxian Lake, Yuxi | collected 2017-12-25
CGGCCCTTCGCCGATCATGATGTCGATCTTGAAATCCTCCAGTGCCGGATAGAGGATCTCCTCGACAACCGGCGAGAGCCGGTGGATCTCATCGATGAATAAAACGTCGTTGGCTTCCAGGTTGGTCAAGAGGGCGGCGAGGTCGCCCGCACGTTCCAGCACCGGGCCCGAGGTTTGCCGCAGGTTGACGTCCATTTCGTGCGCAATGATGTGCGCCAGAGTCGTCTTGCCCAGACCGGGTGGCCCGAACAGCAGCACATGGTCGAGTGCTTCCTGGCGCTTGCGGGCAGCCGAAATGAAGATCGACAGCTTCTCCCGCACCTTCTCCTGGCCCACGTATTCGTCCAGAACCTTGGGGCGCAGCGCGCGATCAAACGCTTCTTCCTGTTTCGACACCGGGGCGGCCGAGATCACGCGCTCCGGGCCGGGCACGGTGGACAGACGATCGGGTTCAATGGCCATGGCGGGAAATTGCTACAGAAAGGGTGCGACTGCTGCGCTTACGCCTTGCGCTCATGCCTTCGACAGTGACTTCAATGCGTGCCGGATGCCTTCAGAAACAGACAAGCCCTCCGGCATCTGCTTGATTGCCAACAGGGCTTCCTTGTCGCTGTAGCCTAACGCCAGCAGGGCATTGAGAACATCGTTGCCCGCCGGGGCGGGCCGGTTAACGTCGATCACACTTGACAGGTCGGCGCCTAGCTTGCCTTTGAGCTCCAGAAGAAGCCGCTCTGCAGTCTTCTTGCCAATGCCGGGTACCTTGGTGAGGCGCCCGGCCTCTTGAACGGTGATGGCCTGCGCCAGCTCCGCGACCGACATTCCCGACAGCACTGCCAGAGCCGTGCGCGGGCCGACGCCGGAAATCTTGGTCAGCTGGCGGAAGGCTTCACGTTCCTGGGTAGTGCCAAAGCCATACAACAGGTGCGCATCCTCGCGCACGATCAACTGCGTGAACAGCATGACCTTGGCGCCGGCGTCCGGTAAACCATAGAGCGTGGACATGGGCACATCGACCTCGTAACCCACACCGGCGCAATCAACCAGCACGTGCGGCGGATTCTTCTCCAGGAGGGTTCCGGTAAGGCGGCCAATCATGCTGGCAGTTTAGCAGTGACAAGGTGCGTAGTTCGCGGCTTGGCCATCACGGGTGCCTGATTGTTGCCAGAATTGATCATCACCGCCAATCTGTACTGGCGGCCGTTCCTGTGCCACGATGTGTGCCACGCGGGAGGCTGAATACGGCACGGTGAATTCCTTGGGGGATGCATGGCAGCATACGTTGGCAGAAACGTTCGATGGGTGCAGATGATAATTCGGAAACCGTTGGTGGGAGCGGTTCTCCTGAATATCTCCTGGTTCGCAGGGCTGGTCTTGGTGGTCGATGGCGCGCGCGCTGCGACGATTGAGCGATTCTCGCCCCAAGGCGAAATCCGCTCGGTACGCCAGGTGGTGGCGCGTTTTTCGGAAGACATGGTCAAGTTTGGCGACCCCGGTCTGAAGAATTCGGCGTCCACCCCGTTCACGATCGACTGCAGCGAAACCGGTCAAGGCCGCTGGGTCGACAGCCGTGCCTGGGTGTTTGATTTTGCGCGTGATCTGCCGCCGGGCATCAAATGCAGCTTCAAGATCAAACCGGAGGCGCGCACCCTGTCCGGTGGCGCCTTCACCGGCAATACGCAGTTCGCGTTTTCGACCGGCGGCCCGGCCATCCTGTCCAGCCAGCCCTATTCCGGCAATTCCGCCATCGATGAAGAGCAGACCTTCATCCTGCGCCTGAATGGTGCTGCCAGCGAGGCCAGCATTCTGGAGAAGGCGTGGTGCGTGGCTGAGGGAGTTGGAGAGAGGATTCCGGTTTCCATTGCCGGCGGGCGCGAGCGACAGGAATTCTTCAAGGCCTTGAAGCGGGAGAAGGATGCAGCTGACGACAAGAATCTCCTGCTCAGGTGCAAACAGCGCCTGCCCGCGGGCGCCAATGTGACCCTGATTTGGGGTAAAGGCATCACCACCAATCCTGTGGATCCCAAGCTGCGCGTCGCCACCAGCCTCGACCAGCCGCTCAAATTCAAGGTGCGGCCCGAGTTCAAGGTCACCTTTACCTGTGCGCGTGACAACGCCAAAGCGGCCTGCTCGCCCTATCAGGCAATCGGACTGCAGTTCGTTGGCACCGTGTCACGTCAGGTGGCTGATGCCATTCGCATCAAGACAACGGATGGCGAGAGGAAGCCGGCCTGGAGCCACGATGACCATGAGGCCAGTGTCGACCGGGTGACGTTCAACGCGCCATTCCCTGAATCTTCTGAGCTCACCGTCGTATTGCCGGGGAAATTTGCGGACGACACCGGGCGCGCCCCGGTCAACGTCTCCAGTTTTCCGCTCAAGAGCCGCACCGGGGAGGGCGCGCCCTTGGCCAAGTTCGCCGCCAACTTCGGCATCATCGAATTGGCGCAGCCGGTGCTGCCAGTGACGATTCGCAATGTGGAGCCTCAACTCAAGCAAGCGATGGTAAACGTGAAGGCCACAGATGCCCCTGCAACGGCGGCGCCGGGCGATGCCAAGTCGCCCCCGAAGGGCTCCCCCAAGGAGGTTTCCCTCAAGGCTGGCGCACCGATGCAGCGCGTGCGGATCACCGATGACACGCAGATCATGGCCTGGATGCGGCGTTTGCGCTTGGCATCAAACGACGAGTTCAAGTATCGCGAAGCACCATTCCTGAAGAGTGAGGCCGGTGTGAAGCGCGCGACGTTGCCGGTGCCCGCCGGTGGCAAGGTGTTCGAGGTGGTCGGCATTCCGCTGCCGGAACCCGGCTTCCATGTGGTCGAACTGGAAAGCGAGCGTCTGGGTGCAGCCTTGCTCGGCAAGCCGAAACCCATGTACGTGCGGGCTGGCGCGCTGGTCACCAACATGGCGGTGCACATCAAGATGGGGCGTGACATCAGTGCGGTGTGGGTGACAGCGCTTGACACTGCCAAACCCGTTGCCGATGCGCGTTTGCGCATCTCCGATTGCGAGGGCCATGAAGCCTGGTCAGGCAAGACCGATCAGAACGGCGTGGCGATGGTGATGCGCTCCCTGCGGCGTGACGGCTCGTGCAACGACGGCGCGCCCGCCTGGTTCGTCTCGGCTCGCAAGGGCGACGATCTGTCCTTCACGCTATCCGAATGGCAAAACGGCATCGAACCCTGGCGCTTCAGCGTGAGCCAGGGCTATGACGGCCAGGCGAGCATTGCCGCCCACACGGTGTTTGATCGCCCGCTGTTCCGCGCGGGTGAAACAGTATCGATGAAGCATTTCGTACGGGCGGAAACGCTTGTTGGTTTTGCCGCGGTGCCGGCCGATAGCTTGCCGACCGGCGTGACGATCTCCCATCTGGGCAGCGGAACGGACTACCAATTGCCGCTCAGCTTTGGTGGGCGCGGTTCTGCGGCCCATGCCTGGAAAATTCCGGCGGATGCCAAGCTTGGCGAATACAGTGTCACGCTCACCAGCAATGCCCGCGGCCAGCGCGGAGGGCAGTCGTTTCAGACCGGCAGTTTCCGGGTGGCCGAGTTCCGCCTGCCAGTGATGCAGGGGGCGGTGACGCCGCCCAAGGAGCCGCAGGTCAAGGCGGCGGAGGTGCCATTCAATCTGGCACTCTCATATCTTTCTGGCGGCCCGGCTCCCGGCCATCCGGTCAAGGTGACGGCGGTGGTGCGTGGGCGCGAGGTGAACTTTCCTGATTACGAGGAGTTCACTTTTGGCATGGCTGGCGAGCGAGCCGAAGGCGTGGCCGAGATGAACACCGCGCCCGATGCCCCGCCGACGCCGGGCGCCGACAGGCTGGTGGCAGACAAGAACCAGATCAAGCTGGGCCCGGACGGCACCGCCAGGTTTGTGGCCAGGAATTTGCCGAAATCGGACCGGCCGCGTGAACTCCTCACCGAGATGACTTATCGTGATCCGAACGGCGAAGAGCAGACCTTGCGTGGCACGGCCACATTGTGGCCGGCGGCGGTTATCGCGGGTATCAAGTCGGAAAGCTGGGTGCAGGTGAAGAAAGTGGCACGCCTGCAGGTACTGGTACTCGATCTGGCCGGCAAACCGAAGGCCGATGCACCGGTCAAGGTGACTGGCGCACTCAAGACCACGATCTCGACACGCAAGCGCACCGTCGGTGGCTTCTACACCTACGACAACAAGACGGAAGAAAAAGACCTCGGCACAGTGTGTTCAGGCAGGAGTGATGCGCGTGGCCTGATGCTGTGCGAAGCCACGCTGGCTGAATCCGGTAACGTGACGCTGACCGCGCAAGCCGAAGACGTCAGCGGGAGTTTGTCGCACGCATCGACGTCGATCTGGGTCTCGGGTAGCGAATGGTGGTTTGGTGGTGAGAACGCTGACCGCATGGATGTGCTGCCCGAGAAAAAACGCTATGCCCCGGGCGATACCGCCAAATTTCAGGTGCGCATGCCGTTCCGCAGTGCCACCGCATGGGTGGCGATTGAGCGGGAGGGGGTGATCGAAACACTGGTGCTGCCCGTCTCGGGCAAGGACCCGGTCATCAGCTTGCCGATCAAGGCCGGCTATGCCCCCAATGCATTCATCTCGGTGCTGGCAGTGCGCGGTCGCGTGCGCGACGTGCCGTGGTATTCGTTCCTGCAGTGGGGCTGGCGTACGCCGCTTGACTGGTGGAACGAGCGCAAGGATTGGAGTGAGCTTTACAACAAGGGCCAGCCTACGGCGCTGGTCGATCTGGCCAAACCGGCCTTCAAGTTCGGCATCGCCGAGGTGCAGGTGGGAACGGCCGCCTTCGAGCTGAAGGTCAGTGTGGCTGCTGACAAACCGGTATACCAGACGCGCGAAACGGCCAAGGTCAAGGTGGGTGTGAAGGGGCCGGACGGCAAGCCTGCGCCCAAGGGCACGGAAGTCGCACTCGCTGCGGTCGATCAGGCCTTGCTGGAATTGACGCCCGGGGCAACTGAGGGCAGCTGGAACATCCTCGAAGCTATGGTCAAGCGGCGCAGCTACTTTGTCGATACGGCCACGGCGCAGATGCAAGTGATTGGCCGGCGTCATTTTGGTAAAAAGGCGCTGCCTCCCGGAGGAGGAGGAGGGCGAGCGCCGACGCGGGAGCTGTTTGATACGCTATTGCTCTGGAACCCCGATGTGCGGCTGGACGACAAGGGCGAGGCGCTGATTGACGTTCCGCTGAACGACGCGCTGACCAGCTTTCGCATCGTCGCGGTAGCTGACGGCGACCCAGGCTTGTTCGGCACCGGGGCCGTTACCGTGCGTGCTACCAAGGATCTTCAGGTTTTGGCGGGCCTGCCGCCGCTGGTGCGCGAGGGCGACCAGTTTCGCGCCGGAGCCACGGTGCGCAACACCACCACACGGCCCATGCGTGTCATCGTGAACGCCAAGGTCGAGGGGCTTGATGCAGCGCCGTCAGCGCAGGAAGTCAGCGTTCCCGCGGGCGCCGCCCAGGAGGTCTTCTGGCCGGTGACAGTGCCCGCCAATGCGGCGGGTCTTGCCTGGACCATCGAAGCCATTGAAAAGGCCCCGGGCAAACCTGCACGCGACGTCATGAAGGCGGCGCAAAAAGTGGTGCCGGGCATTCCCGTGACGGTGCAGCAGGCCACCCTGATACAGCTGGACAAGCTGTTCTCATTGCAGGTGGCCGCCCCGGCCGACGCCATCAAGGATGGCGATGTGGTGCGTGGCGGTCTGCGTGTGGCGCTGCAGCCAAAACTGTCGGGCTCCCTGGATGGGGTGCGCCGCTACTTCGAGCAGTACCCGTTCATCTGCCTGGAGCAAAAAACCTCCAAGTCGATTGGCCTGCGCGACAAGGCGTTGTGGGAACAGGTGGCCAATGCCATTCCCAACTACTTGGATGAGGATGGACTGGCGGCTTTCTTCCCCGGCGGACGCGGCAGCGACACGCTGACAGCCTATTTACTCGCCGTTACCCACGAGGCGGGTTTCGCGATTCGCGACAATGCGCGGCAACGCATGGAAGGCGCACTGGTGGCGTTTGTCGAAGGGCGCATCCAGCGAAATTTCTGGTCGCCCACCAAAGACCTCGATGCCCGCAAGCTCGCCGCCATCGAAGCCCTGTCGCGCACCGGCAAGGCGACGCCCAAGCTGACCGAGTCGCTCACCATCCAGCCCAATCTTTGGCCGACCCATGCGGTGATCGACTGGCTGCAAATCCTGCAGCGTGTTCCCGGCATTCCCAAGCGTGACGAGCACATGGCCACCGCCGAGCAAGTACTGCGCGCGCGCCTCTCGATGCAGGGCACCAAGCTGGTGTTCTCGACCGAGCGTGATGACTACTGGTGGTGGTTGATGGTGGGCGGTGATGTCAATGCCGCGCGCCTGATCGCTGCGGTGGTGGATCGCCCGGCTTGGCGCGATGACATGCCGCGCTTGGTCAGCGGTATGGTGATGCGTCAGCAAAAGGGCGCATGGGCAACAACCACCGCCAATTTGTGGGGAGGCCTCGCGCTCGATAAATTTGCCGCAAGGTTCGAGAGCGAACGCGTCGTCGGCACCACGCGTGCCCACACGGAAGAAAAGGGCGAAGCCCGAGCCAGTCAGTCCCTCGCGTGGGCCGGCCAGCCGGCCGGAGGATTGCTGAGCCTGCCATGGCCGCGCTTGGGTAACGCGGCCGATGGCAGCATCAGGGTGACTCATGAAGGTGCAGGCAAGCCGTGGCTTACGGCGCAGAGCCTTGCGGCGATCCCGCTCAAGGCCCCCTTTGCGGCCGGCTATCGCATCAACAAGAGCGTGACCTTTATCGAGCAAAAGACCAAGGGTGTTTATACGCGTGGCGACATGCTGCGCGTCAAGCTTGAGGTCGATTCTTCAGCCGACATGACCTGGGTTGTGGTGGCTGATCCGATTCCCGCCGGCGCCACGATTCTCGGGGCCGGGTTGGCGCGCGACTCCGACATCGAGCAACAGGGCGAGCGCAAGAGCGGCGAAGCCTGGCCCGCCTATGAGGAACGCAGCTTTGAAGCATTTCGCTCGTATTACGAGTACGCACCCAAGGGCAGGTGGCTGGTTGAGTACACCATGCGCTTGAATCAGGACGGCGAGTTCTCGTTGCCGCCAACGCGCGTCGAGGCGATGTATGCGCCTGAGATGTTTGGCGTCACTCCAAACGCCAAGATGAAGGTGCGGCCGTGAAAATCGCGCATGCCCATAGGCTGGAGACGCCCCTGGATAGCCACTCGAAAAGGCATGCTTGCCTGAAAGCGTTGGTGGGAGCGGCTCTTGGCGCGATTCTCCATGCCAGCCCCGCCCTCGCTGCCGACCTTCCGTCCTTCAAGAAAATCAAACAGGATTGGCGCTCATCCGATGCCTGGCTGCTCGACCGCACCGGCCGCGAGTTGCAGCGCGTGCGGCTCGACAACACGGTGCGCCGCTTTGCGTGGATCAGCGTCGCAGAGATTTCCCCTGCGTTGAAGGACGCGCTGTTCGCCTCCGAAGACCAGCGCTTCTACGAACATGAAGGTGTCGACTGGAAAGCTGTGATGCGCGCGGCCATAGGAAATGCGGGCAAGGTCGGCAAAGGCGGCATGCGCGGCGCCAGCACCTTGACGATGCAGTTGGCCGGCCTGCTTGATGCTGCTCTGGAGCGCGGTGAAGGCGGGCGTACCTTTGCGCAAAAGGTGACCCAGGCGCGCGCCGCGCTCGCGCTGGAGAGAACCTGGAAGAAGAACGAAATCCTCGAGGCCTACCTCAACCTCGTTACCTATCGGGGCGAGCTGCAGGGTGTATCGGCCATGTCGCATGGCCTGTTTGGCAAGGCACCGCACGGGCTGGACCGGCGCGAATCGGCCATTGCCGCCGCGCTGTTGCGCGCTCCCAATGCGGATGCCAAACGCGTCGCCGACCGCGCCTGCCGGCTGCTCAATTTGCAGGCGGGCGAACGCAACATCACCAAGCCGGTTGCGGCGGATGTCTGCGATGGCCTTGCTTCCGAGGTGAAGAACACGCTCATGCGCGGCTACGAGGCGTTCCCCAAACAGGATGCCGCACCGCATGCAGCGCGCCGTGTGTTCACTGAGGCAAGCGCCAAGCCCGGCACGCGTGTTGCGAGCACGCTCGATGCGAACGTCCAGGTCGTCGCTCGCAAAGCCTTGCGCACCCGCCTGGCCGAGCTCAATGGGCGCAATGTCGAAGACGGTGCCGTGATCGTGCTCGACAACGCCACCGGCGAGGTGCTCGCCCACGTCGGCTCCAGCGGAGATTTGTCGCAGGCCGCCCATGTCGACGGCGCGACCGCCCTGCGCCAGGCCGGCTCCACGCTCAAACCCTTTCTCTACGGCCTCGCGATTGAAGAAGGCCGGCTCACGGCCGCCTCGATCCTTGATGACTCCCCCGTGCAGTTGAAGACCGACACCGGCCTCTATATTCCGCGCAACTACGCCAAGGCCTATCGCGGTGCGGTTTCGGTGCGTAGCAGTCTTGCCGCCTCGCTCAATGTGCCGGCGGTACGCACCCTGGTGATGGTGGGGACGGACCGCTTTGCCGAGCGCCTGCGTGCTGTGGGGATGGATTCGGTCAAGGAGCCGGGCGACTACTACGGTTTCAGCCTGGCGCTCGGTAGCGCGGATATCACGCTGTTGTCGCTGACCAACGCGTACCGCACGATTGCGAATGGCGGAGTCTGGTCAGCGACCAGGCTCGCGCCGCAAGGGAGTGGCAAGCCCTCCTTGCCACCGCATCGCGCCATGAGCGCCGCTGCGAGCCACGTCATCGCCGACATCCTGTCTGACCGCGCCGCACGCGCCGTCGCCTTCGGCCTTGACAACCCACTCGAGACACCGTTCTGGAGCGCCGTCAAAACCGGCACCAGCAAGGACATGCGCGACAACTGGACAGTGGGTTTTTCCTCGCGCTACACCGTCGGCGTATGGGTCGGCAACGCCAGCGGTAGCCCGATGCATGATGTCTCGGGCGTGTCGGGCGCAGCGCCGGTGTGGCGCGATGTGATGATGCATTTGCACCGGCGCGGCGCGGTGCGCAGCGAACCCCCTTCCGTGCCTGCCGGCGTCGTTGCACAGGAAGTGCGCTATCAGCCGTCGATCGAGCCGCCGCGCCGCGAAGTGTTTCTCGCCGGCAGCGAGAGGGATGTGATTCGTTCCGCCGCACTGGGCACTACTGCCAGCCTGCAAGCCCGGATTGCGTCGCCCGTGCCCGGCTCGGTGGTTGCGCTGGACCCAGACATTCCTCCTGCCAATCAACTTTTGCAGTTCCGTGCCACGGCGAACAGCACCGCGCGGTGGGAGTTGGATGGCAAGATGGTTGGTGCCGCCAATCGGCCAGTTTCATGGTTCCCGATGCCTGGCTCACATCGGCTAAGGCTCGTCGGAGAGCGGGGAGAGGTTCTCGATGAAGCCATTTTTGAGGTACGGGGGGCACGGGCACGCTCGACCAACCTAGTCAGGGCTTCGCCGTAGCGCTTTGGCTTGATGCGAGCAGTGCGGGGGTGAGGCAGCTGCCCGATGTTAGGTCGTCCTGACACGTCCCGTCTTGCTAATGCATTGTTTAGAACCAAAGATAAAAAATGAGTGTCAACGCACCCACACAGGGCGGCGTTAATTGCCGTGACCGAGGTGGTCAATTTGCAAATTGATGCCGTATCTTCAAACACATTAAAGGAAATGAACATGAACAAGCTCCTGTCCGTACTGATTGCCGGCGTTTTCGCCGTTGTTGGCACCACCGCCATCGCCCAAGACAAGAAAGCCGACGCACCGAAAGCCGAAGCCAAGAAAGACGCACCGAAGGCTGACGCCAAGGCCGCCGAAAAGAAAGCCAAAGCTGAAGCCATGAAGAAAGAAAAGGCTGAAAAAGCTGCCGCCGCCAAGAAAGCCAAGGATGAAAAGGCCGCTGCTGCCAAGAAGGCCAAGGAAGAAAAGGCCGCTGTTGCCAAGAAAGCCAAGGAAGAAAAGGCTGCTGCCAAGAAAGCCAAGGACGACAAGGCTGCTGCCAAGAAAGACGCTCCCAAAGCAGAAGCCAAGAAAGACGACGCGAAGAAAGATGCACCGAAAGCCGAAGCCAAGAAGTAATCTCGGCCTTCATGAAAAAGCCGGGCATTTGCCCGGCTTTTTTCGTCTATTGAATCTGTGTGGCGCCCGCCAGCAGGGCTTCCAGTCAGCTTCTCTTTCCGAGGGCGGGGTCAGCGGCTCAGGTGTCAATTCGCTTCTGGAACACCAGACCGGCGTGCTCACGCAGGGCGTGAAAATGAATTTTCTCCCACATGCCTTCGACCGCCCTGAGCTCGGTATGGTGGGCCGCCAACAGCGTCGGCGCATCGACGGCGTCGTAGGCAATGCGATGCGCATTCGCATCGATAAACCGCTTGAGTTCAGCCGGATCGTCGGCCGTCACCCAACGCGCCAACTGGTAGCGGGAAGGCGCCATTCGCGCCGCGGCGCCGTACTCGTGCTGCAGGCGATGCGCAACCACTTCGAACTGCAGTGTACCAACCGCCCCGAGTAGCAACATGCCGCCACCCAGTGGGCGAAATACCTGAATGGCGCCTTCTTCGCCCAATTGTTCCAGTCCCTGGCGCAGTTGCTTGCTTTTCATCGGATCGACCATCTCGACCGTCTGGAACAATTCCGGAGCGAAGAATGGCAGGCCGGTGTACTGCAGCACTTCCCCCTCTGTCAGGGTGTCGCCAAGTTGCAGCAGCCCGTGGTTCGGGATGCCAATGATGTCGCCAGCGTAGGCATCTTCCACCAACTCACGGCGCTGCGACAGGAAGGAGACGACCGTGTTGGTGCGAATGTCCTTGCCGGTGCGGCAAATCTTGAGTTTCATGCCGCGCTCGAAGCGGCCCGAACACATGCGCACAAAGGCGATGCGGTCGCGGTGCGCCGGATCCATATTGGCCTGTATTTTGAACACCACACCGGTGAATTTCGGTTCGGCCGGCTCCACCTTGCGCTGAATGGCGCTGCGGGCAACCGGTGCCGGAGCAAGATCCACCAGTGCGTCAAGCACTTCGCGCACGCCGAAATTGTTGATCGCCGAGCCAAAAAACACCGGGGTTTGCTTTCCGGCGACAAACGCCTCACGGTCGAACTCGGGCGAGGCACCCAGGACAAGCTCGATTTCGTTTTTAGCTTGCACAAAAGCATCGCCGTAACGTTCGGCGATTTGCGGATTGTGGATGCCTGAGATAGTGTTGTCGTCTTCGCTGACGCGGTCCTCGCCCGCCGTGAACACCCGCATACGGTCGCGCTTCAGATCGAACACGCCGCCAAAACGCTTGCCCATGCCGATCGGCCAGGTGAAAGGTGCCGCCGGCATGCCGAGCACCTTTTCGATCTCGTCAACCAGCTCGAGAGGTTCCTTGACCTCGCGGTCCATCTTGTTGATGAACGTGAGAATCGGGGTGTTGCGGGCGCGACACACATCGATCAGGCGCAGGGTTTGCGCCTCCACGCCGTTGGCGGCATCGATCACCATCAGCGCTGCATCCACAGCGGTGAGAACCCGATACGTGTCTTCGGAAAAATCCTGGTGGCCCGGGGTATCGAGCAGGTTGATGACGCAGTCGCGGTATTCGATCTGCATGACCGAAGACGCCACCGAAATGCCGCGCTGCTTTTCGATCTCCATCCAATCCGAGGTTGCGTGGCGGGAGGCTTTGCGCGCCTTCACGCTACCGGCAATGAAGATTGCACCGCCAAAGAGCAAAAGCTTCTCGGTGAGCGTGGTTTTGCCGGCATCC
>SXGR01395426.1_pt1 | contig 11726 bp, 7 predicted proteins | sample 3174711 | NCBI WGS metagenome assembly SXGR01 (sample SAMN11356860, study PRJNA531348) | freshwater metagenome | isolation source: freshwater sample F1-60 | place: China: Fuxian Lake, Yuxi | collected 2017-12-25
AGCTTCCATGTCTTTGTGATATCTGTGCTCATGTCAGTCTTCCTTGTGTCATCACGCTAGGTACGCGGCAAGTCCCGCTCGACCGCCTTCGCGACCGAATCCTGATTCGCGGTAGCCGCCGAACGGAGCCGCTGGGTCAAACTGGTTGAATGTGTTGCACCAGATGACCCCCGCCTTGATCTGTTTGGCAATCTCATATGCCTTTGATCCACGACTCGTCCATACTCCGGCACTCAGCCCGTACATCGTGTTGTTGGCGCGTGCGACGGCCTCGTCTGGAGTCCGAAAGGTCATCACCGCGAGAACCGGCCCAAAGATCTCTTCGCGAGCGATTGTGTGCGCTGGTTGCACTCCAGTGAAGAAGCATGGACGAACCCAAAACCCCTTCTTTGGTAGTGAACCTTCAGTGAAAGCGTTGTATGAGGCCCCCTCAGCAACCCCGCACTTGATGTAACGCTCAACGCGGTCCAGCTGGGCACGACTGTTGATCGCACCAACATCTGTGTTCTTGTCGAGCGGATCGCCCACCCGCAGACTTCGCATTCGGTGGTGCAACTTCGAGATGACCTCATCTGCCACCGACTCTTCAACGAGCAGGCGACTTCCCGCACAACAGACCTGGCCTTGATTCGCCCAAATCGCCGAAACCACTCCTTCAATCGCTTGATCGATCGCTGCATCAGCAAAGATGATGTTGGGACTCTTGCCTCCCAATTCGAGCGTCAATCGCTTCGAAGTGCCCGCAACCGACGCTGCAATCGACCTGCCCACTTCGGTTGATCCTGTGAAGGCAATCTTGTCGATGTCGCCGTGCGCGACGATCGCCTTGCCCGTCTCGCCAGCTCCAGTGACAATGTTCACAACCCCTGGCGGCAGGTCGATTTCCTGCAGAATCTCAGCAAGACGCAGCGCGGTCAGCGATGTGGTTTCGGCTGGTTTGAGAACGACCGTGTTGCCGCACGCGAGTGCTGGTGCGATCTTCCACGCTGCCATCAACAGTGGAAAGTTCCACGGGATGATCTGTCCGCAAACACCAACAGGAGCAGGGGGGGTCCCGTCGCGGGTCGGAAAGGCGAAGCGCAGTTTGTCGCACCAACCCGCGTGATGAAAGAAGTGCGCGGCCGCGAGTGGGACATCCTCATCGCGCGTCTCGCGAATCGGCTTCCCATTATTCATCGTTTCGAGGACAGCGAGCTCGCGCGCGCGCTCCTGCACGCGACGAGCGATGCGAAAGAGATACTTGGCGCGTTCGATCGCTGGAGTCCTCCTCCATGCCTTGAGCGCCTTGCGCGCCGCGGCAACCGCGTTGTCAACATCCTGTCGATCAGCGATCGCGATGCGTGCGAGTGGTGCCTCGGTTGCTGGATTGATCGTCTCAAAAAACTGACCTGCCACTGGATCGCGAAAGCTGCCGTCGATGTAGAGGCCATACCGCTCCTTGAGTTCGACCTTTGTCGACTCGGGCGCGGGCGCGTAGTTCCACGGTGCGGCTGAACCAGTCATCCGCGCAGTATCGCACGGTGAACTCCCTCATGGCAAGGAGCTCGCGTGAGTCGTGGCTGCGTCGAAGTACGCTTCCTTCATGGCGCCATCCGTGCTCACAATCGATATCGGCGGAACAAATGTGAAGTGTCGCGTCGAAAGCGACCCTGAGCGCAGAACTTTTCCATCTGGACCCACGCTCACGCCTGCCATCATGGTCGAAGGCGTGAAGTCGTTATGCGCTGGATGGCAATTCGATGTGATTTCTATTGGGCTTCCAGCTCCAATTGTCAACAACAAGCCACAGCGAGATCCAGTCAATCTTGGGGCAGGATGGGTTGACTTCGATTTCGCGCGTGCACTCGGCAAGCCCGTCAAACTCATCAACGATGCCGCGATGCAAGCAGTCGGGTCATATGAGGGGGGACGGATGTTGTTTCTTGGACTTGGCACCGGCCTTGGCTCGTGCCTGATCGCAGATCACGTCATCATCCCAACCGAACTTGCACACTTGCCTTACCGAAAGGGCAAGACATTCGAGCAGTTCGTTGGAGTCAAGGCGCTGAAGCGGCTCGGGAAGAGGGCGTGGACGAAGGAGGTGCACTCGATCATCGCGATTCTCTCTGCCGCGCTGATTCCTGACTACACAGTCATTGGCGGCGGCAATGCTGCCAAACTCAAGGCGCTCCCTGAGGGATGCAGGCTTGGCGCCAACGCAAATGCCTTCGAGGGTGGCTTTCGACTGTGGACCCCAGAGTGGTCACGGGCTGTGATGAGCGCGACATCCTGAGCGAAGCAACGACCACGACCGTCAACGCAGCCATCCGCCAATTGCATCGCGTTGCTGCTTCGCTGACCAAACAACAAGCGTGACACCGAGCGCGATCATCACAAGTGAGAGAAGTGTCGGAAGGGTGAATGCTCCGACCGCGAGAACTCCATCGTCCACTTGACGAAACTGCTCGCTGACCGACCGCGCGGCTCCATACGCGATTAGAAATGTGCCTGAAATGACCCCAGGTTTCCTTGGGCGCATCCAGACGATTGCCATCGTGATGAAGAGGATCGGCCCGTCAGTCACCGCTTGGAAGAAATTGCTGGGGTAGTAAGCGGTCAAGAGGGGTTCGAGCTTCGTGAGCACGTCGTGCCGATGCAACATCGCCGCCCGGTACACAGCATCCTGAATCGGCTCACTTGGACTCACCAGCGTCTGAAGTGGTGCGAGTGTCGCACTCGAAAAGTGTGGCTCGAAGACCTCGCTTGGATACTTGACCGCCCACCACGGGGGATTCGACTGCATGGAGAGCGGGAGTGGGTTACCCCAGAGCTCTGCATTCACCCAGTTTGCAAGTCGACCGAGACAAAGCCCCGCTGGCGCTCCCATCGCGGTGCAATCGGCGATGTGGAGGAATGGAATGCGCGTGCGATGAGCGAAGAGCGCGGCGGCGACGGCGCATCCCACAATTCCTCCATGACTCGACATTCCACCCTTGTGGATGTCGAGTAACCCCCACCACGGAAACTCGCCGTGAAATGACATGAGGAGCTGTGGTTCATAGAAGCACACGTGCCCAACGCGCCCTCCGATGACAACGCCAGCGATGAGATACGTCATGAGGTCGCCAACTTGCACCACCGATAGTGCGATCAACCTGCTGTGAGCAAGCTGACGAAGCAGGAGATAGCCACACAGAAACCCAATGGCATACGCCAACCCGTACCAACGAATTCCAACTCCTGGTGATATCTCAAGTGCGAACGGACTGAGGGTGTGGATGAAGACGGCGAGCACTTGCGTAGCATCTTCGAGTTCGCATGGAAGCGCCACTCCCCAATCTGACCCCAAGTGAGTTTGCGCGGCCCGAAAGCGCGGGCGATCTCACCCCGTTCCTCAAGATTCTCTTGCGTGGACGCACCCTTTCGCGCGACGAGTCGCGTGCCGCGTTCAGTGAGATCATCACGGGCTCCGCGCACCACGCTGAGATGGGGGCTTTCCTCGCGCTGCTCGCAAGGCGGGTACCAACCGTTGATGAGTTGACGGGGGCGGCCCTCGTGATGCGCCAACACGCACAGGCGATCCCATCTTCGATTTGCTCCGAAGAGATTCTCGACACCGCCGGGACAGGTGGAGCGCCAAAGTCTTTCAATGTGAGCACGCTCGCCGCCATCATCGCTGGATCGGATGGCACTTATGTCGCCAAAGCTGGGAATCGTTCACGCACTGGCCGTGGGTCCGCAGAGGTGTTGCAGTCGCTGGGAGTCTGTATCGACGCTTCAATTGAAGTGCAGCGCCGATGCCTTGAAGAGGGTTATGTCACGTTTTGTTTCGCCCCTAAACATCATCCAGCCGCACGCCACGCGATGTCCGTTCGAAAGGCGCTTGGGTTCCCGACCATCTTCAATCTTCTTGGACCACTCACAAATCCTGCGCGCGCACGTCGGCAGGCGATCGGGGTCTACGACCGAGCGTTTGTCCCATTGATCGCGCAAGTACTGCGAGAACTTGGGGCTGTTCGTGCGGTTGTCTATCACGGGTTGGATGGTCTCGACGAGGTCACCACTGGGGCATCAACGCTCGTCGCTGAAGTCTCACAGAATGCTGCTGGTGGAGGTGTTCGGGTCTTTGAAACGACTCCAGAACTCATGGGTGTCGCCCGCGTAGAAGCGCTCTCAGTCGCACCACATTCGGTTGAGGAAGCTGCTGAGCTCTTTGTGGCTGTGCTAGAGAACCGTGCCCCGCTCGCAGCAACCGAACTCGCTCTGGTCAACGCCGCCGCGGCCCTCGTCGCCGCGGGGCGGGCGGATGATCTTCGCGAAGGAGTCGCTCGAGCACGAATGCTTGTCGCCTCTGGCGCGAGCCGCGCAACGCTTTCAACGCTTGTCACACTGTCGAATCAAGTATGAGAGACCCAACAATGAACCTTCTGCACTTCGCGCCCAATCTCGATCTAGTCATACACCTCGCACTGAGCCCCACTGAGTGGGGGGTCGATCTCTGGCACAGCTACGGCAAGGACTCGATCAGCGCGGTGGTCGTGGTGGCGGTCGCATTTGTGGTCTCAAAGTGGTCAAAGCAACTGATCGTGTCAGCGTGTGTGCGCGGTGGTCTCGACCTCACGCTCGGACACTTCTTCTCAAAACTTGTTGGGTGGGCCGTTCTCTTGATGGCCGTGATCCTCGTACTCAATCAGTTTGGCGTCGACACCGCGAGCTTTGCGGTTGTTCTTGGAACTGTCGGACTCGCAATCGGGCTTGCGTTTCAGAGCACTCTGTCGAACTTCGCTTCGGGTGTGATGCTGATGATTTTCCGTCCATACAAGATTGGGGATGCGATCGTCGTCGCTGGACAGACGGGGGTCGTGAATGAGATTGATCTTTTCTCAACGACACTCGACACCGCAGACCGCCGACGCATCTTCATCCCAAACAGCGCCATTTTCGGTTCGGTGATCACCAACACCAGCACACACGAGACACGGCGCGCTGATGTGACGGTACGGGTTGACTACCGCGCTGATGTTGACGCCACCCAGCGTGTGCTCGCCGCGGCGGCGGAAACGCTGCCTGGACGCACGGTCGCCCTTCCAGAAGTTGCGTTGATGGACCTCGGGACAACCGGTGTTGAGTGGCAGGTTCGCGTGTGGTGTCACAACACCGACCATCCGCATGTGCGTAGCGCGCTCGTGCGTGAGGTGAAGCGTGCTCTTGACGCGGCGGGGATTCCTGTGGCGGTGATGACGGCTGATTTTCGTGGCGTGACCACGACTCCAAATTGAGTGCCGTAGGGGTGGGCGAGCCTGAAACCCCTCGCTGAGAAAGGGGATGATTTTCAGAATGTGGCTGGCGCGCTCATAGCGTCGGGTGATGCCGCGCAGGATGAGCGGTCTCAACGCGGCACGCCACGCCTTTGTGCCATGGATCGCGCTCTCGATGATCGGGGGATGCGTTTCGCTGACGCTCGTGTGGCCCACCGCTGGTTTGGACTCACGCGACGCGCTCAGCCGCCTCGCCGTGCTCACCATCGCCGCCCTCGCTGCGCACGGACTCGCGCTCGCGTGGCGACGGTGGTGTGAGTGGTCGGCGCTGTGGCTTCTCGTCGGTGCGGGGTTGATTGGCGCCGCGCGCACCGCCTGGGATGAGTACACCTGGCATCGCACACTCGAATCACTTGGGGCGGTGTGTGGATCGGACCGCCACCTCGTGTGTGTCGACGGAATCGTGACTTCAAAGCCGCGATGCGACGAGTCGCTGTACCGCGATGAATTGTTGCGTTGTGACTCGTATGACGATGATGTGCTTTCGCCCTTCGTTCCTCAGTCGCCATCTATTCGATTCACACTCGCGGTCGACTCGATGCGTGATGAGTTTGGGAAGCCACATCTGATCGATGCGACCGTGCGTGTCTCTGTTGAGGGGTTGAATGCGGGGTGTGTTTCTGGCGATCGGGTATCGCTCGTCGGTTGGCTCTCTCCGTGTGAGTTACCGCGCAACCCAGGTGGATTCAACTCGCTCGCGTGGGGTCGCTCGCGTGGGGTCGCCGCAATTCTCGCTGTCGAGAGTCACGCGCTAGTCACCACGCTCAGGAACAACGATCTCTCGCTCGTGACACTGCTCGCGCGGTGGCGCTCGTGCGTTGACGCCACAATGCAACGCGCGCTGGGAACGCACGATGGTTTCTCTGCTGAAGACCGTGGAGAGCGCCTCGACGTCTGTGCCCTCATCGCTGCGTCTACCACCGGCGCTGCGTGGCCAGGCCTGCGCTCTGTCTCGAAGGCATTTGCGGCATGTGGCGTGCAGCATCTTGTGGCAATCTCTGGATTCAACTTTGCGATCCTCGCGTCATGTGCGCTCTGGGGTATTCGACGCTGCTCGAACAGCCATCGCGTTGGTGGTGTTGCTCTTGTCGCGCTCGCGTGTCTGTTCGTCGCATCGATCGAGAGTGAGGTCTCGTCCATTCGCGCAGCGCTGATGGGTGGATCGAGTGCCCTCGCACTCACCTTCAACCGCACACTTCCATTTGGTTCGGTCGTTGGAGGTGCGGCGATCGTGATTGTGTTGTGTGATCCTGCTGCTGCGTCCGAACCAGGATTTCAACTGAGTTTTGCTGCAATCATGGGCCTTCACTTCGTCTCGCCGGTGTTGACCAATCGGTTGCAGTCTCTCGTTCGTGGGTTCGGTCTTCGCGCGACACTCACACGGCTTGCGCTTGTCCCAGTCGGCGCATCGGTTGCCGCGTGGAGCGCAACCGCACCGATCGTTGCGATCCACTTTGGTTCGTGGCCGCTCTTGTGTGTTCCTTGCACACTTGTGCTGTCACCGTGCTTTGCCGCAATGGTTGTGTCCGCCAATGCGATGGTGGTGCTTGAGCCGCTCGCACCGCCGCTCGCGCGAACGGCGCGGGTGGTTGCAGCACTCAACGCGCGCTGCATCCTGACGGTTGTGCGTGCGTGTTCCACGATGCCTGGTGCGCTTGATGCGTACGCCTCAGTGCGCGTCATCGACAGTCCGGGCGATGCGCTGATTCGAATCGACATGTTGGATGTCGGTAACGGATCGTGCTACCTCGTGCGTAGTGGCGCGTCGACGGTTGTCTTTGATTGTGGCAGTCTCGGCGCCCCTGCTGTTGGGTCGCGTGTGATTGTTCCTGCTCTTCGCGCGCTTGGGGTCACTTCGGTGGATGTGGTTGTGATCTCGCACCCGAACCTCGACCACTATGGGGGTCTTCCCGAAATTGTGCGTGACTGTCGCGTTCGCCGGGTGTTGGTAACACCACAATTTTTGAAGTGGTCAGAGCACTCGCGAGCCGCCGCGTGTGCACTCGACTCTGCGCGTGCGTTGGGGGCGTCGATTGAGACAACCGCGCGCGGTGATGCGCACCCGTTCGGCGACGCTGTGTGGCGGGTGATCCACCCAGTCTGCGACGGGCACTTTGCTGACAGCAATGATGGAAGTCTGATAGTTCGCGTCGATCAAGGACTCTTCTCGTTGCTCTTGACTGGCGATAGTGCGCGCGAAGCGTGCGCCGACATTCTGCGCTCGCCAGATCAACACCAACTCGAAGGAATCACGGTCATGGAACTCCCGCACCACGGCAGTTTTCGCCCCGAGTCAGCAGCGCTGGCGACACGCGTCTCGAGTGCCGTCGTACTGCAGTCCACTGGCGCTCGAAGACTCTTGAGGGATGTGTGGGGTCCGCTTCTTGATCCTGCAATCAGACTCGTCACTGCGCGCGACAATGCGTGTGCGCTCGTCTGGAACACTGATGGATCACTCGTTGTTGGTGCGTGGGATGGCGCACACTTTCATTGGCGTCAGCTGGATCATCCCATCGCGCCGCCACTACCCCTGCCCATCAGCGATCACGAGGATGGCACGCTTCAGGTTGACCACATCTGCGATCGGACCACCAGCGCCCTCCTCGAGCTCTATCTCGAGTTGGCCCGAGTGGATTGGAACACCGATCTGCACGATTGGATTTGGTGCCCAGAGGTGATGTCGCGCAAGCTCATGGTGTGCCTGCCGGACAACGATCACACAGTCGCCCCACGTGCGTGCCGATGGTGGCATCTCTGCGGTCATGTTGAGTGTTGTGAACCCTTGGGGGATTTCGTAGACGAGCCTCAGCGGCCCCCTGATTTCGAGCGACGAGGCGGCGAAGGGTGCGTCACGTTGCTCCACGCGCGGTGCTGGGTATTCCGCACGCGGAAGCGCTGGAGTTGTTGGCGCGGTCACCGCAGGTGTCAGTGAGCTCAGCGCGAGGATTCTCGTCGCTGAAGTTTGCACTCCAAGAATCTCCTGCGGCATAAGTGCGAGAGGTGGGTGTCCTGGAATGAGTGGCATTCCCTCGACGATGAATGATGTGTCGGTTCCACTTCGTACAACGCGGATCGCGGTGCCGTCGATCACCGACCCATCGGTGATCCACACACGAACTGCGCCTTGGGGTTGCGTTGGTGAAACGAGCGCGAGCGATGCCACACGATCCACTGAGATCTCGTGCCTTACGCCACCAGAGTCAACAATCAACGGTTCTGCAAATCGTTCAACGAACCCACGCACCACATCGCCGTTACGAAGTACAAGTTCATCTGAATCAGTCGCGCGCGCCATGGCACGTGTTGGCTGAAACTGAATCGACGCGATCTGTTGTGTTGGCAGGTCGATCATGCCAAACCCAAGATGCTTCCAACGCACAGTTGATTCTTTGCCCGGTGCTGATTCAATGAACCCGCCAAAGGCTCCAGGAACGCGTTGCCCGTCATTGGCGGCGAGAACCGCAAATGGCCTCTGTGGAGGCGGTGAATCGAGACTCTCTCGCGGCAACCAAGCGAGAGCTGTTGCTGCGAGATCTTCCCCGGCTCGGTTTCGAAACACCCCCTGATCGTCGATCGACCCCTCGACCCACACCGCCTGTGGTGTGAGCACATCAACAGACGGAACGAAATCGACACCGTTCGCGGCAAGAGCCAAAATGGATGTCTCCAACAGCACCATGATCTCACCTCTGAAAAATGGGGAGATACCGGTTCGGCATCTGAAGCACGATGAGGGCCATTGCTGTCGCGTACGAACCACCAGCCTGATGATCGATCCAAGATCCATCCTCTGCCTGCATCTTCAACAACTCGTCACGCGCTTTCTCCCACCACTGTGCCCACCACGATCCACCCGCGAGATACATCGCCTGACTCGTGTAGTACTGGCCATAGAAGTAGTGTGCCTGCATTTGTGGACCTCCACCCGCGCCAGACCCATTCGTCCGCAAGAACTCAAGTCCGCGCATGATCGAGTCATCCTCATACACGCCCGCGTAGAACAGACTCGCGACTCCCGCGGCTGTTCGTGGCCAAGCGCTGGTGCCTGGTTGGCGCATGTACCGAAATCCTCCATCGATGTTTTGGCAGTCGCGCACATAGCGCACTGCACGATCGATTGTGTCCTTTGGAATTCGAATCCCCGCATTCCGCGCGCTGCGAAGGGCCATCACCTCACAAATCGTCACTGAAACGTCTGCGTCGTATGGAACCGGGTTGTATCGCCAGCCACCCTCATCATTCTGGCTGTTGAGGATGAGATCGACTGCGCGCACGAGCACATCGCGAACTCGCGAGTCGTGTGGATTCATCCCATAGATCTCTCCAAGAAACAGTGTGGCAAATCCGTGTCCGTACATCGGTCCCGTGGTGCTTTCTGCTGCAAGCAGTCCACTTTCGGATTTGTTCGACAGGACATACTCGAGCGCCCGTGAAACCTGCTCGCCAAACTCTCCGCGCCCAGGCAGGTTGCCGTCTGCCATGAAGGCGAGGCCGCAGAGCGCTGAGATTCCTGCGTGGCGACCATAACGACCGCGGCCAAACGATCCGTCCTCATTTTGTGTTGATGCGAGAAAAGCTAATCCGCGCTTGACTGCCTGAGTGAGCTCTGGAGTGATCTCATTCGCAGCGGGTTTGTTTTCGGCGCCTGCACGATCGAGTGCTGGTTGTTCCTTCGTTGGCGCTGTTGGTTGTTGTGGAAGTGTTGGCGCAGCAGGTTCTGTGGGAGAAACAGATGGGGGTGTGGTGATTGGTGTTGCTGGTGCCTGAGTCAGTGCGGCGACCAGTGTCATTGTGCTCATCCCAATCACGGCTTGGATTCCTCTGCAATGCGGCGGTAGTACGCCTCGGTCCATCGTTTATACACCGACGACATCTTCTCGCGCATTCCTTGACGCAGAACCTCGCGGGTTCGTGGAGGAAGATTGCCCCACTCCGCTTCGGTCTCAGCGATCGCTCCACCTTCGATCGCCTCGACCCCTGGTGGTAGTTCCCCCGCGCGCTCGCCACTGCTCGCTTGGGTGTCTTGGCCTGATGGATCTCCACTCTGCTCGCCGCGCTGGTTCGCTGCTTCCTGTGCGCGCCGCTCGGCTTCCTTTCGACGCGCTGCCTCGCCGCTCGCGTCTGATTGCTGTTTGCCTTGAGACCCCTTCGACTGTTCGCCATCCTGTTTGCTCGATGAGTCTGATGATGAACTTGATGATGATGCTGACTGCTGTTGTTGTTGCTGCGCGGATTGGATGAGCGCATCGAGCCGCGCGAGAATGTCCTCGTGCAACCTCTGCGCCGCTGTTCCAGTCTCATTCTCTTCAAGCAATCGCCCAACCTGTTTCATCTCGTCAATCGTCAATTCGAGTGTGTCTTGTGCTTGCTGTTCTGTGAGTGTTCGCTTCAGAGTCTCCTCGTGTGTTCGCGCGCTCTCTTTCGCGGCCTTTGTTGACTCCTCAACGCCCTGAATCCCAAGCAGCTCGTCGAGCGACTTCGCGTCGTGGTTGATGGGTGGACGCTCGTCGGTCCTTGGGGCCGGTGTTGCGTTTTGCGGCGGTTGTGGTTGTGGGGTAGGTGGGAGGGGTTGTGACTGAGGACCACGCTGTGGTGGTGTCACAATGATTGGTGCCGACTCGCTGGCTTTCGCTCTCATTTTCTCTTCGAGTGCGGCGCGAAGATCGTCGGCAATCTTCAGAATCGCCGCTTGCCTCGCGGCGAGTGCCTTGGACGCCACATCTCCACCGCGGCCATCCTGCATCGAGTTGTGAATACTCCGCGTCTTCTCACTCACGCGTTGTTGAAGTGCGCGCAACACCTTGAGTTCGGCGAGTGGTGGGATGAGTGGTTTCTCTTGCGTTCCACCACCACCGCCGCCCCCCGCGGCGTTTGGTTCGCCCTCGTCGGCGAACGGGTCCTTTTCTTTCTTCGACGCTTCACTGAGCGCCTCAGTCAGCCCACGGAGCGTCTCGATGATCTCTCGTTCGAGTTCGATCGTTGTGTGTGTTGGCGGCCCAGCGCGTAAATCTCTTATCGCGCCCGTTGCCGCATCAACAGCGACATGTGTTGCTTCCATGAACGTCGGCGAGTTCTTCACATCTTCCGACCCTTCCCCGATCGATGTGATCTCGTGTTTGATTGACTCTTGTTCGACTGCGAGCCTGCGAGCCTCTACAAGCGCCCGGCGATCGGTTGCCGCTGCGTTGGGAGCGGCTACAAGTGTTGTTGTCGCGGACAGGAGTCCCTCTTGTCGATCAACGAGCTTTGTGTACGCCTGCGCTAGTTCTCGTGCGCGCTCCTGTCGCTCACGCTCGTCGTTCTTCTGCTCTTGTGCACGCACAGCATCAAGCGCCTCACGAAAGACTGTTGTCGCGCGACCGAGCTGGTCGTGCCCAGCTGCAATATCTGGGTGGGTTGCGCCAAGCGCCACTGCCGCTCGGCTTGCCG
>SXGR01141751.1_pt1 | contig 11724 bp, 10 predicted proteins | sample 3174711 | NCBI WGS metagenome assembly SXGR01 (sample SAMN11356860, study PRJNA531348) | freshwater metagenome | isolation source: freshwater sample F1-60 | place: China: Fuxian Lake, Yuxi | collected 2017-12-25
GTGCGGCGTGATGAACTCCTGCCGAAGACCATAACTACGCACGAGGCGCGTATAAGCCCGAGACGTGAACACCAACCCGTTGTCCGACCTCAGCAGGAACGGTGTCGGAACGCGTCCCAACGTCCCGAACCTCACGATCAACGCTTGCTCGAGCGCCGACATCGCCGTCGTTGCTCTGCCGCTTCTCGAGAGCTGCCAGCCAAGGAGTTCTCGCGTGTGACAGTCGATCACGAAAGCTTAGGTCTGCCAGCCATCACGGCCCGCCCCGACGCGGCACAGATCCGTTGCCCAGCGTTCGTTCGGCGTCGTTGCCACCGATGGCAGCGCCTCGATGCGGGGTCGATGCCCGATGGCTCGCTTGCAAACCTGCCAGCCCGTAAGTCGACCGAGTCGCTATACCGTGACCGTGTTGAACTGAGACGCACTCGCCAAGGTCTATAAGTAAATGAGCACTCTGTGTCGATCATTTACTTAGCTGGCTTGGCAAATCACCCCTGAATCTTTGGCATCGATTAAGCCGACTTGCAGTACAAAAGTACGTCGAGGAATCTCGAACCAAAGACAGAGTTGTCATCAGAGCCATAAACGCGCCCCTATCAGGCTTGACTACTAGACATTAGGGATCACGCTCCGCCCGTCTTCGCCAGCAAGGCGTCCCATTTTTTCGGACACGCAGTTCCAACATCGCTTCACCGCACGCTTCCTACAGCGCTTTGAGCGGCGTCTCGTACTACTCGCGAATGTCGTCCGGTTTAGCCTTCGGCGCGTTTTCTACTCCAGCTTTAGCTTGATCAATCCAAGATCCGACCCCCGAAGGCGCGAAATCGAACTGACGGGACAACGCGCTTACCGTGGTCTGCCATTTATTGATGTCCAGAACCAGATCCGACTTACGACGTGCAGTCCAGCGCTCAATATCTCCATCCATATCGATACTCGTGCGCTATCTCCTTCGAGAACACAACACCTGAACAGGAAAAAAATGAGTCATTAAATAAAACTTTCCCATAAACATCATTAAAATTTGAGACTTCGGAATACCGATTCAGGGATCAAGCGGATCACCAGCATCACCCATCGCCAATAGGCTGGTGTGTACAGCACGAGCTTTTTTTCATCGATCGCTGTGACGATGTCACGCGCGATGCGCTCGGCCGATGACCATAACAGGCCTTTTGGCCGATCACTTGTCATGGGAGTGTCGACCGAACCCGGTTTGATGGTCAGAACGGTAACCCCGTCATAGCTGAGGCGTTGTCGCAGCGCAGAGGCAAATGCCGTAACCATGGCTTTCGCGCTGCCATAAGTCCCATTCATCGCTCGACCGCGATCACCCGCGACGGATGAAATGACAGCCAACGTCCCGAAACCCTGACGCGACAGAATCGCGGCAAACTCATTCATCAAGAGCGAAGGCCCGATCGAATTCAGATTCAATTCAGCGCGCAAATACTCAGGGTCGACTGCCGCGCGGCCCTCGTCCGTCAGTGTACCTTGGGCAATAAGGACAACATCGATCACACCCAATGTCGAGTGAGCTCTCTTCACTGTCGCCGGCAGCGAATCCAAAGCCGAGAGATCGGCAACGTCACACTCGACCGTCTCGGCACCCCGAACAGACAGATCTACAGCGATCGACTGAAGCACATCCTGACGACGACCGACCAGAAAGAATCGTGCACCACGAGCAGCCCAGACCCTCGCGCACTGCTCGGCAATCGCGGAACTCGCTCCGACAATCGCAATGCGTAGCATCAAACGAACCCCAGCCGTTTAGCTTGATCCGACGCGAACACCCCCTCAGAACCCACTCGCCGGCGCACCTGTTCAAATTCGCTCCACCGGGGGTACATCGCTCGAAAAGGCTCTCGCTCCAAACTGCTGTCTTTCGTCAAGTAAACACGCCCGCCCGCATCGACCACCATCTGATCCGCGATCTTCAGGGAGCGCAGCAATTCGGGAGAATAGCGAAAGTCCAAGGCGATGGAGAACCCCCGTAAGGGGAACGACAGCGGCGCCCCGCTCTGGTCACCAAAGAGTTTCAATACCGCAAGATACGCACCGTGCCCCTGCGAGCGAAGGTAGCCGAGGATGTTCTTCATGGCGGCAACCCCCCGATCGAGTGGAACGACAAACTGGTACTGCACGAAACCCGTCGACCCATACAATCGATTCCAGTCTGCGATCGAATCGAGCGGATAGAAAAAACCACTCATGGGGACGACCGCATCGGAACGTGGGAGCGAGATCGCGTAGTACAGTCGATTGAATAGTCCTAGCGCTGCGTCATTCAGTAACCAAGTTGGCATCACCGCTGGAACCTGCAGTGCTGCTCGGGTTTTGAATTGACGTCGTCCCTCGCTCGCATGTCGTCCGTAACTGAAAATCGATCGACCGAAATGACGGCCCATGCTGAGGACATCGACCCATGAGACACTGTATGGCTCCTCTGCGTACTGATGAAAGAGCTCGCAGGATGCCTCCCACGTCGAGGCTCGCACTCGCGACTCCAGCATGACGGCAGAAGCGACAGGCGCTAGTCGCAGCTCAGCGGACAACACCGCACCCGTCAGCCCCATTCCACCGCAGGTGGCGAGGAACAACTCGCCGTCATCATCGCGACTCACCGATCGGATTTGCCCATCGCCCGTGAGCAATACCAGCGATTCGACATGCCGGCCAAAAGTGCCCGTACGATGATGATTCTTGCCGTGTACGTCACTCGCAATCGCCCCACCAACCGTGACCCAACTCGTTCCTGGCGTGACCGGCAATGCCCAGCCGCGAGGCACCGTCACCGCCAAGAGATCGCGCAAAGTGACGCCAGCATCACACCTAAACACGCCGGTTTGCTCATCGAACGCTTGGAAACGATCGAGGAAGCGCGTGGTAGCCACTCGCGCGGACAGCGCACTGTCGCCATAGGCGCGCCCCATTCCACGCACGACGCCCTCCCCTCGAGATAGCCATCCCCTTAACGCCTCTATCGACGTCGGCGAAAACAACTCGACGACGCGCTCAGGGAAACGACCCCAACCGGTGAGCCTCATCCGGATCGTGCCTCAGACTGGGGCGCCGAAAAAACCCAGCGCTTATCGAGCTGATACTTCACAACGAAGCCGATCGTGAGACCTAGAGCACCGCCCGTAAGCCGCGCGACATCGGTCGCGAACAGCAAATGGAACACCCACTCTGTTCCCCAGAAAATAAGCGTCGTGACTATACTGGTCAGGCCGTACAAAGCGAACTCCGTGATCGACAGCCTCTCCTTCGGCATGTTGCCGAAAATATATCGCCGATCAAGAGAGAACTTCACAGGCAACCCGGCCATCGTCCCAAACAAAATCGACAACTCGATCGATAATCGCCCAGAAAGAGTCTGGTAAGTAACCCACTGGACCGTCAGATTCACCGCAATCGACACACCGCCAAACAGAGCGTAAAGCGCGGCTCTTCGTAAAGGAGTCAAAACGGCACCACGCTCGAAGACAACACCAACACAGCAAACACAAGCGCACCGGTCACCAAACTCCCCCTATCGTGCAGTGCGAAAAGAACCGGATCCTCAGCCAGTCGGCCGCGGTGCGCAGTCAACCAGAGCCGTGCGATCCAATATGTCGTTAGAGGCAGGGCAGACCAGAGTCGCTCAGGGTGCTCATAAATCACCCGAACCATATCGGTCTGCAAGTAAAGCGCCAAAACAAGCAAGGATACGAAACCGGCTGCTACGCCGACGGCAAGTACCAACGGCCCGTCACCGACACAGTAGCCGCGCCCTACCAATGCACCATCGACAGATTGTGCCGACCTCGCAACAATCTCGGAATACCGTTTCGAAAACGCCAGCGATGTAAAAAAGAACAGCGCGAAGGTAAGCAGCCAGAATGAGACCGGAATGTCGACCAAAGCGGCGCCTGCAAGAATACGAATGGCGTACAAACTCGAGAGAACAAGACAATCCGCAAGCACAACCCTCTTGAGCCAAAACGAATACGTAGCCGTGAACATTCCGTAAACGACCAGCAAAGTGAAAAAATTGGAACTCAATGTAAACGCTATAAAATAACCGGAGAAGGCTAAGACTAACGCGAGCGAACCGGCTACAGTCGGCGAAATATCCCCAGCTGCGATAGGGCGACGCCGCTTACTCGGATGAAATTGGTCGGATGAGCGATCGCGGAGATCATTAACGACGTACCCAGCAGATGCGATTAGACAAATTGCAATGAATCCAAGGCACAACGTCCACACCAAAGCCGTCGATGTCATCTCCTGCGCTGCGACGCTGGGAACAAACAACAGCAAATTTTTCGACCACTGAAGCGGCCGAAGCGAAACAACTAATCGCAGGACAGATAAACTCATAGAAAACCAACCTAAAAGCCTGTTAACTCTGTAGGACGCATAATACAAGAGAACTACAGCGATCATTCATCTTGGAGTGATTTCGAAAACAACCGACGACCCCCGATATTGAGTAGCGTTCCGGTTTAGAGTCTTTCTCCAGACGCGGAGGTGGGACGTGAAGAAGCGATACACAGAAGAGCAAGGCATCGATCTCTTAAAGGAGGCCGATAGCAGCATGTTTGTTTAAGAGTAGAGCCGTAAGCATGGCTTCTCTAAATTGAATTAGTCAGCGTAGCGGAGCAAGTTCGGCGGCGTGGGCATGTCTGACACCAAAACGCTCAAAGCGCTCTTGATTGAGACTGCGAGGCTCAAGAAGCCCGGGAACTCAGGCTGCGCGTTGGGGCACAAGGTGACGAAAGAGGCACTTCTACAGAATGGTGACCGCACCGCGTCGTTGCGAGCTCGTATGGCGCATACAAACGAAGGGATTGCGGAGCGCAGCGCACTGTCTATCGCAGGAATGAGCACCAGTACGCATCGTCATAGCACAAGGTGGAACAATAACGTCGAGCTGCGCGCCCAGGCAGTGTCGCCGACGCAGCGTTATTGACACTACGGGGCATAAATGATTTACCCGAGACTCCGTTCGGTCGGCAAAAGCGTCAATCACAAGCGTATCGATTTATTGCACCGAATTGAGAGGTCACAAGTACGCCCATGATAATAGAACTCGGTTCCGTTCTAGGAGCGCCAACCGCTGAACCGGCCCGCTGCCCCGAGTGAGTCCCGGAGATGGATTTAATCTTCGAACGATTTACTTGTGGGAGATCTCTGAAGTCCTTGGTGATCGTGAACGTTTCAGCGCAAGAGTCAGTGGCTATCGTTTTATGGAGCGCCATATGGACAGGAGCCCGCTCACTTGAGCGATCGACGAGATCGGTGCTACGCGCGGGGATCCATTAGTTATTCAAAGTGATAATAAACGGGAGTTTATCCGCTAGGCAATGCTCAAATAGTCGCTTTAAACCGGAACTGCGTTGAAGTTAATAGAACCCGGGAAGCACAGCCAGAACGCTTATGTCTAAAGCTTCAACCAGCGCTTAGGTAGCGAGTGCTTTACTAGGCATTGATTTACCAGTCTGGCGCAAGCGAGAACCGTCATCCGGAAAAGGAGACGAGATTATAATGAGCAAAGACCGAAGAGAGGGCGCGGCGAGCTGACGCTCGCCTCTTACACAAAACAGTTGACCCAAAAAGTTGCCACAACGCCCGAATGGCCCTAGTTCAAACCGCTATTGAAAGCGGCGAGATGTCGACCCAAGCAACCGCCAACGCCGTACCACGAAGAATAAACCACCGAAAAAGAAGGCCGAGTAGAATGACACTCAAACTGAACCACTCAATGCAGGCAGGTCAATAGCATCGCGCCATCTGTACGTCTAGCTCGCAATGCGAAACGGGTCGTCGCTTCCAAATCAAGCAACACGTAGAGTTTCATCGGTAAACGGATCGTCCGTTGAGATGAAAGTCCGCACCTGCAAGGTGCCTAAATTCCCCCCGCTGCCGCGCACGCCTTAGAGGACCGGTCTACGCAGCAACCCGAAGGCACTAAATTGGCTCGTCACTGGGAGACCCACGATAGTCAACTGATTTGGCGAACTCGTTCACTAAACTGGTCGGCGAAAAGGAAAATGCGTGGTGACTAACCGCGCGTACCGGTTTTCCCACCATGACTCCCATTGCCCCACATTTGAATGATGATGCGACACCCCCATCATCTTCTCGGCGAAGCAATAAAATGTTGAGGCTCCTGCTGAAGAGTCAAGCTTGAACTGAAATTGCTATTCTCTGAGAATTCTCTGACGGCGGTAACAATCTTTCAGAAAAAAACCGCTCCAGCAGTCGACGGGATCGCATGATTCGCAAAGTAGTCAATCTGGGCCCCGAGCCGCGAATCATACCCACCGATTCGCCTAAACTCGTCGACCCTTATGACACAGCTCGCGCCCAGAACAAAAAACGGCGCGCTCAAATCCAAAAAACCGCTTATGAACTCGGACGGGCTTATATATCCAACTTTTCCGTATCCCATCACACGAGTACCCACCTCAGACACGGCATCAATCACGACAGATTGCCCATAAGCCACGCCGGTGAATTGATTTTCCCGAAAGGCCCGTACCGCGTCCAATAAACAATTATCGATCAAAAGTCATCTGCCGCAGCATGATAAAACAGTGCCCCAGTGCCGCGCTCGAGCGCGAATTTACTCGCGAGAACAGCCCCGCAATTCTTATCTCTTATCAAAGAAAAAAGCTCGTACTCTTTTGTCCACATTTGCAATACGTTTTATAACATCCCGACTACCGTCTGTCGAAGCATCGTCAACAATAATTAACGCAATGTTTGTATACTCCTTACCGAGTATGCGCGAAATACAATCATCCAAATACTTAGAGTGATTATAATTTGGAAGAATCACAGAAATCTTAGGAAGCGACCCTAACAGACCGCGCCGTCAGAAAATTATTATCGCAAACGAGTCACTTGCGCGAGCGCCTACCCGTCGCGCGCCGATTTCGACGGAAATCCTAAGGTAGTCTCATTTAAAAACCAAAAAACCACCTTAAAGCGCATCAAGAGTTTACAGATTCGTCACACCCCAAACCGTCGACGCATGAACTCAAGATAGACGTAAGTAAGAAAACAATTTTTCCGGAACGTACCAAAATAAAACCTTAATTTGATGCACGTCAACGAGCATCTGCCCACATTTAGATTCGCAATAACACCACGTGCGAAGGCTCTCGCACCCAGATACCACTCAAGAGAGCTAACACACCATCCTAAACCAGAATTCAAACGTCACGACGCTTTGAGTACGTTTAGCCCGATAGTGTAGAAAGTAAACAGCGATAGCCCTAACATCAATGCGCTTCGAGGGTGCAGGCATCGCCAGAATAGGGTTAGTACTGCCCCAGATAGCGCAGCAATCAAAACTAGATCAATTACGGCGATTGGCGAGACTCCCCGAATCACAAACAAGCGGTATACACTGGTTGCCGCAGCCGCAAATAATAGTGAATGACCTATACTGAGGTTCTGCTCTACTGTGCCTATAAACTCTGCCAACCGGCGTGGGCGGCTTGACTGGTTGGTATCGACGCGAACGTCGTTTCTGTACCAATGATTGAACGGCACAGCCATAATGAGCACCAAGATACCCGCGAGGCTTACAACCAGTCCGGTAAGAAAGGCCGCAGGTATATAGATAACGCGGAGCGTGCCAACACCACCGCCTGCAGAGGTCACGTTAATTACCCCGCCACGAACCGACTGGACGGGTAGCTTACGGACACCGTCAGTAATGAGATAGGAGAACGGCGGCGATAAAAACAGCTGAGAACTACCATCGGGCGCCGCCACTGCGATCCGGTCAGTAGATGGTAATCGAGAAACAAGGTCGAAATTTAGAAGAGTTTTGTACCAAAACTCGATTAATTGAAGGCGCCAAACCCCCGCGGTATTCTCAACTGACTCGGATAACTTGAGAAAATCGGCCTGAACCCGATCCGACGCAGACGGAGTGGGAACAATTTGAAGCTCGTCAGAAACTTTGCCTCGCCCTGTCTCAGTGGTAAACCCGGCGGCGTGAGTAACGCCCAATAAGTGCAGCGCGCCGAGTTGATCTTCGAGCCCAGCTTGTCTTGCAGCCCAAGCCATAGCCTCCGGTACCGCCGACGGGGTCAAAGTAGACGTCGAGAGCGAGTAAGTAAGCGTGCAGGTCTCACCATTGATCTCTGGCGTCGCGCCATCCTCAGTGACATAGTGAGGGGCATTACCTTTACCAATAGGAAACAAGGGGATGTCGAATTCCGGCCACGTCCGATTGAGCGCGAAAACGCCACTGGCCTCACTTTTCCCGCAAATACGGTCAAACTCCAGCGCGCGCTGCTGAAGCAACTGAGCAGATTCAGCCCTCCAATGGGTTGGGACCCCCCCAAGATGAACGGTGAGATCAATTAACGCAAAAAACACCACAAAAGCTGAACGAGCCTGAATTGGCACGTTTTTTAATGAAAGAACGGAGATAAGGCAGGCAATGATCAAGCATGGGAGAAACAGATAAGCCGCCTCAACAGCCGAAACACTCGGCATGTCGATATTGATTTTGATAGCTCGAAAAACAATCAACCCTACCGACAAAAGAAACATCACAAAAGCGATAAAGAACAATCTCTTCAAAGACGCTGCTAGCTGCTGAGTTTCTATAACAGACCGTAGGTTGATAGCAGCTAAAATACAAATCAAAATATCAACTATAAAAAGTGAGCGGACCGGGACTCGAAACTGCCCGAAAAAAGGCAAATAATTGAGAATAATATTTATTGGAGAAAAAACACCCAGAGCCCGGAAAACAAAGAATATTAAACAGCCACTCAAAACGAGTTCGACCGACGAAAGCTTACTCTTGTTACACAATCTTGCAATTATTATAGCGAGCGGCAAAACGCCTACGTAATGAATCCCTTCCGCAACGCTGTTATCACCGATGCTCCTATAGATTTCGGGGGCATATTTCCATATCAAGTGAGACGCGCTCGGATTCAAATAAGCGAGCCATTGTATGGGGCCAGGCGACTGTTCAAATTTGTCGATACCGCCAGCGACAGATCGACTCGAAACCGTCATTAAATCCAACGTTGGTAACAATTGCGGCGCTGCAACCAGAAAGCCTAAACTTATAAAAAATGAGATATAGATTATCTTGCCATTACTAATCTCGTTAACGATTTTTTTGAAGACAATAAATAGAAAAACAAAAAGAAAGATCAGCCATTGGATTGCAAAATTTCCACATAGCAACAGTAAGGCTGAACTAAGAGAAATTGATATCGCACCAAAGCGCGTCGGCTGCTCTACGAACTTGTCAACCAAAATAATTAAAATAAATCCGTAAGACAAAGATGCTATGAAAAACGGATGAATTAAGTTGGCAAATATCGCTGAGCCTAAGCAAAATGACAGGCAACAAAAGAGCGCGGCGAGATCTCGCTCTGCGCTTCCAACGACCGGCCCGAGAAACCTTGAAGCCAGGCAATACGTAGCGATGCCGAGCAAAGCAAAGTGGAAATTCAAAAACAACGTATCCACGATATATGGGGACTCGGAAAACGCCATTAACGCGAGCTTAATCGGGTGAAGAAAACTTTGCTGAGAGTCACCTAAAGCATCAAAACCAAGTGCAAAATCAAAGGTGAAAAATCCATAACGAAAATCACTCAACTCATGAAAAGCTTTGATAGTGATCGGAAAAAACTGCCAAGAGATCATTGAGCCGTAATAAACAGAGTCGCCAAAAATTAAAGAGAAAAGAGGCGTGATCATTGCTAAAGCTACGAAAATCGCAAGAAAATACCAGTGAGGCCCCTGGCTCGTGAGTGGAGCGGCAATACGGGTGATGATTTCTCGCATTTTTTAGATACCCCCGATGGTCAGTGTGTAGCCAGCGAACACCTCGAACGATATGTTACTCCTTCCGCGAAGCACACTAAAGGCAACTTGTCGGTAGATCCGCAGCACCGATGGGCCTCGTCGAGCGGCGCTTGGTAGTTTTGAAATGTTGCAACACATGCTCCTATTCAATAATCAAAAAAGATGACCGTTAGTTTTAAGGTTTGCACATGGCTAAATACCGCAGTTGAAATTGACTTGCCTTCCTTCCTCCGCCATATCGAAACGCTGCAGATGTTTTCTAAAAGACGAGCGCTCCCAGTCACATAATTACTAGAGCAAAAATTATTCGGTTTGATCTAGGGAGAAATTTTACCTAGCTAAAGACAACTGATGACCCACCGTTTTCTGCACAGATCAGGCAGCCAAACATGCGCAACAAGGTACGGCATACCGACGGCTTGGTGGGGGCGACGGTTGTTATAGAATCGGATCCATTCTCGAATGATATGCGAGGCCTGTTGTTAGGTCTTGAAGCGATGAAGATGATCGCGTTTCTCCGTCTAACTTCGGATGACGTGGTCGCTGATACCGTTCGGCTGCGGTCAGTGCGGCGTGGTTAACTCCTGACGAAGACCGTAGCTGCATACGAGGCGCGTTTAGACTCGACAGGTAAAAACGAATCTATTGTCCGACTGACGTCGTCCCCGAATTCCGGACAGTTTGGAGTTGGACTAAGCTGGCTCTGAGGTTTCCCACCAGAGGAGACGAGGAGCATGAAGGGCAAGCGGTTTACGGAAGAGCAGATCACCTACGCGCTGCGCCAAGCTGAGGGCGGGACGCCCGTGGTCGACGTATGCCGGCAGCTGGGCGTGAGCGAGGGGAGCTTCTACCTGTGGAAGAAGAAGTACGGCAAGCTCGGCATGACGGAGATCCGGGAGATGCGTCAGCTGCGCGATGAGAACGCGAGGCTCAAGCGTCTGGTCGCCGAACTCACGCTCGATAAACACATCCTGGGAGAAGTCGTCCGAAAAAAGCTCTGAGGCCAGCGCGCAGACGCGCGCTGGCCGAGTGGATCCGGGAGCGCTACGCGGTGAGCGTACGGAAGGCGATTGAGCTGGGGCAGTTTTCCCATGGCGGGTGGTATGCCAAGAGCCAGGCCAGAGACCAGTCGGCACTGCGACTTCGCATCCGCGAGATTGCGCACGCCAGACCGCGCTTCGGCTATCAGCGTATCCACGTCATGCTGCGACGAGAGGGCTGGAACGTGAACCGGAAGCGCGTATATCGCTGGTATCGCTTCGAGGGCCTGCAAATCCGCATGCGTGTGCGTCGTCGTAAACACATGAGCCTGCATCGTGGTCCTGTCCCGCAGGCGCGGCGTACGCACGAGCGTTGGAGCATGGATTTCGTCCATGACCAGTTGTTCGGCGGAAGGGCTTTTCGGGTGCTCACCATCGTCGATCAGTTTAGTCGTCAGACTCCGTTGCTTGAGTCGCGGTTCTCGTTCGGCGGCCGCGACGTTGTCGCGGCCCTGGACCGGGCGATCGAGCGCACTGGCACACCGGTGTCGATCACGATCGATCACGGCACGGAGTTCACGTCGAAAGTGCTCGAAGAATGGGCGTATCGGCGAGGCGTTAAGCTCGACTTCATCCATCCCGGAAAACCCACTGAAAACGGGCACATAGAGTCGTTCAATGGGCGGCTGCGCGATGAGTGCCTGAACGTGATGCAGTTCGAATCGATCGAAGATGCGATCGAGAAGATCGAAGCGTGGCGGATCGATTACAATCACCATCGACCCCACAGCTCGCTCGGGCACCTGACACCGAACGAGTACGCACAGAAGCGTCAGGAGAAACGGACTTCAGAACTGGCGGTGCTCTAACCGCAGACCGTACGGAAACGGGGGCAACGTCA
>SXGR01132399.1_pt1 | contig 11722 bp, 12 predicted proteins | sample 3174711 | NCBI WGS metagenome assembly SXGR01 (sample SAMN11356860, study PRJNA531348) | freshwater metagenome | isolation source: freshwater sample F1-60 | place: China: Fuxian Lake, Yuxi | collected 2017-12-25
ACGGGGTGCCCGCCCGGTTAAGATGCCTGGAGCGCCGATTTACGCTGCCCGAGCCAAGACTCGGCCCTTTACGGTAAAGGGTAGTAACCGCGCAGGGCGCGCCACCTTCCACGGAAACTGAACCAACAATTCGCGTAGCTGATACCCCTAATCGCTGGCTCGCGGGAAGCAGCTACCCGCGCGCGTCGCGGCTCCGGGTCACAAAGAGTCTGTGCACGCGCGTGCGGAGTCGCACGTTGCGCGCCTTCTTCGGATTTCGCTCGCCTTCTCGCGCACGATCCGGAACCGGCACGCCCCGTGCTGAGGCGTCCGGACGTTTGCGTCCGCAGTGATCCAGCATCGGTGCGGGACTCCCCTGACCGCCGTACTCAGAAAGGGGCTGGTGTATGCGCCCGACGACACGCGTTGCCCTCGCGACGACGATCCTTCTCGCGCCGTTGCTCGCGCTGACGCAGCCGCTGCAGGCACAGGGGCCCACCGCCGCCACGTTCCGGCCGCTTTACCGGTATCACAGCGCCGACCTCGAGGACTTCCTGATCTCGGGCTTCTTCTGGGAAGCGCAGTGCGGCCTCGACACCTACGCGTACGAGGGAATACTCGGTTACCTCGAAAAAACGCAACTCACGGGGACCGTGCCACTCGCACGGAGCTTCAACGGCGAGATCGGCAGCCACTACTACTCGACAGACGGCACAGCACCACCGGGATACTCAGGTGGCGGCGCGCTCGGCTTCGTCTATGCCTCGCAAAGGCCGGGCACGGTGCCCCTCGTTCGCGCGTTTCACCCCAAGACGGTCACGTACATCCTTTCGACCGTCGCCAGCGAGTACCTGAACTTTCCTCCGGGGAGCTTCGGCAGCCCGACGACGCTCGGCTTCGTGTACCCCGCCCCGGGTCCAGGCGGGCAGGCGTGCGTCCCAACGTGCACCTTCGCTAAGCCCGCCAGTGCGTCGAATCTGCAGCTGGACGAGTTGAGCCAAACGGCGAAGACCGTGGAGCTTGAGGCGCCGGTGCCAGGATCCCTCGCCGACTGGACGATTGGCGCGAGCTACACGACCAGGGAGGGCCGCGGCCCGTTCACGGACCAGCGGACGGCCAACACGATACTCGGCACCCCGCGTTCAACGCAGTTCGCCGGCGTCGGCGGCAAGGTGACGTTCGGCATTCAGACCGACGACTGCGCGGCGGCTGTCACCGTTGCCATTTCGGGCGCGCAGCCTGACGCTGTAGAAGTAAGGGCCTATCTGGCGAGTTTGTACAGCGGGCCGACCCCGGATCTGTTCTGGGGGCTCGCGTTGGTCGAAAGCAGCCGCCGGCATTTCAATCGGATCACAATCCCGGCCATGTCTCCCGACCCGCTCCTGTGGCCGCACGAAAGCGGCGACGAAGCACCGACCCCGGACGGAAGCCACATCGGTCTGCTGCAGGTTCCGATCACCATGAGGAACGCTTTTGACTGGCGAGAGAATGCCCGCGCCGGCGTAGCGCTGTTCATGCAGGGCAGCCAAAGCAAGCTCGCGGCCGCGATTCGGAACGAAGACCGCTCGCAAAGGGAACACAAGGGCCTGCCGGACATGACCCCCTTCCAGCGCGAACAGCAGGCTGTCATGCTGTACGGCACCCACGCAACGGGTGAGAGGGACAGGCAGTATTGGGTGCCTGCCTGCGACGGAGTGCTCAAGGACAAGAAGAACAAGGACCAATGCAAGGACGGCAGCTGGGTCTGGGCGAAGAACTCCCAGGCAGGAGCGAAAGGCGACGGCAAAGGCTACGCGTACGTCGAGGCCGTTTACGCGAACGTTCCGAAGTAATAGGCTCGAAGGAGACCTCAGATGAAAGCAAAAGGCGTCAGGCTGGTGGCGGTCGGCGTTCTAGCGGCGCTGCCGGTCCTAGTACAAGGGTCCCAGGCCGGCGTGTCTCCCGGAGAGCAGCGAATGCGCGAAATCGTTACGCCGCTGCTGACGGAAGGGGAGGTCTGTGACGCGGCGCTGGTGGCAGGGCAGATTGATCAGTCGCCGACCATCGTGGCCTCTATTGACTATTCCGGGCGGCTCTTCTGTAACACAGTGCTGCTGGTGCGTGGCGGTCCGAGCCCGGCCATCCTCCAGCGGATCGTCGTCTGGAACACTCCCGACCTGGCTGACGCGCTGTTCGATGTGGATAACGACGGCCGCGATGAACTCGTGGTGCTCGACGACATATCGGACTACGCGGGCACGCGCTGCATAGCCTCGGTCCCGGTCGTCTACACATGCTCAGCGCGTTCGTGTGTGAACACGGGAACGAAGCACGCAGCGTTCTTCCAGCAGAAGCTCGCCGACGTTGAATCCGAGCTAGCGTCCGCACCCCCGCTCGAGCAGGACGATACCGAAGAGGCATCGTGCCTGACCATGGAGCGCGACAAACTTCGCCGGCTGCTCGGCTCCGACCCGGGCGCCGGGCGCGAAACGGCGGCGGAATGGCTGCAGAGCGCCAACCCGCGGCTGCGCAGCAAGGGAATCAGGACGCTGGCGGATATCGGCGACCGCGACGCCCGCGAGCGGCTCGAGAAGGCGGCCAGGGAGGCCGACAAGGACACCGCGATGGAGGCCGGCCAGGCGCTCGGGCGGATGAAGCGTTAGCGATTGATACGACGGCGTGAAAGTCGAATTCCTGCTTCGAGCGGCGTCGTAACGCGTCGCGAATGGGGTCGAGTCTTGCCCTTCGACAAGCTCAGGGCGGGCAGGGCGCGCCACCTTCTTTCGTACGTCCCTAGTCCGGATTCCCACCAGGGGAAAATCGTCCGAACGCCGCGAAGCCAAGCGGTATCGCCGCAATCAGCCACAGTCCAATCGTGATCGGAACCGCGAGGGGACTCGTGAGGATGGCGAAGCCGATCGCGAAGAAGCCCAGCGCGATCAGCACGAGGACCGCACGGAAGGCGTGCTGAGCGACGTCATCGGCGGTGAGACGGGGCGGGGCCGGTACCGCTGCGTTGGCGACAGTGAGCACCGAGTGGAAGGGCGCAACGAAGGCGAGCGCAGCGGTCGCGGTGGTGAGCGGCTCCCACCGGGCGCACCGCGCACAATCCTCGTCGCCGACCGAGTGTCTCCCGCCGTCGCGGGTGCACACCCAGAGGCTCTCCGGTTGAACGGCTTCCGCCAGACCGGTGATGCGATGCCCGGCGCGGCTCCAACGACAGTTCCACTCGGTCTGCATGACGGCAGCAGTAGCCATGGCTCACTCCTTCGAGCGGCCAGGACAGCAAATCGCCAGCCACACGTCCGCGCGCAAATCGGCGCGAGTTTGTCCAGCGAAAACGGGATCTGGGGAGAGGAGTCCTGTGGGTCCGGGAGGAATTTCACGCGGCGCCGCGAGTTTTCCCGCGGGCCGATCCGTTCGTCCACCGAGGCTGCGCGCACACTGCCGTGGTATCGGCCACTTCCAGATCGATCCCCGTGGCACGGAAGGTGCCTCGTCATGGTCAGCGCGATTCGACGAGGAGGTGCCCCATGGTTGCCCCTGCCATCCTGACGATTGCCACAGTGGTGCTGCCGCTCCTGGCGCCGGCCCCCACCCGCGACTGTCAATTCGGACGCGCGGGCGATCCCGTCGCCGACCAGGAGGCGCTCGTAAGGTTCGAGGCCGCCCTGAACGACTACATGGATCTGCATCGCCGCTTCGAACGCGGATGGTCGCCGTTCTGGTTCATCGCTGATCCGGAACAGGTCGAGGGGGCCGCGGCGGAGTTCCGTCGCGTGTTGCGGGACGCCCGGCCGCAGGCCACGCGAGGAGCGTTCTTCGTGCCGGACGTAGCCGAAGTTCTCCGATTTCGAATCGCACGAGCACTACGGGAATCTGACCTCGATGCCGCCGCCCTGGCCCTTTTCTCGGAAGACAGCGAGGCGAGCGGCTGGTGGACGCCCGTCGTGAATGAGGCGGCGCCTTTCGGCACGGTGGGCGCGTTCGGGAGGATGTTCGAGCAACTGCCTCCTGTGCCGTTCGAGCTCGAGTACCGCCTCATTGGTCGCGACCTCGTCCTGGTCGACCTCGACGCGAACATGGTGCTGGACGTGCTCGACCTGGTTCTGCCTGTCTCGCCAGGGTCGTTACCTGACGAGACATCCCCTGGCGTCATGGAGAACGAGGAAGCGCCATACCTCGAGGAGGCGCAACCGATCCGTCCACTCGGCGATGAGTTCATCGGGTGTTGGTACGGGGACGCTCTCGAGTCGACGCCGCCGGTCGCTGGCACCGCACACGAGTCATGACGTACTGTTGAAACGGTGCATCGCTTCGTCGACAGGCTGGCGCAGACGTCGCTGAGTCTGGCCGTCCAGACCAACGAGTGGGTCATCCCCACCGTTCAATCCATTCACATCGTCGCTATCGGCGTCGCGCTCGGCTCCGTGTTCATGGTCACGCTGCGCATCCTCGGCTGGGCGGGCCGCGATGAATCGCTCGCCCGGATGAACCAGCGCTTCGGGCCGTGGCTGACGTGGGCGCTGGTCGTGCTGCTCGCCACCGGCATCGTCATGATCATCGGCGAGCCGGCGCGCGAGCTCCTCACGCTGTCGTTCTGGCTGAAGATGGCGCTGCTGTTCATCGGCACGGCCGTCGCCGTGGCGTTCCAGCGCGCCGTCCGCCGCCATCAGGAGCGCTGGGAATCCGCGGCCGGCGCCGCCGGCGTCCGCGTGCTCGCCGTCACCACGCTGCTGATCTGGCTCGCCATCGTCGTCCTCGGCCGCCTGATCGCCTACGACCGGGTGTGGGGATCCTGGTCGGCGTGGATCAGGGAATAGCAAGGGATACATGGATATCGCCGCGGTCCTCGCCTCGCTCGAAGCCTCGTCGCTCGCGGTCGCCATCCGGACGACGATCGTCGCCTTTCCGTTGATCGAGTCGCTGCACGTGATCGGGATCACGCTGGTGTTCGGCACGATCCTGGTCATCGACCTGCGCCTGCTCGGGCTCGCCTGGACGCGCCGGGCCTTCTCGGTCATCGCCGACGACGTGCTGCGGTGGACGTGGGTGGCGTTCGGGATGTCGGCGGCCACCGGCGCGCTGATGTTCATCACCAACGCGGCGGCGTATTACCAGAACTGGTACTTCCGCGCGAAGATGCTGCTGCTCGTGCTCGCCGGCGTCAACATGGTGTTCTTCGAGCTCACCGACAGGCGCAAGGTCCTCTCCTGGGACCGCGAGCGGTCCGCGCCGCCGGCCGGACGGATCGTCGCGACACTCTCGCTGGCGATCTGGATCGGGGTGATTTTCCTGGGGCGATGGGTGGCGTTCGCGCCGTCCGATGCGACCGCGGCGCCCGGCGAGGAAGTGGATTTTGAAAAACTCGAGGAACTGCTGAAGTAGGGCGGACCGTGTCAGTGTCAGGTCCGCCCTCCCCCCCTACGACTTCCTGATCGGACCCTCCGGCGGGATCACACCGCCGCCGAACTGCTTCGCGCCCGCCACTGAATCGCAGTGTTTTCCCGGCTCTGGCTTCGAGCCCTTCGGGCATTGGAACAAGCCCGCCGCGCCACGGTCGCCCGACAACGTGCCGTCACGCCGCGGATGCATGCCCATGCTGAACACCGTGCCCTGGGGGAAGCTCTCGCGGGTAATCCCGTGCTGGAACGCCTCGGCGGCGCTCTCCATCTGGGCGATCCAGACTTCCGGCTGCCCTTTGCTGTCGCGGACCAGCGCATCGCGCTGCTCGTTGAGCGGGACGTAGTGCATCTCGAAGTGCGCCGCGTTGGGGACGATGCGCACGATCACGCCCGTGAACACCTTGTAGCGCGTCCCGTCGTACATCGCGTATGAGTGATGCGCCTGGAGCGACGGGGCCGCCAGCACCACGAGCAAGAGAACAAGATTCCTGACCGACATGATGATCCTCCGTGACCGGGTATCTACAAGTTCGCGCACCTGCTGATTTATTTGAATCCGAGGTCGAGTTCCTCGACCGGCGTGGACATGTCCTTTTCCAGATGCTTCTCCCAGATGTCGGCCCACGGGCGGTCGAGCATGTCGGGGACCTCATACGGGATGACCTGGCCGGGCGCGACGGCCGTCGGAATGCCGTTGATCGGATACATCGGGCGCGTGCAGAGATCCATGCCCAGGCGGCCGGACTCGGTCCACGTGCGCTGGAAGTTGCGGTGCACCAGCAGGCGCACCGGCTGCACGAGCGCCTCCGGGTCATAGACGATCGTCTCGTGGTCGAGGCCGAGGAACTTGCCGCCGGCGTCTCGCGCGGGCGTGAAGATCTCGATGGCCTCCAGGCTGTCGCTCCACTCCCACGCCGTGTGCTGGTTCCAGCCCTGCACGTTGGCGGTCAAGGTGATCAGCGTGTCGCCGTCCCAGAAGCCGATGGTGTCGCCATACCACTGGCGCGTGGTGTTACCGAGCGGGAACTGGCGATTGAGGTGGATGGGACGATTCATGCCGTTGCCGATGAGCAGCACGATCTCCGGTGTCGTGAGGACGCGGCTCCAGTTGTAGCCGGTCGCCCACTGCCGCATGTAGCCCTCCGGCCAGCAATAGGACTGCGACCACGCGTGGGCGGCGTTGACGCCCTCGTGATAGAGCTGCTGCACCATCCGCTGCTGATACGTCGGCGTCAGCAGCGACAGCATCGTCGGCACCTGGAACGGACGCATGAAGTTCCACACGCGGCGGCCCATTGGCGCGAACGTGCCGTAGGCGCCGTCCCACTTCGGCATCGTCTCGTAGGTGTGCTTCGTCGGGCCGCCGCGCTTCTGCGCGTCGGCCATCAGCGCCTCGTAGTGATCCTTCGCCGTCTTGAACGGGTACGGGCTGACCATGTTCTCGCGCGCCCAGTCCACCTTGCAGTCGCCCCACCGGGCGGACACGGGTGCATTGGCGCCGATGCGCGGGTCATCCGTGCTCGACCCCGCGCCGCCACTGCGCATGTCCGCGACCTGGCGCGGCGAATTGCAGCGCCAGTAGCGCTGGTCCATCCACAGGTCCTTGTCCTTGTAGAAGTCCTTCGTGGTGAACAGGTCCCGCGGCAGCGGCTGCACGCCTTCCGGCGGCTTGGCGTCCCACGCCGCGCCGGCGCCCAGCGCCGGCACGTCCGGACCCGGATCCTGCCGCGCGCCGCGCAGCCCTTTGACGTCCGGCGGCCGCATCTGCGCCACGGTCTCAGAGGCAACGCCGGCGATCAGGACGGCCGCCACCGCGCCACGCGCGAGTGTCGTACGAAATGGAATCATGAGTCCTCCAACCAGCTGAGGGCACATTATCCACCATCGCCCAAGCGGTACGAGCCGGCTGAAGCCGGCCCCCACGATCAGCGCTACGGCCTCCGGCTACCGAGGCGGCCCGCAAGGGGCCGCCCTACGTACCGCACCTATAATCCCGTTCATGGGCGAGAGCCGCGCAACAGCCGAGCACAAAGCGCAGGCGCCGGCGTCGGTGGCGTGCTATGTCCTCACCGTCAGCGACTCGCGCACACCTGAGACCGACACGAGCGGCCGCGCCATCCGCGAGCTGCTCGAGGCTGCCGGCCACACGGTGAGCGGCCGCGACATCGTCAAGGACGACCCGATGATGGTCGCGATGCGCGTGCGCGAACAGCTTGGCGATGCCCGCACGCAGGTGATCATCACGACGGGCGGGACGGGCATCACGGCGCGCGACGGCACGTTCGAGGCGATCGACGGCATCCTCGAGAAGCGGCTCGACGGATTCGGCGAGCTGTTCCGGATGCTCAGTTTCGCGGAGATTGGCGCCGCCGCGATGATGAGCCGCGCCACCGCCGGCACCGCCTCGCGCAAGGCGATCTTCGTTCTTCCCGGCTCGGAGCACGCCGTCCGCCTCGCGATGACGCGGTTGATCCTCCCCGAGCTCGGGCACGTCGTGCAGCAGCTCCGTAAATAAATGAAGGCGAACATGCGCCCGTTCGGGGAGACGATTTCCTTCGCCAAGGCGCAGGCGCTGATCGAGAAGGCCGTCCGGCCGATCGAGCGCCTCGAGCGGGTTGCGCTGGCGGATGCGAGCGGCCGCGTGCTGGCCGAAGACATCGTCGCCGGCGCCGACGTGCCGCCCTTCGCGCGCGCGGCGATGGACGGGTACGCGGTCCGCGCCGCCGACACGAGCGGCGCGAGCCGTGCCACGCCGACAACGCTCGCCTGCATCGCGAAGGTTTTCACCGGCCAGCTCGCCGACGCACCAGTCGCCGCCGGCCAGTGCATCGAGATCGCCACCGGCGCCCCGATGCCCCAGGGCGCCGATGCCGTCGTCATGGTCGAGGAAACCGATATGGGTGCCGCGGACGGGTCCGACGCTGTCCGTCTGTTCGCGTCCGTGGAGCCGGGGCAGAACGTCGGGCGGCAGGGTGCCGACATCGGCCGCGGCAGCACGGTGCTGCGGACCGGCGACGTGCTGAATGCGAGCCGCGTGGGCGCGCTGGCGGCGCTCGGCATCACCGGGGTGGCCGCCTATGCGCGGCCGCGGGTCGCGATCCTGTCCACCGGCAACGAGATCGTCGATCCCGGGCAGCCGCTCGGTCCGGGCCACATCTACGACATCAACCGGTTCACCGTGTCGGCGGTCATGGCCGAGCACGGCGCGGTGGCGGTGCCCTACCGGACCGCGGCGGACACGATCGAGGACCTTTCACGCGCGGTCGATGAATGCCTGAACGAGGATGTGCTCGTGTTCTCCGGCGGCAGCTCCGTTGGCGAGCGCGACCTCATGCTCGACGTCATCGCGGCCAAGGGGAAGGTGCTCTTCCACGGCATCGCGCTCAAGCCCGGCAAGCCGACCGCCTTCGGCATCGTGCGCGACCGGCTGGTCTTCGGCCTGCCCGGCTACCCCACTTCGTGCCTGACGAACGCGTACCTGCTGGTGGTGCCGGCGGTGCGGCGCATCGCGCGCCTGCCGCCGCACGCGGTGCGCTCCACCACGCTGCCGCTGGCGCAGCGAGTGAACTCGGTGCCCGGACGGCACCAGATTTATACGGTGCGCGTGGTCAACGGCGCGGTCGCGCCGGCGTTCAAGGCGTCGGGCGACATTACGAGCATGTCGCAGGCAGACGGCTATATCGAGATTCCGGCCGACGTCGATGCGCTGGAGCAGGGCACTATCGTCGAGGTGAAGCTGTTCTAGCCGCCGCCACACTGCGGCGGACGATTTCCGGACGCGTCCTCGCAAAGTCCAGCAGCCTGGTTTCCGCTTCCCCAACCTGTTCGTTGGTGAACGGCTTCAGATCGTCGGACTGCAGCGCGTCCCTGATCAAGGCACGCTGCCGGCGAATTTCGTCCTCGAGCCACCTCTCAGCGGCATCCGCCGCCGCCAGCAGCGAGTCGAAATACATCGCCCGCAGTTCCGGCACCGCCATCGCGCGGCGCATCAGCACGTTTCGCTCGTGTCCCTGGAGGATCGGATAATCCGGCGCGAAAAACGCGTTGTCTTCGTCCCACGCAAGGAACTGCGATCGCGGTGATTGCTCCGGGCGATACACGTAGAAATTGTTCACGCCCGCGTACCCGAGGATGCCGTCGAGCTGCGCGGCGAAGTTCTGCGCGGCGACGTGCCGCATGAAGAGCGGCAGATCCAGGTAGCGGCCGACGAGGGCCTGGAACTCCTCGTCCCGAGACTCGTTCACCAGGCGGAGCAGCTCGTGGAGCGGCCCATATAGCGCGTCGAGCCGCGAACGGCGGTGGGTGACGGGATCGAACAGCTCGCGGTACTTCTCGAGCTCCGGACCGGGGTACGACAGAAACCACTCCGTGTCGTACTCGTACTCGAAGAGGTACCCAGGCTCGCCGAACGCCCGGCGCGCGAAATCCTCATCCACCGACTCGACAAGGGCGTAGAGGCCGAGGTACTGGCCGTTGACATAGAGCTGCGCATGGGCCTCGCGCGGCACGACCAGCCCGAGCCGCTCGTACAGCCGCATCGCGACGCGCTCCTTTACCCCGGACGCGTCCTGCCCGAGGTTGTCGAGCACGATCGACCGCAGGCCGAGAAACGTCTGGCTGTCGCTGAACCGGCCGAAATCGACGCGCATCCCGAGCTTTGTGCCGTTGCGGGACCCCCCGCCGCGCGAGCGGATGCCGGCGTTGCGGACCGCGTGACCGCTCCACTCCAGCGTGGCCGGGTAATAGTCGTCCTCGCGGAAATTGGCCTTGAGCGTGTCCCACGTCTCCGGATCCACGCGCAGGTCGATGCGCTGGAGCACGTCGCCGTCGAACAGGTCCCCGGCGCGCGCCAGGGCGTCGCCGCGGAACAGCACCACCGCGGCGAGCATGCAGGCGGCGACGGCCGTCCGGAGCGCGGCATCACGAATCATGCGGAATCAAGCCATAATCCTGCTCCTAAGGCGGGCCCCGGTGCCAGCACAACCATGACAGACGCGCAACCACGCATCGCCGACACGATCGGCATCCCCGTCGCGCGGCGCCACATTTTTCTCTGCGCCGACCAGACGACGCCGAAGTGCTGCGACAAGGAGCGGGGATTGGCGGCATGGGATTTTCTGAAGCGGCGGCTGAAGGAGCTGGGGCTCTCCGAGCAGGGCGGCATCCTGCGGACGAAGGCGAACTGCCTCCGCATCTGCGAAGGCGGCCCGGTGGCGGTCGTCTACCCGGAGGGCGTCTGGTACTCGTCGTGCGACCCGCCGGTGCTGGAGCGCATCATCCAGGAACACCTGATCGGCGGCGGGGTCGTCGCCGATTACGTGATCGAGCAGCATCCGCTTTCCGGCTGAATGCCGGATGAGGCCGATGATCTATAATTCCAAGGTCCCCTGCCGTATTTATCTGTAATCTCCGCTACAGGCACGCACTCGAAGCCTGGGAGCCTGGTAGAAAAATGTCAGTGACCGACGTCGCCGAACAGGAAACCGTCGCGCAGGCGCGCCGCCAGCGCATCGTCAACGATTTCGCCATCCAGGTCGCCACCGTCAACGGATCGGGCAGCCAGACCGCCAACATGGTGCTGCTGCGGTCGATCTTCCAGATGGGCGTGCCCGTGTCGGGCAAGAACATGTTCCCGTCGAACATCGCCGGGCTGCCGACGTGGTACACCATCCGCGCCAGCTCGAAGGGCTACATCGGCCGCAAGAAGGAAGTCGATCTCCTCGTGGCAATGAACCCGGAAACGGCGAAGGAAGACGTGCTGACGCTGCCGGCGGGCGCGGCCGCGCTGTACGACGAGCCGCTCAAGCTCAACGAGCTCCGCACCGACATCACCTTCTATCCCGTTCCCTTCGACAAGATCATCGGCACCATCACCACCGACGCGAAACTGCGCCGCCTGGTGCGCAACATGATCTACGACGGCGTGCTCTCGCGCCTGCTGTCGATCGACATGGGGCAGATGGAGAAGGCGCTGCGCAAGCAGCTGGGCAAGAAGGAGAAGGCGATCGCGCTCAACATGGGCGCGCTGAAGGCGGGTTACGATTTCGCCGAGGCCAATCTCCAGAAGGCCGACCCGTTCGTCGTCGAGCCGATGGACAAGACGCAGGGGATGATCCTCATCGAGGGGAACGCCGCCGCGGCCATCGGCTGCATGATGGCCGGCGTCACCTTCGTCGGCTGGTACCCGATCACGCCGTCCTCGTCGCTCTGCGAGTCGCTCATCGACTACCTGAAGAAGTACCGGAAAGACCCCGAGACCGGGAAGGCGACCTACGCCGTCGTCCAGGCCGAAGACGAGATCGCCGCGCTCGGCATGGTGATCGGCGCCGGCTGGATGGGCGCGCGGTCGATGACGTCGA
>SXGR01137912.1_pt1 | contig 11722 bp, 14 predicted proteins | sample 3174711 | NCBI WGS metagenome assembly SXGR01 (sample SAMN11356860, study PRJNA531348) | freshwater metagenome | isolation source: freshwater sample F1-60 | place: China: Fuxian Lake, Yuxi | collected 2017-12-25
GCCGCGAACCTCGCCTGGAAGCTCGCCGCCGTCCTGCGCGGCGCCGCGCCCGACGCGCTGCTGGATTCCTACGAAGCCGAACGCCTGCCGCACGCGCGTGCCTTCATCGAACTGGCGGTCGAGATTGGCGGCTTGATCCAGACCACCGATGCGCGCCGCGCGGCCGAGCGCGATAGCGCCTTTGCCGACGGCGGGGCGCAGGTGTTCCAGTTCCCGGCGCCGCCGCTAGGGCCGGGCGCGCACTTCGGCGCGGCGCCCGCCGGGACGCTGTTTCCCCAACCGCGCCTCGGCGACGGCCGGCGACTGGACGAGGCGGTCGGCGCTCGCTTCGCGGTGCTCGGCGCGCGCGCGGCACTCGAAGGAGCCGGCGCGGCGGCGGCGCTCGCGTGGGGCGCGCTCGGCGCGGTGCAGCTGCCCGATCCGGGCGGCGAAGCCGGCGCTTGGCTCGCGTCGCAGGGACTCGCTGCGGTGTTGCTCAGGCCAGACCGCTACATATTCGCCGCTGCGTGCGACGCCACCGCGCTCGCCGCTGCTAGCCTGCGTCTGCCCGGCGCGCCTCAGCCGTAGAAGAGCTGCGGCAGCACGAGCGAGATCCACGGTACTGCCACAAAGAGCACGAGCCGCAGAATGTCCACGGTGATAAAGGGCAGCATACCGCGGAAGATGGTGGTGGTGGATACGTCGGGGAGCACGCTGGAGAGCACGTAGACGTTCAGGCCCACGGGTGGCGTGATCAGGCTGATCTCGGTGACCATCACCACGATGATGCCGAACCAGACCAGCACCCACTTCGAAGGGATGCCGAGATCCAGCCCCGCCACTACCGGGAAGAAGATCGGCACCATGAGCAGGATCATCGACAGGCTTTCGAGCACGCAGCCGAGAATGATGAAGATCACCAGGATGATGAAGATCACCATCATCGGGCTGGTGCCGGTGCCGGTGACGAGCGCGAGCAGCCCCTCGGGCAGGCCCGCGGCGTTGATGAAGTTCGAGAACACCAGCGCGCCGATGAGAATGAAGAACAGCACCGCCGAGGTGCGCGCGCTCTCGACCGCGATATCGTAGATCGCCCGCATGTCCACGCCGCGCAACAGCGCGATAACGAACGCGCCGCCGGCGCCGATGCCCGCGGCCTCGGTGGACGTAAACACGTCCCCGTAGATGCCGCCAAGCACCACGACGAACAGCACGAGGGCTGTCCACACTCCCTTCAGCGCCTGCAGGCGTTCGCGCCAGCTGTAGCGCTCGCCCTGCGGGCCGGCGGCGGGATCGCGCCAGACTGCCCACTGCACCGCGGCCATGTAGAAGACGATGCCGATCAGCCCGGGCAGGAAGCCCGCGGCGAAGAGCTGGTTGATCGAGGTCTCGGTCATCAGCCCGTAGATCACCATGATGACCGAGGGCGGGATGAGGATGCCGAGCGTCCCGCCCGCGGCGATCGAAGCGGTGGCCAGCGAGTCGCGGTAGCCGAACTTGCGCATCGACGGCATCGCCACGTTGGCCATGGTCGCCGCCGTGGCGAGCGAGGAGCCGCAGACCGCCGAGAAGCCGCCGCAGGCGACTACGGTGGCCATCGCAAGCCCGCCACGGCGGTGGCCGAGAAACGTCTGGGCGGCGGCGTAGAGCTCGTGCGCGACCCCGGCGCGCGCGACGAGGTTGCCCATCAGCACGAACATCGGCAGCACCGAGAGCTCCAGGCTGAGCACCGTGGAGAAAAAGCGCTCGCCCACCGTGGCGATCGCCGGATTCAGCCCGCGCAGGTACCAGAAGCCGCAGAATCCCACCATGCCCATCGCGAACGCGATCGGCATGCGCAGCAGGATCAGCAGCAGCAGGATGAAGAAGCCCGTGAGCGCGATCGCCATTACCCGCCTCCCCGGCGTCGCTCAGTCATACCGGGCCGGCGCCTCGCGCGGCGTGCGGTCCGCGCGCGCATCCTCGGGCACCTGCAGCGGCCCGCGCCCGCGCAGGTAGCGCACCACGTTCCACGCCAGCAGGACGGCGGCGATGGCGCACATGGCGCTGAAGAAGTACGCCAGCGGCCCCTTGGGCAGGCGCAGGAACATGGTGACCTCGTTGCCCTCGTCCATGCGCGCAGCGACGATCGACATGCGCCAGGTCACCATCGCCATGAAGGCGGCACCGAGCGCGTTCAGCAGCGCCTGGCGTGGCCCGAGCCAGCGCCGCGGGGAGACGAGGTCGACGATGTCCACCGCGATGTGCTCCTCGCGGTGGGAGATGCGCGGCAGCACGGCGTAGACGCCGACCGCCATCAGGAACACGGTCATCTCATCCGCGCCGCCGATCGGCGCATTGAAGACGTAGCGCCCGACCACGTCGATCAGCGTCACCGCCGAGAGCGCGAGCAGGGTCACCGCAGCGACCACGTCCGCGGCGCCAAGCAACAGGCGAAGCGCGCTAGGCGCGCGCGGCGGAGCCTCGCTCGGAGAGGTCAAGGGGTCGATCCAGCCGGGCGGGGCGAATGCCCCGCCCGCCGACTGCCTGGCACGTCGCCAGCTACTTTTTGTCGAGGGCGCGCGCGACGCTGCGCAGTTCATCGAGCGCGGCCTTCGGATCGTAGCCCTTGCCCGCGGCGCGCTTGATCCAGTCGGCCTCGATGTCGGCGCTCACCTTTTTCAGCGCAGCGAGCATTTCGGGCGACGCGGTGCTGACCGAGTTGCCCGCCGCCTTGGCGGCCTCGCGTCCGGCGACGTCGGCTTGGGCCCAAGTGCCGCCCGCGAAGTACGAGAGTTTCTCGCCCGAGACGCTCATCACCGCCTTCTGGTCCGCAGGCGTGAGCGCATTGAACTTCGCCGGATTCATCACGATGGCGAAGCTGCCGTCGTACAGGTTGCCCGGAAATTCGAGGATGTGCTTGGTGACCTCGGCAACCCGAAAGCTCTTCTGCACCTCCCAGGGCATGAACACCGCCTCCGCCACGCGCGAAGACAGCGTCTCGTAGACTTTGGGGGCGGGCACTGTCACCGCCACCGCGCCGAAGGCCTCGCCCACCTTGGAGGCGATGCCGCCCGGCAGGCGCACCTTGAGGCCCTTGAGGTCTGTCCAGGACTTGACGGGTTTCTGAGAATGGATGACGCCACCGCCGTGGGTCATCAGCGCCATCACCTTCACGCCTTCGTGCTCGTTCGCCTTGGCGAGGTGCTTTTCGTAGACGCGCCAGTAGGCCGCTGAACCGGCCGGGGCACGGGCACCGAGGCCCGGCATTTCCATCACCTGCGTGGCGACGAACTTGCCCGGGTTGTAACCGTGGAAGACCCAGGTCGCGTCGGCGACGCCGTCACGAACTGCGTCAAAGTAGCCCGGCGGCGGCGCCAGGTTGTACTTGATCTCGAACTTGACGCGACCGCCGGTGGCCTTCTCGACCTCCTGCGCCCAGTGCGGGAACAGCGTGGTGTTGACTTCGTGGGTGGGCGCCGCCCAGGAGCCGATGATCAGCTTGGTTTGCGCGCTGACGGAAACGGGCACTGCCACCAGCGCCGCGGCCACCGCGAGCGCACCGGTACGGAATTTCATGGTCATGTCCTCCTTGCAAGCGCCCGGAACGCCCCGGGCAAGAACTTTCTCCAACATGGATGTTAACCCAACTGCCTCTCCCGCCGGGTCCTGCTCAGCCGTAGTCCTGACCCTGCATGGCGTGGCGATGCGAGGCGATCAGGCCTGGCACTCGCGACGAATCGGTGCGCCCCCAGCCGCACTCGGTGGCGATATCGAATGCGGGCACCACGGCGCCCGCGGCATCGTCGTGATGGATGAGGCCAAGGTACAGCGTGATGTCCTGGGGAGTCTTCAGCCCCGCGAGCGGCGCGAAATAGGCAGTGTCGCTGCGGTCCTTCGGCGCCGGCAGGTGAAGGAAGTCGAGCCGCCGCCCGAGGCGCGCGAGCTCGTCTGCGATTTCCGTCTTGTAGGCCGGCGTGCGCCACGGGAAATAATTCTCAAAGATCAGAACTTCCTGGCACACGTCCCACTGGATTGACAGGTCTGCGTGAGGGATCGCAGCGAGCAGCGCCCGCTCGTAGGCCGGCAGGTATCGGGCCAGCGCCTTCGGGCTCTCGTTAATGTAACCCGAGGCCATCGGCGTGGGCAGGCAGACCTGGAAGCGCACGCCCGCCAGGATGGGAAGGCATGGGGATCGGGCCTCCATCGATCGAGTCCCCGGCTTACACCGCACTCTGCGAAGGCTGGTGACCGCGTCACCCCCAACGACAGGAAGCGCCCGATGTTGCCGCTAGGACGGCGCTATGTAACCGATCGGTTACATTTTAAGGCCCTGCGGGCCTGCCCCGCGGCTAGAGCAGCCCCGTCACCGCCCTGAAACTGCGCTCCACCGCGGCCATCTCCTCGCCCGTCAGCTGCGCGAGCGGGCCATCGGCAATGCGCGCACGATCCATAGTCCGCGGCTGCTCCGTCACCACCTGGCAGTCCTGCTTGAGGCGATCGCGGGCGCGAATGATCACGCGCAAGGGTTCCTTCGCCGGGCGCACCTGCGTCGTCAGCGGCAGCACGATCACGGTTGGTTCACCCTGCGCGGTCAGGAAATCCGCCTGCAGGATCAGCACCGGCCGGATTTTGCCGATCTCCGTCCCGCGATTCGGATTCAAGTTGCCGACCCATATCTCGCCGCGGCGCATCAGCGCTTCCTGCGCCTGGCGCGGTACGGCGCCGCAGGCTGCTGCAATGTGCGGTCGGCCAACTCGAGCGCTTCGTTGTCAGTCCGCAATGCCTCGTTCGCGATTGCCAAGACGTCGCTGCGGTCCGCTCGCGCGGCGCGCGCGATCTCGGCATGAAAGCGATTCCGTTCCCGCTGGTCGAGGTACTCCGCGATGGCCTCGCGCGCAAGATCGGATCGCGTCTGCGAAGTTACTTCGGCCTCGCGCGCCAATCGATGGTCGAGCGCGTCATCGAGGCGGACATTCAACGTTCCCATGGTTCGCACCTCACGTCTTGTATCTTTAATTGTAATACAATTCGAAATACGAGGACCGCCGTTACCGCCCCGCCGCGTAGTACGCCTTCAGCACGCCCAGTACCTCCGCCCGGCTGAACTCGCCTGGCACCTCGGCACCCTCCTCCAGCCACTTCCTCAATTGCGTCCCCGACACCTGTAGCCGGTCTGCGTCCGGATGCGGGCAGGTGCGGTCCGAGGCCATGCCGTTGCAGCGGTAGCACCAGAAGGTGACGCCGATCTTGAGCGGCTTGGTGTGCAGCGCATCGGCCGGGATCTCGTCGAAAATCTTGTGCGCGTCGAACGGGCCGTAGGAGCTGCCGACACCGGCATGATCGCGCCCGACCCCGCGGTGCGAGCAGCCATAGTTCTCGCGACACACTGCGTGCAGCAGCGCCTCGCGCGGCCCGGCGTAGCGCATGTCCAGCGGATAGCCGGCCTGCAGCACGGTTCCGGGCCGGAAGTAGTTCTCGATCAGCACCGCGATCGCGCGCGTGCGCACCTCCGCCGGGATGTCGCCGGGCTTCAGGTTGCCCCGCAGCGAGTGGACCAGCACCCCGTCGCAGGTCTCGACCGCCACCTTCGCCAGGTACTCGTGTGAACGGTGCATCGGATTGCGGGTCTGGAACGCTGCGACGCGCGACCAGCCCAGGCGCTCGAATGCGGCGCGGGTTTCGGCAGGCGTCAGGAACAGTTCGCCGTACTTCGCCTTGAAGCCGCCGTCCGAAAGCACCTGCACCGATCCGGCCAGGTTCACCTCCGGCTGCGCCATCACCATCGCTACGCCGGGGTGCTTCGGGTCCGTGGTGCGGAAAACCGACCGGCACTCGTGCGCCTTGTCGATGGCGTACTTCTCGTTCACCTTCAGGGTCGCGAGCAGCGCGCCGCCCTCGGGATCGGCAAGCGCGATCTTGTCGCCGACGCGGATCGATTCCGCGCGCGCCGGATCTGCCGACAGCGTGATCGGGATCGGCCAGAACAGACCCGCCGCGGTTCGATAGCCATCGCACACGCCCTGCCAGTCGGCGCGCGTCATGAAGCCCTCCAGCGGCGTGAAGCCACCGATGCCCAGCATGATCAGATCGCCCTTCTCACGCGAGGACACCGTCAGGCGCGGCAGGGACTGCGCGCACGCCAGGGCTTCGTCGTGCAATCGTCCTTCAAGCAGTAGCGGTTTCAGGGTCGGGGCACCGTGCGGCGGAACGAGGCGGGACATGGGCAGAGGGCTCAGGATCGAGTTTCAGGACCGCCATTCTTCACGACACGACGCAGGCCCGCAAAGTCTTTGTTCGAACGCATCCATAAACACCTTGAATGATGCGCCGCGCTCGTTTGATAATGTCCGCATGGCAGACCGGCGCCTTCAGGTATTCCACGCGGTGGCGAAGCACCTTTCCTTCACCAAGGCGGCCGAGGCGCTGTTCATGACGCAGCCGGCTGTGACCTTCCAGATCCGCCAGCTCGAGGAACACTTCAACACGCGCCTGTTCGACCGCGCGCACGGGCGGATCTCGCTGACACCGGCCGGGACGCTGGCACTGGAGTACGCCGAGCGCATCCTCACGCTCTCTGGCGAATTGGACACGCGGCTGCGCGAACTGAGCGGCGAGATCGCGGGGCCGCTGCTGATCGGCGCCAGCACTACTGTCGCCGAGTTCCTGCTGCCGCGCGTGCTGGGCGAGTTCAAGGCGCGCCATCCCGGTGTGGCGCCGCGGCTGTTCGTGGCCAACTCCGAGGCAGTGCAGGCGCGCATCGCCGAGCGCAGCATCGACCTTGGCTTCATCGAGGGCGACTCGCACCTGCCCTCGCTCGGCGCCGATGTCTGCTGCACGGACGAGCTGCGCGTGGTGTGCACACCTTCGCACCCGCTCGCGAAGGAAAAGGCGGTGGCGCCCAAGGCGCTCACCGAGCACGCCTACATCAGCCGCGAGCCGGGCTCCGGCACGCGCGAAGTCATCGACCATTACCTGGAGAAGGCCGGGGTAGCGCCGGAGTCGCTGCAGACCGTGATGGAACTGGGCAGCCCCGAGGCGCTGAAGGGTCTGGTCGCCACCGGCCTGGGCTTCGCCATTATGTCGCGTTCTACGATGGCCAAGGAAACCCAGCTCGGGCAATTGGTGGAGGTGCCGCTCGCCCCTCGGCTGTTGCGTAATCTGTCGGTGGTGTACACGCGGGAACGGTACCTTTCCCTGCTTGTCGGCACCTTCACCGAGTTCGCCAGGGAGCGGCTCGGGGCGCTGCAGGATCAGAAGTAAAATGGACCATGGAGCACCTTGACCCGAAGCAGGCGCAGGACTTCCTCAAGCGCACTCCGGACGCGCTGTTCATCGACTGCCGCAGCGAGATGGAGTACCTGTTCGTCGGCCATCCGCTCGGGGCCCTGCACGTGGCCTGGAATGACGGCCCGGACTGGGAGCTGAACCCGCACTTTGTCGGCCAGGTGAAAAAGCTCGCCGGCACCGACCACGCCGTGCGCCCGATCGTGCTCATCTGCCGTAGCGGCAACCGCTCGCAGGAAGCCGGCGAAGCGCTCGAGCGCCACGGTCTCTCCCGCGTCTACAACGTGAAGGGCGGCTTCGAGGGCCCCCTGAACGAGAACCACCAGCGCAACGTGGTTGCCGGCTGGCGCCATGATGGGCTGCCATGGGAGCAGTGCTGAGCTACGCAGTACTGGCGGCGGCGCTCCTGCTGGCCTGCGTCGAAGCAGCGGCGCAGGCGCCCTGGACAACCACCCGCTTCCCGCAGGACGAAACGAAGGCCTGGTGGGACGTAGACTGGTGGGAACGTGGCCGGCTGCCGGCGCCCGCGAACCACGAGGTGCGCTCCCGTCCAGGCAGCTATCGCAGCGGCGAGGTCGAGGTGCCCTTCGAACTCCACGTGCCGCAGGGAGAAGGCCGTTTTCCAGTGCTGGTCTTCCTGCATGGCCGTCGCGGCATCGACGAGTTGACGCGTCTGGTGCCGCTGCGGCTCGCGGCGCGCGGCTTCACGGTGCTGACCCCGGATCTCTTCAGTGGCCGCTTCATCGACAAATTCCCGTTGCGCTACGACCCGGTCCTCGAAGACGACGCGGCGCGCGCGATCGACCACGCGCTCGCGCTGCCCGAGGCGCGCGGCCAGTCGAGGACCTGCGTCGTCTCGCACACCCGCGGTGGCTACTATGCCCTGAAGGCGATGGTGACCGGGGGCCGCCAGGCGAAAACCGCCTGCTACGTGTCCTACTACCCGCACTGGCAGCACCCGGATGCGCCCGAACCGATGCAGGTCTACCAGTTCGCCCCGGAGCTCGAGCGGCTCGAAGTCCCGGTGCTGGTGTTCATGGGCGAACAGGAACAGTACCAGCGCGCCCGCCCCATCCTCGCCGGCATCGAGGCCCTGCGGGCCAAGCGCCGCGACGCGCAAGTCATCGTCTATCCCGGCGTCGGCCGCGGCTTCGATTTCCGGCCGCGCGAGGCGCGCACCCTGGCCGACGACTTGGCGGCGATGGACGCGATGCAGCGCACGGCGCGCTTCGTCCGCGCCCACTTGGGGCCCAAGTGACGCACTACATCATTTTCGCTTGTGTAGCGATGGCCAAATAAGCATAATTGATTGGGCCTGCCCGGCAAGCGCTACAATGATTTATTGGAGGATGTTTACATGCAAATGAACCGTAGAAAGGCGCTGGCGACCGCAGCTGCATTTGGCGCCCTGCTCGTTGCCGGCCTGCTCCGGCCCGTAGCGGCGTTTGCCGCCTGGAACAAGGGCGCGTTCGGCGCCAAGAGCGCAGGCGACGCCTTGAAGGGCCTGGGTGTCGCGAACGCAGAGCCCAGCGCCGCCATCGTCATCGAGGCGCCGCAAATCGCCGAGAACGGCGCCGTAGTGCCGATCGAAGTGATGAGCAATATTCCCGGTACCACCGCGCTCGCGGTGCTGATCGAGAAAAACCCGTTCCCGCTGGCGGGTCGGTTCGAGTTCATGGAGGGCGCACTGCCGTTCGTGAAGCTCAATGTCAAGATGGGGGAGACCTCTGACGTACGCGTCATCGCCACCGCAGGTGGCAAGCACTTTGTCGCGACGAAGGAAGTCAAGGTCACAATCGGCGGTTGCGGCGGCTAGGGAGGAACGAACATGTCTGCAGGACCAATGAGAATGCGCGCGACGCTTGGCGCCGGGTTCACCGATGTGCGGGTGCTGATGAGCCACGCGATGGAAACCGGCCAGCGCAAGGACGCCAGCGGCAAGGTCATTCCCCTCCACTTCATCCAGAACGTGACAGCGAAGCTGAACGGGAAAACCGTGATCGAGGGCGAGGTCAGCCAGGCGGTATCCCGCAACCCGGTGTTCTCCTTCCGCCTCAAGGGTGGGCAGAAGGGGGACAAGCTCGAATTGAGCTGGCTCGACAACACGGGCGTCACCAACAAGACCGACGGCACGATCGCCTGAGGAGGCGGTCGCCCTAAAAAAGGAGAGGGAGGCACATGTTGAAGACCCTGATGGGGGGGGCGGTGCTCGCCCTTGCGGCGGCCTTGCCGCTGCACGCGCAGGTGGACATCCGCAAGGAAACCCAGCGCTGGCAGCAGATGATCGCCGAGGGCAGTCCGGCGGAATTGTTCGAGATCGAAGGCGAAGCGCTGTGGAAGAAAAAGCAGGGGCCGAAGAACGTGTCGCTGGAAGGCTGCGACCTGGGCCAGGGCCCGGGCGTGGTGAAGGCCGCATACGCCCAGCTGCCGAAGTACTTCGCGGACGCCGACCGGGTGATGGACCTCGAAACGCGCCTGCTGCACTGCATGACGACGCTGCAGAGCCGAAGCCCCCAGGACGCCACCCAGCGCCTGTACGGCAACGCGGACCGGCCCTCGGAGATGGAGTTGCTGTCCGTCTTTATCGCCGGACAGTCCCGCGGCGTGCCCATGGCGCCCGGCACCCGCCACGTGAAGGAACGCGAAGCCTTCGAGCTGGGGCAGAAGCTCTTCTTCCACCGCGCCGGCGCCTGGGACTTCTCCTGCAGCTCCTGCCATGGCGAGGCCGACAAGCGCATCCGCATGCAATACCTGCCCGTGATGTCGCAGCCCGAGGGCGTGCGCAAGATCGTGGCCACCTGGCCCTCGTACCTGGTCCGCAACGCCCAGGTCAAGACCATGCAGTGGCGCATCTGGGACTGCTATCGCCAGATGCGCTGGCCTGAGCCGGTGTTCGGCTCCGAGGCCACCGTGGCGATTACCCAGTACCTCACCGTGACCGGCCAGGGCGAGCCCTACGCCGGCCCGGGCACCAAGCGCTAGGAGACCGGACATGACCAAGAACTTCCTGCTGCTTGCCGGAACCGCTGTCCTCGTCGCGGGCTGCGCCGCGCCGCTCCCCGTCGGCGAGCGCCCGAAGATCGCCGCCTCTGATCTCGACCAATTGGTCGCGGTGTCGAAAAGGGACTTCAAGGCCCGCGGCATCGCGGGCATGGACCGCCTCGAGCTGGACGCGGCCATGCGCGCCTGCAACCTGCACAACGACAACCCGCCGCGCGAGGTTTCGCAACCGCTGGAGGAGCAGATCCTCAAGTCGATCCCGTTCCCGCAGGGCAGCCTGCTGGGCGACTGGAAGCGCGGCCAGCGCCTGGCGCAGAGCGGCCAGGGCATGACCTGGAGCGACAAGCCAAACATCGCGAACGGCGGCAGCTGCTATAACTGCCACCAGCTCTCGCCGCAGGAGGAGTCCTTCGGCACGCTGGGAACGAGTCTGCGTAACTTCGGCAAGATCCGCGGCACCTCCGAGGCGATCCAGCGCTACACCTACGGCAAGATCTACAACTCCAAAGCCTACAACCTGTGCTCGCAGATGCCGCGCATGGGGCACTCGAAGACGCTCAACGAGCAGCAAATCAAGGATCTCACCGCGTACCTGCTGGACCCGAACTCGCCGGTCAACAAGTAGCAGGCGGCCGTTCTGCAGCGGCGCGAATTCCTCCGACTGCTGGCGCTGGCGGCCGCCGCCGGGGCCAGCCTGCGGCCCGGCGCCAGCGCCGCGCAGGCCGCGGGCGAGTTGTACGACCTGCCGGCCTTCGGCAACCTGAGCCTGCTGCATTTCACCGACTGCCACGCGCAGTTGCTGCCAGTCCATTTCCGCGAACCGAGCGTCAACATCGGCGTCGGCGGCGCCCTGGGCAAGGCGCCGCACCTGGTGGGCGAGGCGCTGCTCAGGCAGTTCAACCTCACCCCCAGCGGCGCGCTGGCGCACGCTTTCACCTTCCTCGATTTCGACGCTGCCGCGAGGCGCTATGGCAAGGTCGGCGGCTTCGCGCACCTGGCGGTGCTGGTCAAGCGCGTACGCGCGGCACGACCTCACTCGCTGCTCATGGACGGCGGCGACACCTGGCAGGGTTCGGCCACCGCGCTCTGGACCAAAGGCGCCGACATGATCGGGGCGCAGAAGCTGCTTGGCGTGGAGATCATGACCGGGCATTTGGAGTTCACCTACGGCGCCGAGCGCGTGAAGCAGGCGGTGGATCGCGAACTGGCGCCGATGGAATTCGTGGCGCAGAACGTGAAAACCACCGATTTCGAGGACCCGGTGTTCAAGCCCTACACCCTGCGTAGCGTGAACGGGATCTCGGTGGCAGTGATCGGCCAGGCCTTTCCCTACACCCCGATCGCCAACCCGCGCCACTTCGTCCCCGACTGGACCTTCGGCATCCAGGAACGCCGCGTGCAGGAGATGGTGAACGAGGTGCGTGGCAAGGGCGCGCGCGTGGTGGTGCTGCTCTCGCATAACGGCATGGACGTGGAC
>SXGR01115957.1_pt1 | contig 11721 bp, 7 predicted proteins | sample 3174711 | NCBI WGS metagenome assembly SXGR01 (sample SAMN11356860, study PRJNA531348) | freshwater metagenome | isolation source: freshwater sample F1-60 | place: China: Fuxian Lake, Yuxi | collected 2017-12-25
ATTATCAAATATTACTAATATTATCAAATATTACTAATATTATCAAATATTACTAATATTATCAAATATTACTAATATTATCAAATATTACTAATATTATTTACATAATTCATCGATATATATGTATTAGTCGAGATATATGTATTAGTCGCTTATTTTTTTTTTATTTGTCAAAAACGTTTTAAGATTTTCTAGTTGCGTATCAAACCACGATTGGCTCTTATCTCTTAAACATGAATCAGCTATCCTCTTTATTTCTTTTTCAGTATTTGTTTTTTCTATTGGTGGGTTTACTTTTCTTAATACATAAACTATAAAATAAAACACGGAAATTATAACTGCACTTATTAATAAAAATATAATAATATTTCTAAGCATATTATTGGAACCTGTCCCATCAGGATTTTCGCCTGTAGCAGCATTTTCTACCAAACCTTTCGCTCCCTTTGCGGCATTTTCAGCAAGATTTTTAGCATTTGTAGCAACACTTGTAGCAACTTCTATAAACGGCGTAGACTGTAACATATATAAAATAAAAATAATACCAATAATAATTGATATAATATAAATTAATGAGCGATAATACATTAACCTTTCATTATGAAAAAATGGTTTAGATGTGGCGCTCGTATCTTTTATATTCGTCGCTTTACTTAACAACTCTTTATTTTCGTCATTTAGTTCATCTATTTTTTTTTGAAAACTATCTACATATTTTGACTGTTCTATAAATAATGCTTTTAATTGCTTAGTTACATTTAAATATTCTGTATTTAAAGAATCTATATTATCTTTTGTCGCGACAAAAGGGCTGTTTTTCGAATAGTCATTGATACAATCGACGGAATTTAAATCATTTCTTGTTAAACTACATCCGAATACAGGTATTTTAAAATTTACAAATTCCTCTACATAATTTTTTGTATATTCGTCATATTTCTTATTTAAATTATTAAGAGAATTTGAATAATATTTTATTATTTCCGACATATGTATACTATATGATATCTATAATATCATAATAAAATATTATTTTATAAAACAATGGGAAAATCATAAACATGTAAAATATAAAGTTATAATATAATTAAAAATATTTATAAGTCAAATATAGTTTAATATATCAAAACTTGGATATCATAGCCCAGGCTTATAACATTGTTTGCGTACAATATCTGTAGTAATTTGAAATAACAGATGTTTTGCTGGGTCTCTCTATGCGGCAAATCTCTCCAGGTCTCATACCGATTGCTTGCGCAACAGGATCAAATCGAGAAATATCTGGTAAATTTTTTACATCTAAAATATTATACCTTTTTATCATCTCCTTCCTTTCGTCATCGGTTAAAATAATATGTTTAGGGACATATTGATGTTCAAGAATATTGAATTGTAATCTTTCTAAACTAAATAATATAATAAATATTTTGTGTCTATCCCAAAATTCATTTAATATATTCATTAAGGTTTGATTCATGTCTTGTTTTATTATTATTATTAGCGTATCTGTTTTTTTATTCAATACTTGTTCTATATTAAATAAATCATCTACATAATCCTGTATATTTTCGACGCGCAATGTTTTCGCTAAATGAAACTTGACATATACATTTTTTTGTTTAAACGATCCCTCCGTTGTAGTCAAAATCATATCCAACTGTTTGGGAGCATCTTTATTTGTATACATTGCGTGAACCTCATTCACTCCGAATTTTTCATATTCAGATGTATCATATTTTTGTTCTCTTAATAATTCAAGAATAGTTTGCCTTGCCTTGTGAATCATGGTAATCATTCCACTTGATGTTTTTTGTTGTTGTGCTGAAGACATTTGATTGATTGTTTACTATTTTTTGTTATAGCTTTCTTATATTTATATTACAAAACAATAATTCTAATTCAATTTTATTATTGTTTTATTAAATTCATAAATTCATAAATTCATAAATTCATAAACATGTAATTAAAAATATTATATGTAAATTCAAAATCAAATTTTATAATTTACCTGGAAAAGGGGTAACCATTACTGTTTTTTTACCTTGTCCTTCTCCTTCCTTACTTTCTTCTTTAGATGGTTGTTTTTCAACTGATAGCATTCCTTGTGGTGCCGGCGCACCAACCCCTACTCCCATGGGCATTACGGCTTGTAAAGGATTTGTAGGAAATACAACATTTGCAGGCTGTCCGGTCAATACTATAGGAGAACCCACGGGGCTAACAATAGATGAATATTGAGGTGATGATGCCGTATATTGAGGCGATGATGCCGTATATTGTGGCGATGATGCCGTATATTGAGGCGATGATGCCGTATATTGAGGCGAACCTAACGGTGATGGTGTTAATCCCGCCGCCGATGCAACCGATGCCGCCGCTGCTGCCCCAAATCCCAATGGCTGATACTGTCCCACTGGCGAGATTCCATAAACAGGACTTGATGCTGTGTATTGAGGAGAGCCGGGGGCATAACTTGGTGTTAACATTGTTGCGCCCTCTTCTATACCTTGCTCAGCACGCTGTTTTGCTTCTTCTATTAGTTGTTTTCTATACATTACCTTTTGAAACTCTTGTATTATATTTATATACGAGCTTAACCAGTTATTTGGCGTCTGATTTCTAGCCAACTCATTCGCCATAATTTCATCCGGTATTTTTTCTCCCGATGTATACAATAAATCTTTCTCTGACCACCCAACAGGGTGAGTATTGGGGAACTGCCCATATCCACCAGATGGACCATCCCATATTTCTGTAGGAGAACCACGATCGTCCAAAATTAAAGACGCAAAAATATATTTATATCTCTTGGGTGTTCCTTCTCCTTGTGCTACAGAAGATACCTCTGCGCTCTCTAATAGTTCACGACTTTCTAATCTCCATCCAAGATTCTCTATATCTTTAAGCATCTTTTCTTGCGCCTTTTGATTATCCAACAAAACTGCATTTGTATTCTCTTGTTTTTTATCGAGTTCGGCTTTTCGCGATGCCTTACTAACTACATATCCAACCGAACTTCTTTCTTTGTTTGACTCGATTACACGAGAAATAACATCAGTTGTTTGGGGTGTATCATCAAACATAAGTTTATTGATTGTCTTCGAATATGACATACTGTCAAGTTGGTCTATATTATCTTCTGTTATAATTCGCATCGACACATTCATTGTCAATAACTCCTGCATCAATAGTTTAAATGAATAAGGAATACGAACAATACTAAAAGACCTACCAAACCGCGTTATTTTATCAATATTCATATCACTCAATAAATTTCCAGTGAACTTTATAGGACCGTCCACCATAGGGCTTATAAATAAATCACGCATACTATTGTAAATCGCAATTGTTCCCGTCTTGTTACATATCGCCATAAAATATTCGTCACCACGAATCATCATAGACTCCTGTAGAAAATGACTAATACCATGAGCTATTATTCCGTCACGTTCCATTTCACCTACACGCAAACCACCATCATTTGCTCTACCTTGAACTGTTTGACGAGTAAGTAGGGTTCTAGGTCCTCTAGCACGATAGTTGATTTTATCTTTTACCATGTGTTTTAAACGCATATAATACGTCGGCCCAATATATATATCAGACTGTATTTGCTCACCCGTCATTCCATTGTATAATATTTGTGTACCACTTGAATGAAAACCTTCATTTACTAATAACTTACCATACTGTTTTTCCTTTGGTCCTGTGTTTAAAAATGCAGTACAGTCCCCAAATGCGCCATATAAAGTACCCACTTTCCCTATTAATGACTCAACCAATTGTCCTATTGTCATACGAGATGGAATAGCATGTGGATTAATAATAATATCAGGTCGTATACCGTCGCTTGTAAAGGGCATATCTTGTTCGCGTATTAAAACGCCGACAGTTCCTTTTTGTCCTGCTCTTGACGCAAATTTGTCTCCAATGCTCGGCATCCTTTCTTCGCGAATACGAACCTTCGCCAACCTTGCTCCCTCTTCACTCTCTGTGATAAATGTTTTATCTACAAAGCCAAGCTGCCCCTTTTTAGGGAAAACGGAATCATCGATAGGTCTATCGGGATTATCTAAATTTGTTTTAACTTTGCCGATTAATACAATCTTGTCATTTAATTCAGTATTTTCTTTTATCATTCCATACATGTCAAGATGATTATATTCGTATCCGGGTTTTAGTCCAATTACATTTGCCTCACTTTCAATATTTAGAATATGTGAATCAACTGCTACGTTTTTATTTTTAGTAGACTCTTCGCGCGTTTCATAGCTATTAAAATATGTTGTTCGAAACATTCCGCGTTTTACCGACCCTTCATTGAATAAAATAGAATCCTCTACGTTGTATCCCGAGTAGCACATAATTGCTACAATAACATTTTCACCACATGGTTGTTCTTCCTTATTTATATGTTTTAAGTAACGACTTTTAACTAGCGGTATTTGTCCATAGTTTAACATTACCCCCATTTTATCAATACGTGAAAAAAAGTTTGTGCTATATAATGAAATAGCCTGTTTTGCTTGACCACACGCAAAAGCATTTCGCGGCAAAGGATTGTTTTCAGGGAAAACGATTTGATTCCCCATGAATCCATACAATATAGAAGGATGAATTTCAATATGTGTATATGGTTTATCTCGTGCGTTATATGATAAAGTAATCAATAGTGACTCTTCTTCGGCGGTATCTACATATTCTATAATAGAAGGAATCATTCCTTTTTGAATATCCAAAATGGTTCCCACACCATATAGCATAAGCGGTGTATATATAGTCGGAGAATCAATAGCATATTCAACTACTATTTTTTTACCCATACCAACAACTAGGCTTTTCCAACTGAAAGTACCAGACTGTAATGCCTGTAATATTTCTTTTCTCTCGAAAGCATATCGCATATCGATAGTATCATAATATAGTAAGGGGCGACATAACCGTCCGCCATCTGTGAAAATATACATCTCATTATTTTGTATTTCCCAATGTGCACTTATAAATGGTGATATTAATCCGAATCTTCTATACGCTTTTATTTGTATATTTACCTCTTCTGGATTTGATACAACACCTACCCATGCCCCATTTACAAATATCTTTGTAGAACTAAACAAATATTTTCTAGGACATTCTTCTAATAATTTCATACCTATTATATCTCGCATCCATTTTATGATAGGTTGTCCAGAAAATCCGGTAGTAATATGACACATTAATGTCATGTTTTTATGTAACCCACAATTCGCTCCATCTGGTGTATCCACGGGATCAATAATACCCCACTGTGAACTATGTAGTAGACGAGGTTTAATCGACTTTGAAGATGAATCCATTGGCAAATTTATTTTACGAAATCCTGAAATAAATGAATTATATGAAAGCCGATTTGCGTCTTGAACTACACCTATTTTTTTGGTATGGTCTACTGAACCCCAGTTTCCTTTAAATGCTTTTTTAAAACCGGATTCTACAATGCGGTCTTGAAAAATCTCGTTTTTATTTAGCAAAACAAGTGAAGGAAATGAACTTGATGTATTATATCTAGATGTGTTACCGTAGTATTCGCGGTCAATCGCTAGACGAATACTCGCTTGTTGTAATGAATAATATTCTTTAAATAAATCATATAAAAGACGACCAGGTGAATCTACGCGTTTAAACTTAAAATTGTCACGGTCTGTTGGTTTTTCGACTTTCGTATATACTAGAAGTAACTTATAAACAATATATCCCAAGTAATATGCTTTATTAATGTAGTTTAATTCTCCTAGTTGAGGCAAAAAATAATTCATTAAAATATCGTGTACATGTGAAATGGTTTTTGATTTTGTAAATGTGGAAATAAATTTAAGTGCTACTTCCTGTGTAAAAATTCTACTTGCATCATGAATAGACGGAATAAATAAATCTATCATATCCTCATTTTTATCTAAATCTAGTAGACAGTATTCTATAATATCTTTATCTGATAAAACGCCCAAAGCTCTCATTACAATAAAAAGTGGTATTGGTTTACGAACATTGGGAATTAATACGACAATTTGCTCATTTGAATACCGTGCACCAGGAGCAACAACTCTTACTGACATTGTTCGCTCTGGTTTAGAAGCATCTTCAGATACTGTGCGTATATCTGCCGAGTGACTATAAAGTTCGCCTTCATCGTCGTATTCCCTTATATAGAGCATATTATCGGCAAATTTTTCTTGCGAAATAATGAACTTCTCTTTCCCGTCTATAATAAAATATCCTCCATAGTCATTGCGACACTCGCCCATATTAAACCTTACCGAAGGATTAAGTCCATTTAAAATACATAACTCTGATTGAAGCATAATAGGAAATCTACCTAGAAATATTTTTTCCAATACTGCAGTTTCCACTATTTCATTATCCTCAGAATCTCGCATTATAAAATCCACCTCTATATCATAATGAATCGTAGTTCCATATGTCATGTTTCTCAATCTTGCCTCATTCGGATACATAAAATGAGACCTTTTTACTAAACCATTATTTTCATCATCATATATAACTGGTTTTCCGTAGTATATTCTATTTCCATTCTTACCTCCAATAAATAATTCGCATCTTAGTTTAAATATATTTTTTGATATATCTTCTTCTTTTTGTAGAACGATTGGGTTTTTTTCTTTGAAGATTCTTTTTATTCCATTTTTCATGAAGTCATTATAAGATTCTAAATGATGTTGAACTAAAATATTTGGATTATCATCAAAATATTTATCTATTATCTGCCATGCTAACTCTGAATTCATTTTTCTTAGATTCTTGGATTCTATTATTATATTATTATATTATATCATTAGTATTTTTTATACTTTTTATATTTATATTCATATTTTTACTATAAAATTTGAATATAATACTATAATGCTATAATGCTATTTTTTAATATTTATTTAATATGTTATCTATTTGTTATCTATTTTTTATTGCTTCTTGCTATGAAAATTACAAGTCCAGCAATTGTCAAAAAAACAATACCTAAAATTATATATGGAAATAAAAATAAAAACCAAGACAGTTTTGACCATCCGAATCTACATAACATGTTAAGAATAAATGCCCATAATAAAATAAATAATATATTTAATATATAAAATACAGGTTTGCTTTCTACTTTACAATTTATTTTTCCTAAACATATTTTATCCTTTTCATTCCTTGTTAAATCATAATATAATGAGACTGCTAATAGAATCAAGCTGATAATAAAATAAAGTTTGGCTGGAGTACATAAATTTGATAACATTATACTATATATTATGTTATGATATGATATTTTTTATTATTATAATATTTTTATTATTATAATTGTATTTTATTTTATAGTTAGACTATTGTTTACCTGAAGTTTGCTGCTGCATCATATGAGTTATTATATATTTTATTTAAATCTAATGAATTATATTTATAGTTACCTGAAGCTACATCGCCTAAACCACGTGGAAATTGTGATGTTGGGCTTGGATTTTGATTATATAATGCGTTTGAATATCCACTAAGGCCATTTATTCCTGAACCTATTCTATATACAATATCGCGACCAAACCCCTGAATATCATCTATAATACCACCACCGGTTAGTCTTCTTCCTTTTCCTTTTCCTTTTCCTTTTACTTTTCCTTTTACTTTTCCTTTTCTTGTATATTTACCTCCACCTCCCCCTGATTGAGAACCACCTTTTGTATAGTCATGAGGCAATATTAATTTCTCTGCCGGCCATGGCTGAATAGGCGGTATAGGTTTATAACCAGCAGTAGAAAGAGGAGAACCTATACCTGATGGTGAAATACCATTTTTTGATAATTCTAATACATTACCACCTTGTCCAGGATTAGCAGGGTTCCAAAATTTCGCAAAATTCCAGAAACTTCCATCACCTCCTCTCATATGTCTCGACCCTTTCTTATGTTTCATATTTCTTATATGTTTTCTTATTTTTTTACCTCCACCTTTTTGAATATTCTGATACTGATACGGAGGTTGTGTGCATACTTGTCCACCACCTCCGCCCATTTTACGCGTTTTTCTGGACTTATTAAGTTTATGTTTTTTACTATGTTTTGCTTTTTTATGTTTTTTATAAGAATAAGAACCCATTTTATATTATTATATAATAATATGATAATATAATATTATAAATAAATAAATAAAAATAAAATATATAAAAATATTCATACTGTTTTTACTTAATATTTACTCCAATATTTACTCTAATATTTACTCCAATATTTACTCCAATATTTACTCCAATATTTACTGTTTACCTACTCAATGTCAACGTGAGTAAGAAAGTGTCTTCGGCAGCACATTTTGTTAAACCCTAAATTGTCTAAAACAAACCCCTCGGGCGTTTTGTCAGCAAATTCTTGTGTTAAATATATTACCTTGTCATTCTTCATATCTTTCTCAATCTTCATTTTTTTTACTTCCGATAAATAGTAACGATACTTGTCACCAATTACCTTTCCACATGTGAAGCATTTTACTGGAATAATCATGTTATTTGTATTATCTGGATTTGTTTTTATATATTTATTATATAGATTTTTATATATCAATTTTATGTCTTATTTATTATATCGATAATTTTTATATAAATATTAATATAAATATTAATATAAAAATTAAATATTTATATTAGAACCAATGTCGAATCCTACTTATCATTTCTCTTATTTTTTTCTAGGTGGTTCGTTATGAAATACGTCTGTCGTTAATTCTGTTAATTCGTCGAGTATATGACTATTAGAACTATACTGATTATCATATTGTCCATGATACATATTGTCGTAGTTATTTTCATATAAATCTCCGTCTTCTCCACTTCCTATATTAAAAAGTCTGTCTATTCCACCTACCAAGTTTAAATTTGTAGACGAATCTTCTAATCCGCCATTTTGTTCCATATCAAAACCTTCTACTACTTTTTGTATTTCTATTTTTCGTACTTCTTTCGTTGGTGGAAGACTAAGAGGATTTACACCACTTGTTCCCACCATCTGTATATAAACCAATATACCTACTAAAATAACAATAACAATTAAAATATAAATAATATTTTGAAAAAAAGAGTCTCTTAATTGTGGTAAACTTAAAGAGTTTGCTAAACTACTAAATGTCGATTGAAAAACTCCTTTAATTGAACTTGTCGCTTCACCGACTGTTTGCATCTTTGCCGGACTACTCATTTATATTATTGTGTTATTATAGTAATTATATATATAATTATAGTAATTATATATATAAAATACCGTAAATATTAATTTTATTTATTAAATATTCGTATATTCGTATATTCGTATATTCGTATATTTCACATTTTAATTATGATCGGTCCACTAGATGTCATTACTTTACGATGTTGCTCTCCATTTGTATGAATTGTATCATGGCATTTTTCACAAATAGATATTAAATTTGCTACATGATTTTTATGGAAGTGTCCTATAAAGTTAAGTTTGTCGGCATTTTTTTGATGTTGAAGATGATGTATTTCTGTTCCCATTTCATTTTTACACATTTCACATATATTTCTTATTTTTTTGGCATTATATTTACTCGGTTTTGTCGAAAGTATACTTTGGTCGTTATTTCTATATTTTAGTCTGATTTCATTAGCATACTTTAAAAAGTCTTCTGGTAAATGAAGAGACCTACATACTTCCAACCCATACATACTGAACCCCGAACCGTCTTTTAATTTTCTATCATAAATTAAAATATCCATTTCTTTATTATACGTAACTTCTAAATGTTTCATAGATAGTCTATCCATTTCTTCGATTTCTTCGTATTTATTAATCTCATGCATATGTGTCGCAAATATAAATGAGCATTTTGTATCATGTAGTTTTTTAAGACCGGCTACAAATATACTTATCGCCGAATCCATTTCTGTCCCCGAACACAGTTCATCCCCTAAAATAAGTCCGAAATTATTTGCCGACTTTAAAATAACACGCAACTCAGACATCTCGACCATAAAAGTAGAAAGCCCTTTAAATAAATTATCATTACCCAAAATTCTTGTAAATATGCTTTTATATGGTATATACTCAAACGATGAGCATGGTACATATAGCCCCGCTTGAGCCATTATAACCGCAATTCCAAGCGCTCTTATTAAACTCGTTTTTCCTACTGCGTTTGTCCCATATAATAATATTCCGTTTTGGTCGGTTCCATCACCTAACTCGATATCGTTTGTAACATATAATTCATTAGTGTTTATATGTTCAATAAGACAGTGACGCAAATCCCGCGCCTTTACAAATGAGTCGCATTCATTATCAGGACGTGTTTTTGTAACAGGTTTACAATATTTATTTTTAATAGCAATATATACCTGATTTTGTAAAATATCAATCATTGTTACCATGTCAACTATAATTTGAATATCTCTTTCAAAAATATTTTGTATATTTTTAACGAATCCCATAAAAATGTTTTCTATTTCAACGCGCATTTTTTGTTTAGATTTTATGATTGTGTTACATATTTTATCGAGTTGAGCAGAGTGAATAGATGAATTACTTCCTGTTGCTACAGGGTATGTTATTCCAGATAAATCTATTACTAAAATACTTTTTGTTTTTTTATATGTTTCATACTCTACTGGTACTTCTGTTTTTATAGTGTTAGTATTAGATTTTATTCGTTTCTTTACTTGTTCTTCCAGTAGTTTAGCGCGGCGTTTTGTGGTTACTAAACTATATCCCATTTTTTCCGTATCATGTATTTTTACATATTCGTATTTTTTTTCGGTTTTTGAAGTTTTTTCACACGCTGAAATTAGGTCGCAAAAATAATTCTGAATTTGTTGTAATTCTATATATGAATTTTCATAGTCATATACAATACTATCCAATGTGTCGCTAACAGATGGACGAATAAAATTTTCTTCATAGTTAAGATTGTCAATGTTAAAGCATTTTTCTAATACAAGATGTTTTTCAATATAGGACTGGAGTTTTTTACATAATTCCGATATATCTGGAATTTGTCTTCCTTCTAAATCATAACTTACCTTTTTATTTTCAAGTTCTGATACTATATACGCCATTATAGTTTTGTCACTTTTTATTTTTTCGTATATGGTTGAAATAGTAGACAAATTATTATACAAATGAAATAAATTCCTAGGCGTAACCTTATTATGTATAATTTGACGATGTAACTTTTCAATATCTTTTAATTCCCCCATATTATTCCGCCACTCTGATATAAGCGTTTCGCCTCTTTTGTTTATAATATACTCCGTAATATCATATTCTTTATTTAACTTATCACAATCAAATATAGGATTAAGAATTTTATATTTGAATTTTCTAGAACCCATAGATGTAATACAGTTATTTAGAAATTTTGAAACAGATGAATACTTCCCTGTATAATTGTCATCTTCGATAATATTTAATTGTTTTAAAGAATGGTTAGCTAAAATAACGCGGTCACTTTTATTATCAAAAACCGGTTCGCGTATTTTATTTACAAGATTTGGGTTATGTTCATATAGAAAGTTTAGTAAAAATATAAAAGATTGTGTCGCGTATTCATACATTGTTGTGAATTCTATAAATGATGTAACAATATTGAACTTATAGAACTTGTTCAATATTTCATTTTGATATGTTTGTTTTTCACATTTTCGTGCGCTATCTATTAAGTAGTTTGATGATACTGCTGCTG
>SXGR01409726.1_pt1 | contig 11721 bp, 11 predicted proteins | sample 3174711 | NCBI WGS metagenome assembly SXGR01 (sample SAMN11356860, study PRJNA531348) | freshwater metagenome | isolation source: freshwater sample F1-60 | place: China: Fuxian Lake, Yuxi | collected 2017-12-25
CGAGGGTCTGAACAATAAAATCCGCGTGGTCACCAGACGCTCCTATGGCTTTCGCACCTACCGGGCGATGGAGGTCGCCCTGTATCACAATCTTGGGCACCTACCCGAACCCGAGTTCACCCACGGATTCAGCTGACCAGAGAATCTTTCTACCCCCATTCCTGAAACGGGCTGAGCGTTTTCCCGAGGCACCGCGCAGATCAATTTCTGATTAAGGTCCAGCACCTCCGAGCAGCGGAGGGCTAAGCGGAACCCGAGATTCGGCGCTGACGACTATTTTCTCACGGCGGGCTTGAAACGTCCGGCTCGGCCCGCACAGTCGAGTTCCCATCACCAGTCCGCCACCGGATGCCACGCCAAAGCCGGACGCCCCTTGCCCATTTTGAGCACCTCCCCCTCCACGCCGCCTTCCGCCTCCGCTATCGCTTCGCCCTTAGATCGCGCCCGCCGTAAAGCCTACTGGCGACTCATTCCGCTCCTTTTTATCGCCTACGTCATCGCGTTCGTCGATCGCGCCAATGTCGCGTTCGCGAAGCTAACCATGGTGAAGGATCTGCCGGGATTCGACAACTCGGTCATCGGTTTTGGCGCCGGCATTTTTTTCCTCGGCTACTTCCTACTCGAAATTCCCGGCTCGCTGATTGTGGAGCGCTGGAGCGCGCGGCTTTGGATTTCCCGCATTATGATTACGTGGGGGATCATGGCAGCGATGACGGCCTTCGTTCACGTCCGCATTCCGGGTTTCACCCATGCCGCCGAGTTCATCAAGGATGCGATCGTGGCCGGATTCCGCCCCCTCGCCGGCATCGACGTCAGCGGGCTGGCGTGGCTGGCCACGCTCGCCCGTGACCTCGTGAAGGAACTCGACGGGCCCAACGGTCTGTCGATTTTTCAATTTTACCTCGTGCGTTTTCTCCTCGGACTGGCCGAGGCCGGATTCTTTCCAGGGGTGGTGGTTTACCTCTCACATTGGTTCCCGGTGAGGGACCGCGGGCGGGCACTCGCACTGTTTTTTGTCGCGACCCCCGTGGCGCAAATCATCGGCCCGCTCCTCTCCGCGCTGATGCTCAAGATCGGCACGACCGAAATGGTGAACGGCGTCGCCGTCTCCCATCCGCTCGTGCTGGGTCTGACGGGCTGGCAATGGATCTATATTGCGTGGGGCTTGCCCGCCGTGGTGATCGGACTCGTGGTCCTCGTTATGCTGCCGGACCGGCCCCATCAGGCGCGCTGGCTGAAACCGGAGGAGCGCGATGCCCTGACGGCCGAGCTCGCCAGCGATAAGGCTACGGCCAAGCAGCACCATGCCATGTGGGCCGGGCTCAAGCATCCGAAAGTGCTGGCGCTGGCGTTCGCGTATTTCTGTACCGTGACCGGGAGCTACGGCGTCGTATTCTTTTTGCCCAGCATCCTCGACAGTTGGTATAACCTGAAATATTCGCAGCTCGCTTGGCTCACGACGCTGCCGGCGCTGATGGCTCTGGGCGGCCAGCTCTTTGTCGGCTGGAATTCAGATCGCACGAAGGAGCGACGCTGGCACACGGTGCTCCCGATCCTCATCGGTGCCGCGGCCATCGCGGTCGCGCCACTGACGCGTGGAAACCTCCCGCTGACGATCATCTGCTTCATGTTGGCGCTGGGTGGCCTCAAGGCCTACCTGCCCGCGTTTTGGACGCTGCCGTATGTGTTACTCACGAGTTCCGCCGCCGCCGCAAGCATCGGCTTGATCAACTCGGTCGGCAATCTCGGCGGCCAGCTTGGCCCCTATGTGCTCGGCAAGGTCGAGCACGTCACGGGTTCGTATGTCGGCGGGCTTTATTTTCTTTCGTGCTCGATGGTAGTGTGCGCACTGATCGTGTTTTTCCTCGGCCTCGGTCGCAAGGCTGCGTGAGCGCGCGTGCGCCGTCCCCGTGCTCACCGCAGGCGAATAATCGGGTTGCCGCGAAAACGTGACGCCGCATCTTACACGCTCGTTCCAGTCATGAAGTTATCCCGCCTTTTTTTTCTCGCGAGCCTGACCCTGAGCGGTGCGATCCGTGCGCACGCGGCCGATGCGACCAGTCCCCTCGACTACACCCAGCGCAATCAGCCTTTCTCGGCTGCGCCCTCGGTTGCGCCCGATAAAAAGTCGCCCGAGGCGAATGCCGCCGTGCAGGACAAGCGCGTGGATAAGACGGTCGTCGACAAACAATCTGCCGCCATCGGCGATCGGCGCGCCGCCATCGACCTGCAGGAAACGCGCGACAAAAATATCCGTGATAAAGACTCCCATCGGCCCGAGACCGTCGACCGCACCATGAGTGCCCTCAACCATCGCGAGGCGACGATTTCCACGGCCGACGAATCCACGATGAAGCCACAAATGGTTGTGAAATATCAGGACAGCCTGACCTCGGCCAGCGCCACCAACATGGCGCGCTTCCCGGCTCTCGACCGCGCGACCGGCGCGAAAATCAATCGGTTTGTTTTCCGCAAGAACGCCCCCGGAACCGCCGATGCACTCGCCGGCGCTGCGGTCACCCCCGCCGCCGGTGGTGCGCCGGTGCAAAAGAAATGAGGGCGCGGCCGGCTCGACCGTTGCCCACCGTGCGCGTTCCTGCATTCGACAAGCCGCTCAGCCAAATCTGAGATCCGGCCGATTCGGATCGCGCCTCAATTCAGTTGGTGTCCACCTTGCGTTCAAGATGACCCAAATGGCGGCCTTGCGGAGGAGTCGGCTTGCGGGCGATTCAGGGCATAAAAATCGCCTGCGAGCAGGCTCCTACCCCCGCGTGCCGCGCCGCACGCACCACACACCCGTCGCCGCTTGCGAATTCGTGTGCGCGCTTTGGCGGCGGACGCTTGGGTCCTGCCCCGGATTATTTCCGCCTCCGCACGCCGTCTTTTTCCGCCTCGCGCTCCTCTTCAATGCGCACCCGTTCGTTGACGAGTTGCTTCTTAACCTTGTCGACCTCCTCCGCGTTCCGCGCGGCCCACGCTTCGTCGAGCTGCTTTTTTAGAAAGATCTCCCGCTCGGCCAGCTTGCCGGTGTAGACCCGATCAATTTCCGCCAGCAGCGCCTTTTTCTCCGCCGTGAGCGGTTTATTGGCTCCGGGATCGGATTTGGCGAGACGGTCCATCGCAAGTTCGTAGGCGCTTTTCATAAGCTGAAAGCTGGAGGGGAACGCTGCCCCGTGGAAAGCGGTAAATCAGGAAACCGAAAATGGGGCGGCCGCCGGGTTCTTCCCGTTTTCTGCGCGTCCCCCCTTGCCCTCTCCATTTTCTCAGCCAAACTTCACACCGAAAAGGAGCACGACCGCCACCACCACAAAGGGCGGCCACCACCCGCCACGTGCACGTTTCCAGTTGTGTGCGTAGCCCGCGATCAACACCGCCATCAGCGCCGTCAGCGCAACCGGACCGACCCAAGCCCCCGCAAATCGCGCCGATAGAAACGCACCGGGCAACCGGACACTGAGCCATACCAGTTCCTCGATCACCCGGAGGACGAGCGCGGACGCGTGGTTGCACAGCACCGCTCCGTGGCCGAAGCCAACGAGACCGCACAGCAGGGACGCAAAACCGCCGAGCGTGGCCAGCATTGCCGCCGGGATGAGGACGAGATTGGCCACGAGCGCGCCCGGCGTGAGCAAGTGAAAAAACTGCACTCCCGTCAGCAAACTCACGAGCGTCGTCGCCACGCCGATCGCCAGCGCAGTCGCCGTGGCGTGCCAAGCACCGCTGATCGCGCGTTGCCACCAGCTCCACGTCACCTGAGGCAGGTCACGCCATGGTTTCCAGCGATCCAAGACCGCTTCACTGAGCGGTAGACCGAGTATCAGGAGTGCGGCTACGATGGCATAACTCATGAGAAAACTCGCGCTGAACATTTGGAGCGGCGCGACCAGCAGCACCACCAGCGCCGAGGCCACCAGTGCCGCGAGTGGATTCGCCGGCCGACGCACGACGAAGGCCGCCTGCAAGAACGCCGCCATCACAAATGAACGCACCGCCGACGGCGACCCACCGGTGATATCGACAAACAGCCACAAGAGCGCCACCCCCACGAAATACCGGACCCATAGCGGGAGTCGCAGCAACAACAGCAGCGCGTGCAACGCCCCCGCGATCACTCCGATATTCAAACCGCTGATGGCAAACAGATGCATCGTTCCACTCTGCATGAACAGAGCGTGCTGCTCCTCGCTCAGCTCGTGGGTTTCGCCCAGCATCATCGCGCGCAACAAGCCGGCAAGGGCGGGCCGTTTCGCGGCAATGCCCCACCCGAGGATGTCATTGAAGGTCACCGCCGCCTGCGCACAAAACCGATAGTAGGCCGTCGCGGCGCGCTCTTCGGCCACCACCCGCCCGCGCTGCAAACAAAAATTCATCCCGGCACCCGCGAGATAGCCGTCGAATGAATCGGCGGCCGGATCCCGAGGCAGCGTCTCCAAAATGCCGACCGCCAATACCACCGCGCTGCGCACCGGCGCGGACTCACCTTTCTTCAGCACGAGCGAAAAATAAAGTCGCTGCCCCTCCAATTCCCGCAGGTGTGCGTCGGCGCGTACCACCCTCGCGAGTCCGGAGGTCCGCTGCGTGTTCTTTTGCGCAAAGACCCGGTCAATGCGCAAGGCCAGCGTGGCTTCGCGCGGAGGCAGGGCATCCCGCGCCGGCAGTCGCGCGCGTTGGAGGGCGTAGCTCGCGTTGCCGGCAAAAAACATTGCGACTCCCAGCGTCGGGGCCCACCACCCCGCGGCGCGCCCACTCGTCCACACCGCTGCCAGCGCGGCGATCAACGCGGCCCCGAGCCACCCTGCGACCGGCGCAAACTCGCCCATTTTGCCCAGCGCAAGCCCCGCCATGAATGGCAGCACGAGCCACAACAGCGGCGCGCGATGTCCGAGACTGCGGCTGATCATGCGCCACCCTGCCACCACTCGGCCACCCGAGGGAATCCTCAATTTCTGAAGCTTTGATTAGTGCCCGGGAGTGTTCATGAGTGGTGGCGCATGCCGTCACCCGAACAATCCGATCTGTTTGCCGAGGAGGCCGCGCCTCCTCCCTCGGCCGCGCCGCGTCTGTCCGCCCACCAGCCACTCGCTGCGCGGATGCGTCCCCGCAGCTTGGCCGAGGTCGTCGGCCAGACGCATCTCTTCAAGCCCGGCAGTCTGCTCCCCCGCCTCGTCGCGCAGAACCGTTTCGGTTCGCTGCTTTTCTACGGGCCGCCGGGCTGCGGGAAGACCAGCATCGCCGAGGCCATCGCCCGGGAAACGCAGAGCCGCTTCGTGCGCGTCAACGCGGTGATGTCAAACGTCGCCGAACTGCGGGAGATCCTCGCCGCCGCCCGCCGCCGCCCCGAGGCCGCGACGATTCTCTTCATCGACGAACTGCACCGCTTCAACAAATCCCAACAAGACCTCCTCCTGCCGGATGTCGAAGAGGGCAACGTCCGCCTCATCGGCGCCACCACCCACAACCCGGGTTTCTACGTCAATCCGCCGCTCCTCTCGCGCAGCCACCTCTTCCGCCTCGAACCTCTCGCCACCACCGAGGTGGCCGCCGTATTGAAAAACGCACTCGTCGACCTCGACCGTGGTCTCGGGGCGCGTCGCGTGACCGCCGACGACACCCTTCTCGCCAGCCTCGCCGTGCTGTGCGACGGCGACCTCCGCCGCGCGCTCAACGCCCTCGAAGTCCTCGTGCTCGGCCTCGCTGAAGGTGCGCCGATCACCCCGGCCGAGCTCGCCGTCTTCGCCCGCGAGCGACGCATCCGTTACGATGCCGACGAAGACGAGCACCACGACACCATCTCCGCTTTCATCAAAAGCTGCCGGGGCAGCGATCCGGACGCCGCGATGTATTGGCTCGCGAAGATGCTCGCCGGGGGCGAAGACCCGCGCTTCATCGCCCGACGCTTGGTGATTCTCGCGAGCGAAGACGTCGGCCTCGCCGATCCGCAGGCCCTGCCGCTGACCGTCGCGGCGCACCACGCCTGCGATTTCATTGGCTTGCCCGAGGCCGAATTAACCCTCGCCCATGCGACGCTCTACATCGCAACCGCACCGAAGAGTAACTCCGCCAACCTCGCGCTCGGCGAAGCGCACCGCGCGCTGAAAGAATCGCCGGTGCAAACCATCCCGTCCGCCCTCCGCAGCAAAAGCGGCCAAGCCAACCAACGCATCGGGCAAGGGAAAGGCTACGACTACTCGCACGATTTCCCGGAAAATATCACCGGCCAAAATTATCTCGAAACACCGCTGACCCTCTACACCCCGAAGACCGCCGGTTGGGAAGCCAAGATTGCCGAGCGCCTCGCGCGGTGGCGTGAATTAAGAAAACACCTACGCGCGAACCCAGCGCGCGCCGCGACGGATTAGCTCGGCCCGGTAAGTCCCGCGCGCGCCCCGCCTCGCGGCTTGCGTGCAGCGGGGCTGCTCTTACGTTCGCACCATGAAGATCACGACGCTGACCGGATTGCTCGTCGGGTTCGGGTGGGCCCAGCTGACGACCGCCCAGCCGCCGGCACCGGCGCCGTCGACCGAGGCAAAGAAATCCGCGCCCACGGCCGACGCGAAGGCCAAAGCGGGCACGAGCACCCCGGTAAAAAAGGATGAAAAACAAAAAAAGGCCGACGAGATCGGCAAGATCGAGGGGATGACGTTGGCGCGCGGCCCGGGGTTTATCGGGGTGCAGATTGTGAACGGGGTCTTCAAACTCACGGCCTACAACGCCAAGAAAAAACCGGTGGCGGCCGACTTCACGCGGGTCGTCCTCCGGTGGAACATGCCTTCTCAGAAGCTCCCCGAGCGCACGCAACTGCTGCCGGGCGGCGGACTCGGAGCGTTTACTTCGGAAAAAATTGTGCGCCCACCGCATTCGTTTCGCCTGTCGATCACGCTGTTCAACGGAGATTCCGACACGGCTCCGTCGGAAAATTTCTCGCTCGATTTCAGCGGCTAGCGCAACTGCGGGCGGATTGACAGCTCTTGCTTGGCGCACGACGTTCACTGCCCATTTCCTCATGACCGCTGCCGCGCAACCACCTTTTGATTCCGTTGAGTCCGCCGTTGCGGAAATTGCCGCCGGCCGCGCGGTCATCGTTGCCGATGATGAACGGCGCGAAAACGAGGGCGACCTCATCATGGCGGCGTCGAAGGTGACGCCCGAGACCGTCAACTTAATGATCCGTCACGGCAGCGGCATCGTCTGCGTGCCGACCTTTGAACATCAACTGCGCCGACTCGGATTGGGCCCAATGGTCGCCAGCAATCGCGAATCACACCGCACGGATTTTACCGTGAGCGTGGATGCAGCCGAAGGCATCACGACGGGCATCAGCGCGTATGATCGCACGCAGACGATTCGGATTTTGGCCGACCCGCATGCGCGCCCGGAGCAACTCGTCCAGCCGGGACACATGTTTCCCCTGCGCGCCCGCCCAGGTGGCGTGCTCGAGCGGGCCGGCCATACCGAAGCGGCCGTCGACCTCGCGGTGCTCGCAGGCCAGCCACCCGTGGGCGTAATTTGCGAACTGGTGAACGACGATGGCACCGTCCGACGCTTGCCCCAACTCATCGAGTTCAAACAACAGTTTGGACTGAAGATGATCTCCATCGCGGCGCTCATCGAGTACCGCGCCCGCCGCGACCACTTGGTCGACTTGGTGACCGCTCAGCCGTTTCCGTCCGCGTTTGGCGCGTTCACGTTGCACGTTTTCCGCAGCCGGCTCGATGGGCGCCACCACTTGGCTCTCGCGATGGGTACGCCCGGACCGGAACCGACACTCGTGCGAGTGCACAGCGAAAATTTACTGAGCGATGTCTTCCGGGGGAAGGGCTGGACGAGCCACCAAGCCCTCGAATCCTCCCTCGCGGCCGTCGCCCACGCGGGCCGCGGCGTCGTGCTCTATATGGAACCGGCCAACGCCGGTGACGTGCTGGTCCGACGCCTGCAGGCGAAACCGGGCGAGCCACCGCCGCCGATGGATTTTCGGGATTACGGCATCGGCGCGCAGATTCTCGTCGCGCTCGGCCTCCGCAAAATCCGGCTGCTTTCGAACAGCACCCGCAAGGCGGTTGGCCTCGACGGTTACGGCCTGGAAATCGTCGAACACGTGCCCGTTTAGAAATTTGGATTTTTGATTGGCGATTGCCGGACCGGTCGGGTTGGCTGCTCAGTTCCGAATGTTAAACCCTTCATGAGTCTCGCCGCACCCAAGTCCTCAGTCGTCAACGGCACCGCCTTTCGCGTCGCCGTCGTCGCTGCGCGTTATAACGAGGAACTGGCCAACGGTCTGCTCGAACGCGTGGTCGCGGGCCTGCGGGCCGCCGGCGTCAGCGAAAAAAATTTAACCGTGGTCCGCGTGCCGGGTTCGCACGAAGTGCCCGTCGCGGCGGCCCTGGTGGCCCACCAGACTCGGGCGGACTGCGTGGTCGCCTTGGGCGTGCTGATCGGCGGCGACACCCGACATCACGAAATGGTCGGCCAAAGTGTTTCGCAGGCCTTGCAGACGCTCGCCTTGGCGAGCGGGATACCGATTATCAACGGCGTGATCGTGGCCGACACCTTGGCGCAAGCCCGCACGCGGTGTGTCGGCAAAATCAACCGGGGCGCGGAGTTTGCGAGCGCGGCCTTGGACATGGCGGCGGTCAAAAGAAAGTTTTCATCATGAGCAAAGCCCTCTTCGTCCAGCGCCGTGATGGTCGCGTGGCCGCCATGCAATTCATTTATGCGTGGAGTATGAATACGCCGGTAAACCTCGCGAACGACCTCGTGACGTTTTTCGAGGGCTGCGAGGAACCGCGCGAGCACTACGCCTTTGGCGAGGAACTCATCCACGGGGTGATCGAGCATAGCGCGGACATCGATTCGCGCATCAAGGGACTGGCGCACAACTGGGAATTTGACCGCATCGCGAAGATCGATTTGGCGATCCTGCGCATCGCCATATTCGAGATGGTTTACCGCAAAGACATTCCCCCGGTCGTGTCGATCAATGAAGCGATCGATTTGTCGAAGCAGTTCTCCAACGCCGACGCGAAGCGCTTTATCAATGGCATCCTCGATCGACTGAAGGACCAACTCGGCCGCGACGCACGCAAGGCCGAGTGAGCTGAGGAAAAAGCCAGTAACGGGTCGTGAGTAGCGAGCAGCGCGCTCCGGAAGATTTCAACTCGACCTCGCTCCTCACTCATCACTTCACGCTAGTCGCTACTTTTCCCCATGTTCGGTCTCTTCAAAACATTCAAAGACGGCTTCGCCAAAACCGTCTCGGCGATCGCGGCCAAGACCGCGGCGATCTTTGGCGCGAAACCCATCGATGCGTCCTCTTTGGAGACGTTGGAGGAGGCGCTGTATACGGCGGACTTTGGGGTCGAGACGACCGAGGAAATTCTCACGGAGATCACGGCCGCCTACAAAAAAGATAAGACACTGCATGGGCAAGCGGCCGCGAAGATCGGTGCAGCGGTGCTTAAGCGCGTGCTCGCCGGTTCCGAGGGAACGTTGGACGTGACGACGAAGCCGGCCAATCCCGTCGTGATCGCGATGATTGGCGTCAATGGCTCAGGCAAGACCACGACCTCGGCCAAGCTCGCTTGGAAGCTGAAACAGGAAGGCAAGACGGTCACGCTCGCGGCGTGCGACACGTTTCGGGCGGCCGCGGTGGAGCAACTCAAAGCCTGGGCTACCCGGCTCGAACTCGAAATCATCGCGAGCCACATGGGAGCAGACTCTGCGGCCGTCGCCTTCGACGCTTGGCAGGCGGCGAAGTCGCGGGGACGGGACTTTCTCATTGTGGACACCGCGGGCCGGCTGCACACGAAGGCAAATTTGATGGAAGAATTGGCGAAGATTCGCCGCGTGCTCCAGAAGAACGATCCGTCCGCGCCGCAGCACCGCTGGCTCGTGGTCGATGGTTCCTTGGGCAGCAATTCGATCGAGCAGGCCAAAGTGTTTCACCAAAGTTTCGGTCTGACCGGCCTCGTGGTCACCAAACTGGACGGCACGAGTCGCGGTGGCGCGCTCGTCGGCATTTACCGCCAGCTGAAAATCCCCATCTATTTTCTCGGACTCGGCGAAAAGGCGGAAGATCTCCAGCCCTTCGGTGTGGACAACTACGTGAAGGCAATTTTTGGAATCGAATGAGCCGCGCGTTGGATCGGCAGGGTTGAAACCCGCGCTCCCTGATTCCCATTCGCTTTTCAGGTGAGCTTAACTGACTTGGAGGCAGGAGCCTGCTTGCAGGCGATTTCGACGTCCTGAATCGCCCGCAAGCAGGATCCTACAAACGGCCGCCATGGAGCGCATCTTGAACGCAAGTTAGAATTAGCCGAAAGGATTCAATGGAGCGTAGGGCCGGCGCTCGCCGAGGTGATGTCCGATTGCCACTGCGCGACGGGAAAATACGGCATGGCGGCAAGCGCCAGCCCACCATCGATCAGTTTCCGTGAGTTCACCGTGAATTCATTCGTGCAAGATGGTCCAACCCTTAAAAAACTGACATACAGTTTGACATGTTCAGGCACAAACGCCTTACCCATGGCGCGATTAAGGGGGACTTTACCGTGGATGTCTTTCATGATCGCTCACCTCAATCGAACCCTCGTTTCAAAACTATTTCGTTGGCTGAGCCTTTGATCGGCGGAGATTTTCGTTGCCGCGACAAGCCGCGGAGATTTCCAATCAACTCCCTCTTTCTGTTCGAATCCGCAAGCTGACTCCTTATGAAAAAAATCCTCCTTTTGGTTTTCGCCTCTGTGTGCTGGTTCGCGCGAGTCGGCGCGCAGACTGCCACCGTCACCTCGAGCTCCACGGTTCTTAACTCAGCGGGCGGACAGATTACCCTGACTGCGACCATTTCTTATCCCACTGGGACGAATATTGTCACTGGCGTTGCGATGACTAACGGAGGGAGCGGTTACACGAGCGCACCTACCGTCTCCTTTAAACCCTATCCCGTCACCGGCACGGGAACCGGTGCCGCCGCGACCGCGACGATCGACGGTCGTGTCGCATCGATTGCGATTGTAAACGGTGGATCAGGTTACAATGCGCCAACGGTGACGCTGACTGGTGGCGGTGGTACCGGCGCGCTGGCCACCGCGACGATCAACGGAGGGGTGATTACGGGCATTACCGTTACGGCCGCAGGAACCGGTTACACGTCGGCCCCCACTGTAGCGATCACCGGCCAAGCCGGAGCAGGGGCGGCCGGAACTGCGACTATCACCAAAGTGGTGAGTGCGATCGCGGTGACCGCTGGCGGATCTGGCTACGCGAATCCCCCTACGGTCGAGTTTTCCGGCGGCGGCGGCACCGGCGCGATTGCCGATGCCACGGTCCCTACCCCCGGTGCTTTGGCTTTTACATTTGGTCTCCCCGCCGGTTGGGCGCTGGTTTCTACCGGTGGGGCTAATGTCCCCGCAATCGCTTCGCCCGTCGGTCCAGCCACGACCTTGGAGTATGCCTACATGGAATTCCCGGCAAACTCGGCCACGTTTACCGTTACCGTCTCCTATCCCAGTGGACTCCTCGTGAATCAGACGATCACCCCGTCGGCGATTTACCGCAGCCCGCAGGCGCAACTGACGGTGGCACCGCTCGTCTTCACGCCGCCACCGGTGGCACCGGCGATCACGACGCAGCCCGCCAGTGTGACGGTGGCCGCGGGCGCCAACACCACGTTTACGGTGGTCGCGAGCGGCGTCCCGGTGCCTACAATCAAATGGCAGCGCTCGA
>SXGR01249628.1_pt1 | contig 11718 bp, 5 predicted proteins | sample 3174711 | NCBI WGS metagenome assembly SXGR01 (sample SAMN11356860, study PRJNA531348) | freshwater metagenome | isolation source: freshwater sample F1-60 | place: China: Fuxian Lake, Yuxi | collected 2017-12-25
AGGGTGACCTCCTTGATGAAGCTGATGTTGACGGTTGGCACGTGTTCGACGGGGAACGTGGCGTTGGGCGGGTGAATCGCGCCGGCCAGGACGGCCAGGCAGAGCAGGAGGAGGGTGCCCCGGGGGTCCATGGACGGCTGGGCTGTTTGCCAGGATGATTGCATAAATACTGGAGTGCTCCAGTGGGACCGCGCTCTATATAAAACCTTCTTTGTTGCGCGAGGGAGAGAGATGGCTGGCATGGAGGTTTTAGCCATCCCGTTCGGGACCGCGCTCTATATAAAACCTTCTTTGTTGCGCGAGGGAGAGAGATGGCTGGCATGGAGGTTTTAGCCATCCCGTTCGGCCTGTCCCTCGCGATCTGGAGCCTGGCGGGGATCATCCTGCACGGGATGGCCTCCCTGGTCGTGCGCGCGTCCGGCTTCAAAAAGTACACGTCCAAGCAGATGCTGATCGCGCTGGCGATGGCGGGGACGAGCTCGCTGGCCGCGGGCGTGCGCGCGGGGATGCGGGTGGTGTCGGGCGTGCTCAAGTGGTGGTTATTGTGGTTCGTGGTGTTCCTGTCCTTCTCGGCGCTGTACGTCACGTACACGGAGTTCCCCGAGGTCTGGACGGGCACTGCCAAGATGTACAACCGGTATGCTGGCCCGTATGTGCACCAGGTCGTGCTTCTGCCCCTGCAGATGCTGGACCTGGTCCTGCGGGGCCTCCTACCGCTCTGGAACAGCGCGGCCTGGTTCCTGAAGGCGCTGGCGACGCAGGGCCTCCTGCCCATCCTGATCGACCAGGTGGAGGTGCTGGTACAGATGGCGCTGACCCTGGTCAACCTGGTGACGGCGCTGAGCCTGGCGCTGTCGGAGTGGCTCCAGTCCTTCTTCTGCGCGGGCCGGGCCTGCCTGTTGCCCGAGCGGGGGGTGCTCAACCTGTTCCCGAGCATGCTGGCCGTGCGGGAGTTCGGCCTGCGGGGCGCGCAGCTCGGGCACGCCTTCTGCAGCACGCTGGCCGCCCCCCTGGACGTGCTGGTGTACCCGCTGGCGGACATCCACCTGGCGGAGGCCGTGCACAGCCTGGTGAACGCCGTTGTCCAGCTGCTGACCGTGATCCCGCACACGACGGCCGTGCGGTGCCAGGAGAAGGCCAATAACCAGTATGCCGTCTTGATGTGCACGCCCGACCTGGCGCCCTTCTTCAACTTCCTGGCGGCGGGCCTGTCGAGCCTGGGCCTGGCCGTGGACAACTGGGTGAACGTGGCCTTCCTGGTGGTGGAGTCGGTGCTGGGTGGCCAGCCGCCCCAGTGCGCGACCGAGGACAACGCCATGATACCGGATCTGCTGGCCGAGGACGCGGCGTTCGCGGGGGGTCCAGCGGTCCTGGTGGGCCTGACCGACTGGCTGTACGCGCTGACGGACGGGCGGACCGCGCTGTACCTCGGGCACACGGACGGCACGCAGGCCAAGGTGAGGACCTGGCCATTTGCGGTGGACCCGGCCCTGGGCGTGGCGGCCGTGGCGTACTCGTCCGGGGCGCAGGACCTGGACGTGAGCGCCTTCTCAAGCGGCAAGACGGCGGGCTCCATGCAGACGACGGCCATGCTCGGGTGCAATTGCTCGGATACGTCTGACGGGATGCGGGTGGTCTGCGCGATCCTGCCGCTGTCGGGAGTGCCGAGCGAGGCCGCGCTGGAGGACTACCGGCTGGAGGTGCTCTTCTCCGATCCGTCCGCGGCGAGCCTGTACACCTGTCCGGGCGTGGACATCTACGTCCGACCCGTTCGCTGGTCCTACACGCGATACGAGGCCCGGCCAGACGAGCGGACGCACGACTGCATCTCCCGCGGGACCTGCCGGGAGCTGGACGCGACCGTGTGGCTGATCCCGAAGTGCGGGCAGGACGCAGGGCTCAACGCGGAGACGGCGTGCATCCAAGTGGCCCCGTGCATCCCCTTCTGCATGGCGGCGCGGTCGGCGGGGAGCGGGCGGGCGAACCTGGCCTTCGTGCGGGCCGCGCGGTGGCGGGACGGCGCGACGATCCTGGGGCAGGACTGCGCGCTGACGGGGTCCGGGCCCGAGTCTGTCCAGCTGGGCATGCCGCGGTCCGTCAACTCGGCGCGGGCGACCAGCACGATGGCCGGTCTGCTGCAGACGGGCGGGACCGCGGTCTACGGCTTCGTCCAGCCGGGGGAGTCGCGCATCTGCCGGCCCGCCCTGGGGGTGACGAGCGTGGTCGAGAAGCCCCCGCGCGTGTCGTACAACGTGGTGCTGGAGGGCCAGCCCTTCGTGGTGACAGGGGACACCGTGTTCACCGCGCTGGACCTGGGCGGGGGCGCGGAGAGCGTGCAGGTGACCTGGTGTTGGGTCGGACTCCACGCGAGAGGATTCTGACCTTTTTTGTTCTTCTTGCCTGCAGGTCGAGCGCCTGGAGGGCGACGAGACAGACATTTTCAGTCTGAACAGCATCAACCAGCAGCTCCCGTCCCACCCGCGGGCCGTGGTGCCGCTGGAGGACGTGGACAGCGAGGCCAGAGTGACCATCCCGTATGGCTACCAGACAAACCGGATCGCCGCGACCAACTCGCGCAATTACGTGTTCTACGCGAGCAGCCCGAACGCGGACGTGCTGAGCCCGTACCTCGAGTACTGCGCAGACAAGGGGAACCCCGAGAAGCTGTCCAAGTTTGGCATCCTCTTCGCGAGCAGCTACTCGAGGCTGCGGGTGTACCGGGTGAGCGCGTACCGCCGGTGCGCGGCCTACTCGTGCGGGAGCGACCTGGTCCGGTTCGCGACGTTTGACGGGTTCTCGCGGATTCTGGGCCGGGAGTGCGACGCCGTGTTCAACGTGAGCATCCGCGCGCTCGAGTACCTGAACGAGGACAACATCGCGGTGACTCTGGAGAGCAGCCCCGTGACCGCCTGGGACGTCGGGACCGGGATCTTCACCAACGCCAGCCGCACGACGTACTGGCTCCACCCTGCGACAATGCGGGTGCGCCGGACAGTCTGGCAGACCGACCCCGCGTCGTCGGGCATCCCCACGCAGATCCCCGCCCTGTGCCCGGCCCTCCAGCGGCTCCCCCGGGTGGGGACCTTCCTGGCGGAGCTCGGCAACGCGGGGGTGTTCCTGCTTAAGTTTGTCGTGTACGCCATCACGTACACGCCCGGCCTGGCCGCGGTGTGGGGCTCGTCCGGCGGCGCGAGATGCCCTGCGCCCGGGAGCGCGCTGTACCACTCGGTGCTGGCCAATTGCGGGGAGCGCGTGTACTCCTTGGACGACTTCTTCGACAGCCTGGACGACGCCGCGGCGGTGTTCTGGCACAGCCTGAGCCTCCTCGCCCGGCTGATCGCACCCGAGAGCAAGCCGGGGATCGCCAAGCCCATCACCAACGTGCTGGACGGCATGAGCCAGTACGGCCAGGGCGCAGTGGACGTGTGGGCGGGCGGGGCGGGCGTGCTGACCCTCACGCGGGTCCCGATCCGGGAGCAGGCGATGCAGGTATGTGCCCCTTCCTCTTGCACGCGCCCGACACACCCGCTGACGAGCGGTCGTTTTCCAGGTCTGGGCTACTATCCAGGCAGGCACCGCGGGGGATGGCGCTAGGATGGTGGCGGGACTGGCCAGCCCTGGCGCGGGGGTGCTGGCCTGGAGCCGGTTCGCGTACACGGCCTTCTCCACCGTGGCGCTGGACCTGCTCAAGCGATTCCTGGACCCGCTGCAGGACGTCACCCTCTCCGGGGCGTTCGCGCTCTTCTGGGCGGACCTGTACGACCTGCGGGACGAGTTCACCGCGAGCGTGACGAGCAGGATGCGGCTGGCATGCGGTGGTCTCAAAGTAAGCCCTTCTTGCTCGCCTGAACTCTTGATGGGGACCATTCTGACAACAACATGATACACTCGCGCAGGTCATGTTCGGCGTGGACAACCCGTGGGCCGACCTGCTGTACCACCAGTGCGCCGCCGGGGCCGAGCTCGGGGACGGCATGCTGCGGCTGGGGCTGGACGTGTTCGTGCGGATCCCGATGGCCAAGTGCGTGTGCAAGGACGTCTCGGGAAGGAGCGTCCCCGCCGTCGTGACCCGCAAGTGTGCCCCCCCGTTGCCGGCGTCGCTCCTGCCGACCCTGTACGCCATCACCAACGAGCTCATGGGCACGCAGCCCATCCGGACCATGGCGTGCGAGCGGGTCCTGGAGACCGTCAAGACCGCCGTCGGGGGCGCGCTGGACCCGTTCTTCGCGCACCAGTACGCGGCCCTGGATGCCCTGGGCAGCTCCGTCGAGTACGTGACCGCGACCTTCGACGACAAGGCCGGGCGCTGCCTGGACTTCCAGAACGACCCGCACGTCGTGGTGATTGTGCCGCAGCCGGTCGATTATTTCCACAGATGCGCTGGGACAAGCATGTGCAAGCAGACCTGCGCCTCCGAGTGGCGGGCGTTCCAGGACGCGCAGTCCGGCCTGAGGTCCCCAGCGTCGGTCACGGTGGCCATGGAGAGCCTGTTCTTCCCCGGGGAGCTGGACACGGGTCTGATGCTGGCCAACGTCTCGGCCTCCGTGGAGCTGCCGGCCGGCCAGGGGGGCTGCCTCCTGCGGGCCCAGCAGCAGGACTTTGCCCTCGCGCTGGCCGAGGTCAAGGTTGCGGACGTGCAGGTCCAGTTCTGGTGCGCCCCGCGGTCCCCGTCCTCGACCGTGTACCGGAGCGAGCGGGTCGGGTACGGCCCCATCACGGTGCCGGGCGCCCTATTGGACCTGCAGTTCGGGGACGACACCGGGGAATGGCTGGCGGCCCTGGCGCAGCTGGACGACGGGACCCAGGGCGTGTTCCTCCTCAACAGCTCGGGCAAATTCCAGACCCCACCCGTGGTGAGCGGGCTGCTCGGGGACGGGAACACCCTCTTGCGGGTGGAGAACCTCTGGGTCGTGGAGGGCTTCCTCCTGGTGGACGTGCTGGCCCGGCGGCTCCAGGCGTACGTGGACCCCAAGACGGGCCAGCAGGCCGCCGAGGCCGACACCCTGTCCGTGCACCTCGCCCTGCTCCCACCCCTGGGCACGAACCTCACGACGTACGGGCGGTGGCGGAACACGGACGTGGACCTCGTGCGGTTCGGACGGGGCGACTACTGGTACACCCGGCTCTGGGAGGGCGACTACCTGTTCCTCCCGAAATTCTCCGGCCTGCTGCCCGCCCGCGCGCGGTTCTTCGCGATGAACGGGGGGCGCCTCGCGATGCCCCAGCCCATCCAGATCCTCGCGCCCGTGGCCCTGCCCGCCATGGGGGACGCCGCCCTTGCCGCGCGGTCCGAGAGGCCGGGCATCGTGTTCGCGACGAGCCGGACGGGCTGGGACTGGCTCAAGGAGGTCCGGTTGAGCACGGACGGCTTCGTGGAGGGCGTCTTCGGGTCAGCGGGCGTCGAGTACAGCGTCGAGATCCAGGGGAGCTGCGACGAGCACGGCTGCGAGGGGTGCGCGGGCGTCCAGGCCCAGCGCCTGTGCCTGGCCTACCAGAAGTGCGCACTGGTCAACTGCGTGGGGACGCCCGTGCACCAGCGCCGGCCCCTGTGCGGCATCGGGGCCCTCCTGCGTCAGACGGGGCGGATGGGCCTCCTGTCCACCCAGGGGGCGTGGGCGATTTTCACGGAGATGCTCGCCCTGGCCCTGCAGCTGAGTCTGCTAAACCTGAAAGAGGCGTACCTGCTGTGGCCCGAGGACCAGTTCCTCTGCTACATGTGCCAGGCCAAGGACAGCAGCGCCCAGTTCTTCTCGATCCTCACGGCGACCATCAACGCGGCCCTCCAGCTGGGGCGGGCGGACGTCGGGTACATGTACGGCGGCGCGAGCAACGTCGACACCAACGCGGACGCCGTGCTGACCATCTCGTCGACCGCGATCAACGCGTTCATGCACCAGATGACCCTGTTTCCTTTGTATGGGCTGGCGGTGTCCCATCAGATCCTGATGTGTCAGGTCGCTCCTCTTGTCATGCCCGCTTCGATCCGATGTGTCCAAACAGCTAAACCCCTCTGTCTGGCAGGTCTCCGGCATCATCGCGCTGGCCCCCACAAACGACTTCAAGGTATCCATCCGGATGGGCAAGGACACGCCAGCGGGTGACCTGATCGCTGGCCAGTGCCTGACCCTGGGGGCCGAGGTGCTTGCGAGCTTCCCCCAGGACGACGCCCCCTCGCTGGGCGCAACCGTCACCTCGCTGGTGTCCAACGCGCTCGAGCGCCTGCTTGTCGCGCAGATAGAGCCCATCGTGCACATCGCGGACGGGTTCTTGGCCTACCTGATCGGCGTGGGCAAGTCACTGGGCGGGCTGGTGCAATCCCAGAACATGGCCCGCTGCAGCCCGCCGGACTTTTTCCTCAAGGACGTCGTGCGGTGCGCGTGCGGGGACCACGTGCTGCAGATCCCCGACCAGAGACGGCGGGAGGGCCTGCAGCAGGCGGCCCTCTGGTGCACGGGCGTGCTGGGCATGATAGACAGCAACAACCAGCCTTACTACGTCCACAACCCGTTCACGTACGCCCAGCTGCAGGAGAAGTCCAGCCAGCTGCAGGCCTACGTCGAGTGCGTCGCGCAAGGCTCGAACGGGTACAAGTGCAGCCCGCCCAACGAGGAATACTTCGCGAGCCAGGGGGTCACGACCGTCAACGTCCTGGTCAAGTGCAGGGAGAACTTCCTCAAGCGCCGGTGGGACCCCGCGGCGTACATGCTTTTCCAGCCCGCCTCGTGGGACCAGGTCGAGTTCCAGAGCGACCCCGTGGTCCCGGAAGGCCTGCCGTTCCAGGTCGGGCCGTGCCTGTCCACTGGAGATTCCTCCTCCGGCTCGCTCGTCCAGCACTGCCACGAGACCTACCTCAACGACGCCAGTATGTCATCGGACGCGTACTGGCAGTACGAGCGCCTCAACGCGACCCGTCTGGGACCCGAGTACACGGACGCCTGCCTGGTCTTCACGGGCCCGGCCGACAAGGGGCTGCCACCGTTCCAGGCCTGCGTGGACGGCATGGAGTCCCACACCACTGGCTGCGCGATTCCCGCCCACCTCTGGACCCCTCGCTCGGACAACGACGTACCGCTGGCCACCCAGCACAGGGTCCTGTCGCACGGCGAGCACCGGGACGGCCTGGTGCAGGGCCTGTACAGCCAGGCCCACAGGCTGGTCGTGGACGCCATCCTGGCCTCGCTGGCCGTGTGGAACGCGTCCGGCACCCCCGAGGTCCACGCCGAGTTCTTCAGCGTCGAGGGGGACGTGCTGCACCAGACCATGGACTGCATCTTCATGGGCCCCTACTCGCGCGTGGACTACTGGCCAGTCCCCGACTGCCCCGCGGGCGAGGAGTGCCTGCGGGGGCCGTTTTGGTCGCGGGACGAGGGCGAGGGCCAGCAGCGCCACGTCGACCCCCGGACCTGCCCCGCTCCTGTCTCCCTCCCGTTTACATGCGGCAGCCCGGCCCGCAAGGCGCTCATGCGGTACTTGGTGCGCAGCCTGCTGCCACAGGACGCCCCGCCCAACCAGAACACGTCCAACGTGGCTGTGATCCTCCGGGCCACCCTGGAGGACCTCCTGCGGCGCTGGGACGACACGGGGCGGTACGGGTGCCACTGCGCGGACGCCAGCGTGTCCCCCCGGTGCTGCGCGTCGAACCTGTCAGCCCCGCTCCTCCCGGAACACCTGGGCCTGCCGTACACGTCCATCAGCAGCCAGACGGTCCTGATGGCGCTGGAGGACGACATGGCCCGCCTGCACGACCTGGCGCTCGAGAGCCGCGCGCCCTGGCTGTGGTTCATGCAGGACGTGGCTGGGAACGAGACCCTCGCCTACGACTGGTCGGGGAGCGAGCGAGTGACGGAGGAGGCGCGCTTCGACCCCACCAACGCGACCGCCGGCTACAGGGCGGAGACGGACGCGCTCAGCCCGCTGCTCCAGGAGGACTCCACCCTCTGGGACGTGTGCCACGCCTCCCTCAAGCAGGTTTTCTTCACGCTGCCCGTGGACCCGACGGGCTCGGTCCGGTTCGACGGCGGGAATGGCGAGTTCGACGGCGACCCGGCGCGCCTGGAGGAGTTTGTGCGCGTCTTCACGGCCGAGGCGTTCCGGGACAGCCCGCTGTTCCGGCACTACAGCCCCAGGCACGCCCCCTCCCCGAGCCAGATGTGCGCGCAGGAGGGGGAAACAAACCTCGCCGACGAGGGGCCCGTGGACTACGAGCCATTCGTGCAAAACGGCAACCCTCTCCTGGACTCGAGCCAGCTGCAGCAGGGCCGCGCCTACCACCCACAGCGGTTCCAGGTCGGCGCCAGATCGTGCGTCTGTGGGTGGCCAAGACGGGGCGCCCGCTGCTTCCCGCCCACGCAGGACAACACCCTGGCGCTGGTGTGCAAGGCGCTCGGGACTTGCCAGGCCGACGGATCGTACGCGGCGGAGGAAGACCCCCGCGTGCTGGCGCTGTTCTCACCGGCATGGCACTGCCCGGAGACGGAGCTGTCCGCGCACTGGGGCTACCTGGACCCAGTCGCGAACGAGAGGTGGCTGGCCCTGAACGAGACCGCCCAGCTGCGCACGTCGTCGCGGGACCTGCTCAGGCACGGGCGGGCCGGCCTGCGGGCGGGCAACCTGGGCAGCCTGCCTGCCCTCGCCAAGCGATTTGTCAACCCTGCCCAGCGTGAGATCCCCCTGGAGCGCGGCCGGCTCACGACGTGCCAGCCCCCGCCCCCCGTGCAGGACCTGGTGCAGCCGTTTGTGGACCAGCTCTTCCCCGCCGCCCAGGGGGTGGAAGAGGCAGGAGCGCTCGCCTACTGCCTGCGGTACGCGATCGAGCTCGCCCGCCTGCAGGTCTTCCGATTGCTGGACCTCCCCGAGCTGGAGGACGACCTCGCCCTACAGCGGGAGGGGGCCGCCCGCTGGCGCAAGCGGTGCGGGGCCCAGCTGCACCTCCTGCACGTGTGCGGGTCCCTCGGTGTGTTCAAGCCCCTCACCGACGCCGCCAGCAAGGACGTCGTGGCCTGCCCGCACTTCTACCTGACCGAGGTCCCCGCCGGCAGCACGGCCTACGTCACACCCGGGTGCTTGATCAGCGTGGACGGCGTCTTCTATGACCCGTGCCGCCGGGAGGGCTCCAACCTGTGCAAGACTGGCAGACAGATCGCCATCTCAGTTCGGGACATCCTGGCCGCTGGGGAGGACGGCCGGCTCCGGTTCGACCCGCGCACCCTCCTGCAGCGCGGGGCCCCCATCGGCTGGGTCGACGGCCAGCACCCGCTCCCGGACCCGGAGGCCAGCCTGCTGCGGCCGGACTTCGCCCAGCAGATGCTGAACGACCCGGACGCCGCGGGGAACGTGCCCGCGCAGGGCCAACCCTGGTGGCGGGCGGAGGGCCCGATGGCAGAGAACAGCGAGTACTGCGACGGGGTGCTCGACTGGTGGCCCGAGGAATGGGCCTTCCCCGTGGGCTACCACGTCACCGTGCCCTGCGAGGCCAACGAGACCGCCTTCCGGGGGTTCGCGCAGGCCTTCGCCCTGGACGAGGCCACCCACTCGCTCGTGTACCAGCACGACCTCCTGCGCGACCCCACCCTGGTGGACTCGCACTTCGGGGGGGCGGGCCTGTGCCGGGCGGGCTCGTTCGGCATGCCCATGCCCGAGACCAACACCATGCGCTACTGCACGCAGATCCGGCCCGAGGACAAGGAGGACTTCACGCTGCCCCCGTGGAAACGGGCTCATGCCGGCAGCGACTGGACCGAGTGGAAGTGCGCGTCCAGCAGCTCGCACCTCCCGTGGCCGACCATGCAGACCGACCGGGCCGCGCACCAATCCGCCCGCTATTCCGTCGGAACCATACCCAACATGCCACCGGAGACAGCGCGCACCTACCCGGCAACGAGCCAGGACATGTTCCACCTGGGCCCCTGGCAGGATATCCAGGCCGCCGGCAACACGTGGGGCCAGGACACGGACTCCGCTTGCCAAGACTTTTCCATGCTGCAGTGCCCGAATGCCAGCACCTGCCCTCCGGGATACGCGTGCAGGGGCCTGGCCTGCTCCATGGACTTCAGCCTCAACTGTAGGAACGACACGGACTGTCCTGGAAGCAGCGGGCCGTGCCGAGGGGTCTGCGTGGACCCGGCCGTCCAGTGCATCCGCCACAGCGACTGCCCCGATGAGCGCATGTGCTCAGGCGTGGGCACGTGCGAGATCCCCGTGCTGGCCGTGCAGAACCGCCTGCGCTTGGCCAACGACAGCATCAGCCTGGGCATGGCCGTGCGGGGCGCCAGCTGCGGCCGGCACTCCAGGGAGTTCAGCTTGCTGCAGGCCTCCTACTGGGGCAACACGGGGCAGGACCTCCTTCGCGCCCACGGCATGTGCTCGTTTGAGGACTGGTTCAAATACACGTACGTTTACTCGCGGCCGGGCTGCTCTGTCCTGGCGGGGGACGGCACGCTCGGCCTTGACCCAGAAAGGTGCAAGCTCGTGGACCTGGAGCAGCTCGACGCCAACCAGTCCAAGTGGTGGCCCACGGGGAACGCCCGCCCCGAGCTCATGTTCCTGCGACCCACCGTGTGCGACCGGGACTACGAGCGCCTGCGGGGCTTCACCCAGTGCGCCCCCCGTTCGGGTCACGCCACAGTGCTCACCAACACCGACGTCTGGCAGACCAGCCAGCTGGAGTACGACCCCTTCGTCCGCCTGCACGCCAACACGTCCACCCGCCAGATCCTGCTGGCCGACATGGACGAGCGGAACCAGACGCGGACCGGGTTTCTAGGCATGGGGCTGGCCAGCCTGGCCGAGCTCAGCACCAACCGGTTCGTCGCGTGCGGCGGCATCGGCCAGTGCTACCCATCCAGATTCACGGTGGAGGGCGTGGCGGTCAAGCGCACGGTCCGGGACCCCCGGGGCGGCTGGACCAACTACAGCGAGCAGGACGCATTCATCTGCGGTGCATTCGGCCTGCTGTCCAGCGGGGGGTGCGTCCTGGACGTGGACCGCTTCCCGCTGTACCAGCTCCTCTGCGTGCAGCGGGTCCAGTCATGCCGCCTGTTTGACGATTCAGGAATCACCCGTGCCTGCAACAGCATCCAGACCGAGTACCAGGCCTCGAACCAGGATCGCCTCGCTGTGCTCCAGGGCCTGCGGGACCTGTTCTACGTCATCCCCCTGTTCAGCACGCTGGAGCGGTACCTGCAGGTGACCGCCTGCGCGTCGGACCTCTTCGCGGGCATGAGCGCCACCGCAGCCAGCAGCCAGAAGATGATCGGGAGGGGTCTGTACTTCCCCTTCATGTTCGCCCTTTACGAGATCCCGTTTGACTGGTTCTACCAGTGCATTGTCATGAGCGGCACGCAGATCCAGACGTCCCAGCACGCCCCCCAAACCTGCCGCCCCTACGCCCTGCGGGAGAGCCACACGACCTCGAACTACCAGAGCGTCTCGACCGCGGGGGACTCCTACCAGACCTACCTGCAGCATGTGCGCGGGGGGTACCTCACACAGGACGTCCTCGCCTACCGCGACCAGCAGCTCAACGCCAGTCAGGTCGCCCTCGACGCCGTGGTGGCCGAACTCGTCGCGCGCATGTACCCGTCCGCTCGGCAGGACCTGAGCTACCCCCGCTGCTCCAAGAACATCCTGTGGCGCGTCGGCCCCTTTGGCGATCCGTACGGGGAAGACGGCTACGTCCCGGAGCAGCGGGCGGTCATCTGGAACTGGCACGACAGCCAG
>SXGR01527775.1_pt1 | contig 11718 bp, 12 predicted proteins | sample 3174711 | NCBI WGS metagenome assembly SXGR01 (sample SAMN11356860, study PRJNA531348) | freshwater metagenome | isolation source: freshwater sample F1-60 | place: China: Fuxian Lake, Yuxi | collected 2017-12-25
TAAGTACCCTAAAATTCCCTCCGCTGCAGTTAAAGTACTCTTGTGACTGTGAGCGAAGAAGTGTCTTCAGGGCGTGAAATAAACAGTCTCCGCGCCCAGATATTACAAATGGCTCAAAAATCTGGTGAAGGCCACGTCCCCAGTTCTTTATCTATCTTAGATCTTCTTTGGGTGCTCTACACAAGAGTGCTAACAATTGACCCGTCTAATCCTAATTTAGAAAATCGTGACCGATTTTTTCTATCTAAGGGCCATGCCTCATTAGGGCTCTACTCGGTGCTATCTGCACGAGGGTTTTTCCCTCAAAGTGAGCTTGAAAACTTTTGTAAATTTGAAAGTATTCTGGGAGGTCACCCAGATCGGTTAAAAGTTCCGGGGGTTGAGGCATCCACTGGCTCGCTTGGCCATGGATTTCCGCAAGCAGTAGGGGTCGCGCTTGCACTAAAAATAAAGCAGAATCCTTCACGAGTCTTTGCGCTCATTGGCGATGGGGAGGCAAATGAAGGCACTATTTGGGAAAGCGCCCTTTTGGCTGCACATCACAACTTAGACAATCTTGTTTGCATTTTAGATTTTAACCACTCTACGGATCGGGCATTGAAGTTGGGTGAGATAAGTTTAAAATTTAAGTCCTTTAACTGGAAGGTAATGGAAATCGATGGACATAATCATGACCAAATTACGAATGCCCTTATGCCTCAATTGAGTTCAAAGCCATTATTTCTTTTAGCTCACACCATTAAAGGGAAGGGGTTATCTGCTATGGAGAATAATCCTGAATGGCATCATAAGGCTCCAAATAAGGAAGAAATAAAAACTTTTTTGGGAGAATTGAGTTGAGAAAAAATTTTGCTCAAACAGTTAGTGAAGAACTGAGTAACAATCCGTCGAGCGTTCTATTACTGGGGGATATTGGAGTACATGCTTTCAGGGACTCTCTCAAAGAATTCCCAGAGCGTGTCTATAACATCGGTATATTGGAGCAATCAATGATTAGTGTCGGAGCGGGAATGTCTATGGAAGGCCTAATCCCCACAATTCATACAATTGCACCGTTTATTGTAGAGAGAGCACTAGAGCAACTTAAGGTTGACTTTGGGTACCAAAAATTGCAAGGAAATGTGGTCACTGTGGGTGCGTCTATCGATTATGCTGCACTGGGAGGCACGCACCACTGCCCAGGAGATGTTTCAATTTTACTCAATATTCCAGATATTCAGATAATCGTGCCTGGGCATGGTGAGGAATTTGCATCACTTTATGCGGAGACTTCTCGGAATGGTGAGCTCACCTACACCCGCCTAAGCGAGACAAGTAATAGTGCACCACAAAAAGTGCAATTTGGTAAAGGGCTTTTAATTCGAGAAGGATATGAAGTTACGGTCCTCTGTGTTGGCCCAACTCTAGATTTAGCTTTAGAAGCGTGTGCCGATCTCAATGTCAATATTCTGTATTTCACTACGGTTAGTCCTTTTGACTCCGAACTACTTAAATCTATTTGCACCAATGGTAAAGTACTATTAATAGAACCCTTCTATAAACATACTTTAACTTCTCTTATTATTGATGCACTGAGTGCACTTTCGGTTCGGATAAAATCTATCGGAATTCCAAGAAAATTCTTGAGAAATTATGGAACAACGTCACAACATTTGAATGATATTGGGCTCACAGTGGATAACATTAGAAACACAATTACGGAGTTCATCGGTGCATAATATAATTTTTGAAGATATCGAGAAAATTGCCTCCAGAGTAGATTGTTCGCCCTTAGAAGGAAAAAAGATTTTGGTCACAGGTGGTACCGGTTTGATTGGTTTGTATTTCTTAAATTTTTTTACTTATTTAATCAAAAACCGAAATATGTCAATTTTAGTAGATTCAATATCAAAAACTAATCTCCGTGAAGAGACTAAGGGGAATTTTCCTAATGTAAATTTCATAACTTTTGATCTCGGTGCAAGTCAAGAGCTAGGTTTCGAAGAAAACTACGATCTAATCATTCATGCAGCAGGCTATGGTCAACCCAAAAAATTTCTTGCTGATGAAATAACTACAATGATGCTTAATGGTGTAGCTACCATTAAATTAGCTAGATTACTGAAACAAGGTGGAACATTTGTTTTTCTAAGTACAAGTGAGATTTATCTGGGCTCACCTTCTTTACCCAATAAAGAATCTGATACCGGTTTTATTAGTTCTGACCATGCCCGAGCACCGTACATAATTGGAAAGAGCTTTGGGGAGACAGTATTGGCTTCACTGAATCGCTCCGGAGTCAATACAAAGATCGCGCGAATCGCATTAGCTTATGGTCCGGGTACGAAATTGGATGACGAACGAATATTGAATCAGTTAATCAAGCGTGGAATTACTGAAGGTGAGGTGCGCTTGCTTGACCAAGGAAAAGCAGTTCGTACTTATTGCTATGTAGCCGACACGGTAGAAATGCTTCTCAATATTGCACTATTTGGGAAATCGATGACCTACAACGTAGGGGGTATTTCACGAATCACCATAAGAGAGCTGGCAGATATGCTAGGCGGAATTCTCAATGTTGGAGTCATAGGATCCGAAAATCAAGCTTTTCTTGATAGCGCACCAAAAGAAGTAGCCTTGGACATGAGTAAATACATTGAAGAATTTGGTAGCCCAAAATTTGAGGATTTAAGAGTGGGCCTGAAGCGAACTATAGTTTGGCAAAGAGAAAATCTCTATCCCGAAGGGAAAAATGCATAAAATACTTGTCACTGGTTCAGGGGGATTGGTTGGCCATGCTCTAAAACGTTTAAATCCAGCGGATTGTTTTTTTGCTACACGCGATGACGCTGACCTAACCGATTTCGAGGCCACAAAGAGACTTTTTGAGAAAGTTCAACCTACGCATGTCGTACATTTAGCTGCCGCCGTTGGCGGTATTGGAGGAAACTCAATTCACTCTGGCGTGTACTTCAAAAGCAATATTATGATGAATTTAAATGTGCTAGAACTTGCCCGTGAGTTCAAGGTTGAAAAAGTTATTTCATTTATGTCAACTTGTGTATTCCCGGTAGACTCAAAGTATCCATTGACTGTTGATCAACTACATGACGGACCTCCGCATCCATCCAATTTTGGATATGCCTATGCTAAAAGAATGCTTGAAGTCCAAAGTTCTGCTTACAGAAAAGAGTTTGGCTGCAACTTTATCACTTTAATACCAACCAATATTTATGGGCCTGGAGATTATTGGAACTTAGAAGAGGGGCACGTAATTCCTTCTCTGATTCATAAATATAATAATGCCAAGAAAAATTGTACAGACGTTAAGTTGTGGGGTAGCGGAAGTCCGCTTAGGGAATTTATTTATTCTGATGATGTAGCTAAGCTAATCCTTTGGGCTATGGCGAATTATGATGAAATTGACCCACTGATATTGACTCCTTCGGAGGAAGTTAGTATCAAGGAGCTTTCTGAAATGGTTAGTACTCTGGTGGGATTTCAAGGTGAAGTCATTTGGGATACTGATAAGCCCGATGGGCAACTTCGTAAACCGTCAAGCAATAAGCATCTATTGAGTTTGAACTCGACGGTTTCTTTCACCCCGCTCCGAGAAGGATTACAAAAGACAATTGAATGGTTTTTATTGAATTATCCGAATGTACGTCTTTGAAAGGTCATGAAATGAATTTTGGCTCGACTGAATTTGAGAAGTTATTGGGTGTGCGTCTGGGAGAAAAAGCAAAGACACAAATTGACTCATTTGACATCCAATATTCTATTTTGAGTCATGAAGAAGAACGCCTTGTAGTTAAGGAACTTGTTGATGAAATATTCCGACACGATTTGTCGGCTGCAAATAGAAAGCGTGTATTCGATTGGAACGAAGGTTGGGGACAAAATCTATTAGACTTTCAAAAAGATGCTTCTGTCAGATCACTGATTCCACGGTACTTTGGTAAAAACAAAGTCAATAGACTTAACCAAAAATTAGTCCAAAGCCAGGATGCAGATTTTGAATTGAAATTGTTGAGGTGTTTAGAGAGTTGGGTTTTTGATGAGTACCTATCAAGTTTTGAAAGTATTTATGAATTTGGCTGTGGAACTGGGCATAATCTCGTTTTTCTCCAACAATTCGCTGAACATGCTGAACTGACAGGGCTCGATTGGGTTGAATCCTCACAAACACTTATTGATCTGATAAGCGCCAGCAGAAAAAACCTGAAATTATCCAGTGGCAAGTTTGATTATTTCAATCCAGATATCAATCTAAAGCTGCGGGATGGTAGTGCCATATTCACTATCGCGTCCCTAGAGCAAATAGGAAAGGATTATGAAAAATTTGTCGATTTTTTAATGAGTAATAAACCAAAATTAGTGCTTCATATTGAACCTTTTGAAGACTTACTTGATCCTTATTGTCTATTGGATAATCTTTCGATTCAATACATGCGCAAACGTAATTATATAAATGGCTACGTTGAACACATTCAAAATTTAGAGAAAGTAGGAAAAGCAAAGATTCATCGTTATCAACGAAGTTATATCGGGAGCAAACACATCGACGGTTATACGGTATTGATTTGGAGCCCTGGCAATTGAACTTCTCAATGATTTTTCCAACTGCTTTCCGAAAAATTCATGAGAGCCAATTTGAGTGATTCATTTTCATAATTTCCCCATTGTGACCACTCACGGGGTAGTACCTGCTGTTTACCATTTTTTGATACTAAATATGCTCCCCACCAGGAAAGAGAGCTATTCGACCCAACAAGAAACTGCGCATTAGACATCAATGCTAAGGTCTGCAAGGGGCTAGATTCTGTATCAGATAAAATCGTGTGTGGTTTCAAAGCATTAGAAAGATTTGATACCTCCGTTGACTTTTCAGTTAAAACAATTATAGGCAAATCAACTCCTGCAAGGTTTTTTATAAAATAGTTGTCATCCAACTGACCGATTGCTTTGGAAGGTATATGTGAAATTGGGTAATCTCCCCGTCTAACGTGTACCGCTATGTACTCCCTTGGAATTTGCCTTGATGTTTTGAGGGAGTCAAGAGATTCATTCAACGCAAAATCTAACTCTGATTTAAAGTAATGGAAAGACTGTTCTACCAAGGAACCATTTTGAAATAGGCCGTTTACCGTGATTGGTAGGCCGAGTGAAGCGCGTTTCTTGGTACGTGGCTGAAAAATTTGCATTTCCTGGTCTTCACGAAAATACCCAAGGACTTCCATAAAGCCTGCAGGTACACCTTTATGAGCTGCCCATTCAAGAGCTCTGATGGACGACGACACATGCGTTGCACCCCCGTTGCCAACCGTGTGCTCACAACATTTCACGATGGGGGCTAGCTGGAATTCTCTCTCTTTATTAACTCGATAATGCCCTAAATCAAAGGAGAATGGTGTCCCTTCGAATAAGGTATGTGCTGCCGCCCACTGGAATAACTGATTCCCAATGCCTCCGCTTAAGGAAATTTTTGGTGTAAATAACTTTCTCAAGTTCTTTTCTTCTTCCCCTTAATTATTTTTTTCAATGGAGTTAGATAGATCAGCTTCCACCATCAGTTTTGCTAGTCCTCTCCACTCTGTTTTGTGTTTCCATCCAAGCTCACCCTCAATTCTTGTAGGATCACCAATTAATGACTCAACTTCAAGTGGGCGCAAGTAAGCATCGTCGGTTATTACGTACTTAGTCCAATCTAAGCCAACTGTTTCAAATGCTGCTGCACAAAAATCTTTGACCGACGCAGCAATTCCTGTTGCAACTACATACGATTCTGGCGAATCGTTTTGCAGCATCATCCACATAGCTTCAACGTATTCTTTTGCATATCCCCAGTCCCGGACAGCTTTAAGATTGCCGAGATAAAGGGACTCTTGCTTGCCTTCAACAATTTTTGCCACAGCTTTTGAGATTTTTCTAGTTACAAAAGTTTCACCACGGCGTGGTGATTCATGATTGAATAGAATTCCGTTTACTGCGAAAAGTCCGTAACCTTCTTTATAATTATTCGTAACCCAGTAGCTATATAGTTTTGCAGCAGCGTATGGGCTTCTAGGTTGAAATTTTGAACTTTCACTTTGTGGGGGTGGAGTACTTCCGAAGAGTTCACTTGTGCTAGCTTGGTAGAATTTTATGCTTGGGTCTGTCATGCGAATTGCTTCCAATAATGCAATTGTTCCAACCGCATCAACATTTGCAGTATAGATTGGAACCGAAAATGACACCATCACATGGCTCTGGGCGGCAAGATTGTATATTTCATGAGGCATAACTTCACGAACAAGATTACTTATTGCAATGCCATCCGTAAGATCTCCATAATGCAAGATCAACTTTCTTTCTTTTTCATGTGGATCAGCATATAGATGCTCAATTCGGCTTGTGTTAAAGCTACTTGAGCGACGAATTAAGCCGTGGACTTCATAACCTTTTGAGATTAAAAATTCAGCGAGGTAGGAGCCATCTTGACCGGTGATTCCTGTTATCAAAGCTCTTTTCATTTATTCTTCCTAATCGAAATTCCACCGTTTTCTAAATACCATGAATAAGTTTGCCTTAATCCTGATTCAAGTGATATTTGAGGTTGCCAACCCAATGCTCTTATCTTAGAGGAATCCATAAGTTTCTCATGTGTCCCATCTGGAAACTTGGAGTTATAGGAGATTTCCCCATCATATCCAACCACTTTTGCTATGAGTTTAGCTAGTTCATGTATAGAAATATTGACTCCTGAACCGACATTTAAAGTTGAGTACTGGCTCCGGCTTTCTATTGAAACCCGGACCGCGGCGGCCAAATCTTGAGAATGAAGAAACTCACGTAATGGTGATCCGGTGCCCCAGAGCTCAACAGAACTCAATCCATTAACACGTGCATATTCCATTTTTGCAAAAAGCGAGGGAATTACATGTCCATTCTTCATGTCGAAAGTATCGAAAGGCCCATACAGGCTACTGGGCATAAGTGAGAGCCAAGTACGTCCATATTCCTCGTTATACGCTTCCAAAAGCTTAAGCCCCGCAATCTTAGCTATTGCGTAAGCTTCATTGGACTTCTCAAGAGGACCACTAAGAATCCGTTCTTCTATTATTGGTTGAGGAGACTGGCGTGGATAAATACAAGATGAACCTAAAAAAATAAAATGTTCCACATCTGCATTGTGTGATGCATCCAATAAATTAGTTTGAATTTGTAGATTTTCGCTCAAGAATTTGACTGGGAAATCACGATTAGCGAGGATGCCCCCGACAATTGCTGCCGCATTGACAATGATTGTCGGCTTTAATTCTGATATGTAACTAAAAACCTTAGCTCTATCGCGTAAATCTAAGATCGCAGAAGATAACCCAAAAACATTCTCATAACTCTCTCTCAGATCAGAGTAAATTGCACTCCCAGCAAGCCCTGTGTGTCCAGTTACTAGAATTTTTGTCATTTCATTGAGCTCCATTGCCTTTGATCATTAAATTGACCCATTTTTTAGAAATTTAGCATTTTGCTTTAGTATATTTAACAAAATCTTATTTCCTCCATAAATCTGAATCACTTGCCCACTTGAATCCCTAAATTCTTGCCGCCCATGGGTAATTAAGTGTCTCCTAAATTTCTTATGCGTCGCACCATATGCAGCCATCTTTCGCTCAAACAGGCCGGATCCTTGCCAGGCCTGAGTTCTTTGATCTGTATGAACACGAACGAAATTCGCTGTTATAGGAAGATAGCGAGTTAAGAATCCTCTGCTGTGAAATCGAAATTGCAACAATAAATTTATGTCCTCTTCGGATTCATATTCGTCTTCAGGAACATCAGACACAAAAAGGCAAGATTTGAGCACTTCACGTCTTATACAATAGTTTGTTTCAGGTAAATTTACAGAGGAAATTACCCAATAAAAAAACATATCAAATCCATTGGGAACTCTAAAGTCTTGCTTTGGCCAAGAACGGTTTTCAATCAACTCGCCCGCCTGATTTGCCGTAGTCAACCCCCCCCAAACAAGTGATACTTCAGGCTCTCTCTCTAAAACTTCTACACAAATTTGAATCCAATTCGGATCAATATACATATCTGAACTTTGGCAGAGCATCACATATTTACCTTTGGACATTCTCAACCCTTTTAAGAAAGCATCTAGCACGCCTTTGTCTGGTTCGCTTAACCACTTGATCCCATCCGACTTTTCAAGTAACTCTTTTGACCCATCAGATGAGTTACCATCAATAACGATATGTTCAAGATTTCGGTATGTTTGACGATTAACCCCCACGAGAGTGTCATTCAGGTAGTGTGCATGGTTATAGTTTGGAGTAATCACAGAAACTATTGGTGAAGAAAAATTAGTTTTTTCACGCTTCACATAAGGCAATTGAAGAATTCCTGGTGGTAGACTCGACATTGCCCGAACATACACTATTCGTAAGTACAGACCAGGCTCCTTCCTATTATTTTAGCCCCTTTTTTGTTTTTTGTTTTTCCCAAATTTGCTATGATTTAATATGCCAAAATCAATAGACCAAGGAATCCAAATTGAGTATATGAACATTCTGGTCCAGGCTTTAAAAATAAGATCAGTAGAAGAAATGTTGCTTGAAGCATATAAAAAGGGTTTAGTTCGAGGCACCCTACATACTTGTATCGGGCAGGAGTATCTGCCAGCAGTTCTTCAAGACTATTTGACATCTTCGGATTGGATTTTCTCTAATCATCGAGGTCACGGACATTACCTTGCTGCTGGTGGTAGCCAAAACCAATTAATTGCAGAAATTCTGGGTAAGAGCGAGGGAGTTTCTAAAGGGATTGGAGGAAGCCAGCATCTGCACTTTGGTCGATTCTTCTCTAATGGTATTCAGGGTGGTCTCGTTCCAGCTGCGGTGGGCGTTGGGTTGATGGCTTCTAAATTAGATACCGATGAGATTTCAATCTGTTTTATCGGAGATGGCACGCTAGGACAAGGCCAATTTTGGGAGTCGATAAACATTGCTTCAACTCTAGGGGCAAGAGTGTTAATAATTTGTGAAGATAACGAGATAGCACAATCAACGCCGAGTAAGAATGTTTTCGGGGGCAATATTTCGAAAATTATTCAGGGGTATGGAATGAAGTATCTCGAATCGGATTCACGTAATCTGGCTCAATTGACGGGAAGTGTTCGGGAAGCATTCGAGAATGTTAGAGCTAATAAACAACCAACATTTATGCACATTAAAAGTTATCGTTTAGGTGCACATTCAAAAGGGGATGACAATAGAAGTGACCAAAAAGTTAAAACATTAAAGGAAAAAGATCCCATAATCATTGCTCTCCAACGGCCAGAAATGCAACACTTAGCAGACGGTTTACTACTTACATTGCGGAATGAACTCAGCGAAATCTCACAAATGGAAGCGTCGACTTTAGTTCCCCGTGATTATGCCCTGGACGTGCTAAAGATTTTTCCCGAAGTTCCAATAAGCGGGGAAGAATACTTCATGAATATCATTTCGGAAAATGGTAGAACTCAAAAACTCGCAGATGGCTTCTATCTCGCTTTTAAAGAACTTTTCAAGGCAGATCCAAAATTGTTAATGATTGGTGAGGATATAGAATACCTATCAGAAGGGACTGAAAAGGGTTACGGAGGGGCTTTTAAGATTACCCGTGATCTTTCGGAATTGTACCCAGGAAGATTATGTAACATGCCAATCAGTGAGGCTTCCATTGTTGGGGCCGCTCTTGGTATTGCGCTCACCGGGACCCCAATAATTGCGGAAATCATGTTTGGTGATTTTTTATTCCAGACTGTGGATCAAATTATGCAACAGATTTCAAAAATCGTAAGTATGTATGGAAAAAAGATTGATCTTCCAATAATTATTAGGACACCGATGGGGGGTGGATTCGGTTATGGTGCTACACACTCGCAATCAATCGAAAAGCTATTTTTTGGCATTCCCAATTTATTGGTTATTGCCCCCAATGTTTACGTTTCGCCAAGCTATATTCTAAATAAGGGAAAAGGTCTCAGAATGCCTGTGTTGCTGATTGAAAATAAAATTGATTATAGACGGGATATGAAGAATCCAGGAGATCACTTTGATTCTGTGAGAATATTCCCCGGACATTTTCCTGAGGTTGAAATCAAAAATTATCATGATGATTCGGATGTCATGGTAATAACATACGGTGGATTGGTTCAAAACGTAACCGAAGTCTGCTCTGAATTGGAAGCTACTGTGGGCCTTAAATTCACGCTCTTTATTTTTGTTCTACTCAGCCCTTTAAATATTCAATCTCTCATCACCTCATTAGGGGGAACGAAACGATTGGTAATTGTAGAGGAAGGAATTGGAACACAGGGTTTTGGCAGCGAACTCATAGCAAGACTTACAGAGTCAGGTTATAGCGATTTGATTTTCAAACGTGTTTCAACCCTCGGAATCATACCCGCCAATGAGTTAGGCGAGTGGGCCCAACTGCCAAATTCGGATAGAATCAGAGAAACGATTATCTCTATTCTAGGATGAAAGAGTAATAATGCCGATAGTTTATATATATGCTGAACAGAATGATCCGGGCGACTCTGAACTGATAGTCCACCAACAGTTGTTTCGAAATGGAGCACATGTAACTGATGGAGAGGTTATTTTCGTAGTTGAGGGGTCAAAATCTCTATTTGATCTCGAATCTCCAAATTCTGGAATCATAACCTCAATGGTGACCGAAGGTAGCTACGTGAAAGTGGGAAGTGTTATAGCTGAGATTCAAGTGGAAAACTCTTCTTTGAATGATTAAGAGGCTTGTTGTCATTGGGAATAGCCATGCCCATTCATTTACCGGTTCTAGGTTATCTAATTTTGGAAAAGGTCAGTGGTCAACTGAATTGCTATCTTCCTACTCTCTTGGTCCAGTATCGGCAAAAACTTTTTTGACATCTAAATGGAAAATTGCTGAGCAATTTCTTAGCCAAATTCAAGATCCAAGTTCGACTCTTGTACTTCTATCTCTAGGTGAAAATGACTGCAGATGGTATATCCCCCGAGAGGCTGACAATTTGCAAATGAAGTTTGATGAACTTGCTGCGGAAAAGGTTGTTAAAGAATACTTGAGTAGTCTGTTTGAGGTAATGCAAAGGGTTAAAAGTATGGGCTTTCAAATTGCTGGTTGGGCTGGGCATCCAACCCCTGACTTGCCGAATGACCATGATAAAGTCATTTATGGTCCTTATGCTTTTCGAAGTAAACTTACGAGTATTTGGGACCATGACCTCTCTGTGTTTTGTCAAGAAAATGATTATATTTTCTTGTCCCCAATTACTAGTTTGTTGAATGAATCTGGCTTTCCAGACAAAAGCAAATATGTCGACGAGTGGCACCTTGACCCAGCTTGGTTATCCGGTTATTTGATTCGTAGTTTAGAAAGTGATGGAAGAATCCGTAAAGGCTCACTCCTAATCTATAAGTTTCAGTTGGTAACAAAAAGGATTCAACTGATATTCCTTAAGCTGAAAAGAGATAGTAAAAATCTTTTTTTTTAAGTAGTATTTATCTTTGATTTTTCAACCGTATCGGTGACTAATTCATACTGCTTCCAACCTGCAATTCTCATTCAAGGGATGACCGTATTTCCTGTAAAGAATCTCTTGCGAATATCGGTTTTGGGAAAGAAATGCACTAATTTTTTCTGATTGACCGTAGTTTTTTTCCCAAGACATGCAGGTTAATCTCTTGAATTGATAACTTCCACCTTAAA
>SXGR01025768.1_pt1 | contig 11717 bp, 9 predicted proteins | sample 3174711 | NCBI WGS metagenome assembly SXGR01 (sample SAMN11356860, study PRJNA531348) | freshwater metagenome | isolation source: freshwater sample F1-60 | place: China: Fuxian Lake, Yuxi | collected 2017-12-25
GCAGGAAGCCGAAGCCGTCGGGCAATACTTCGAGCACACCATCGCCGAAAATTTGTTCGCCGGATTTCGCGCGTTTTTTCAGGATGGCGAACATGAGTTCCTGTTTGCGCAGACGGGCCGCGTTGTCAATGTCGAGGCCGATGGCCATTTCCAGTAGGGCGGAAACGTGGAGTGCCTTTAGTTCAGATAGATGCATATGGTCAGGTCCCGGGTCGGGAAATTGTCAGGTGGGGGAGGATACGACGGTGGAATTGGAAGGAAAAGACTGCGTCACGGATGCGCCGCAGTCGGGAATGACGTCGATCAGATATTGCTGTCAATGAAGGAAGTCAGCTGACCTTTAGCCAGTGCGCCGACTTTCTGCGCTGCCGGTACGCCGTTCTTGAACAGGATCAAAGTGGGAATGCCGCGTATGCCAAATTTGGCGGGCACTGCCTGATTCGAGTCCACGTCCATTTTAGCGATCTGGATCTTGCCATCGTATTCCTTGGCGACTTCTTCAAGAATAGGCGCAATCATCTTGCAGGGAACGCACCACTCTGCCCAGAAATCGACGAGTACGGGCTTGTCGGATTTGAGCACGTCGGCTTCGAAGGAGCTGTCGGAAATGTGTTTTATGTTTTCACTCATGGTGTCCTCAGTGAGAGGGAGTTTCGTAGCTTTAATTGGTGACGTTCTCGCTGGTTTGGCGTGTGCCTTGCCGGGCTTGCTATCACTGCCTTGTTGCTTCTTTATTATCCAGCCTGAGATTATTCTGGCCTGCTGCGCGCACCCTGCGGATGCCGAGCTCAATCAATGTGTGGATTTGAAGCAGAAAATGCTTGGGCGGAAGTATTTTGTATCATAACCGATTTTCGCGAACGTGTGCCCGAAAGCCTGCTCGCAGGAAGCATCCGCCGATTGAGCGGTCGCATACAATGCGTTTCAATTCCTTTCCGCATCTTCCCGATCCCACCTTAAGCATGACGCCGAGAACGCGCCCCATACCCCCAGGCCCCGGATTCTGGCCGCAAGTCGCGCACTATCTGGTGGACGATGCCGGGCCCACAACGGCGAATCCCGATTTGTCGTGGGCATTGGTGCTGGTGCCGGCCTGGCATCATGCAGCCTTGCTCAGAAGAGCCCTCTCGGATCGGCTTGGGCCTTCCTTCATTCCGCCGCGCATCCGGACCCTTGCCTCATGGCTGTCGCAGTATCCGCCCGAGATCGGCGGGCAGGGGGTGGCGTCTTCAGGCGAGCGCCTGATGTCGCTTTATGCATCCTTGCGCGAGCTGCCATGGCTCAAAAAACTCTTTGCTGCACGAAGAAATACCGATCTGATGCCGCTTGCGCAGACATTGCTGACCATCTGCGACGAACTGACTGAAGCGCTATTGCCCGCAGCCCTTGCGCAACCCCAGGTGGTGGAGGATCGCTGGCGCGCTGCGCTCTCTCAGCTATCGCCGCGTGCCGCAGCCTTATTGTCTGATGAGGCGCGATTGGTTTGGAATATCTGCCATGCAGAGCGCGACGCACGTGATCCCGGCATCCGACGATACGCAGCGATGCAGCGCGCAGCGTCCGAGGCGACGCTGCCTGTGTACTGGTGCGCACCCGCGCAGCCCAATGTCCTCGAAGAGAGTTTTCTCAATGCCTATGCAGTGCGCCATCCGGTACATCTGATGATCCTTGACTGGTCGCAATCGATATCGGTTGCGGTCTATCGCGCTGCATGGCCCGAGTTGATGGACGACGGTATGCAGACGCCGACCTCATTGAGCGCAGTCGAGACACCGACCGGTATTGCCTTGTATGAAGCTGGGGGCATGGAAGACGAAGCGCAGCGCGCAGCGCAAACTATCATCGACTGGCTGAACAACGGCAAGCAACGCATCGCACTCATTCCTCAAGACCGGGTTGTCGCTCGCCGTGTACGCGCCTTGCTTGAGCGCGCGCAGGTGGTGGTATCGGACGAAACCGGATGGAAGCTTTCCACCACCCGCGCTGCAGCAGTGCTTCATGCATGGCTGGCGTTGGCAGCGTCTGGGGGCGAGGTCGTGGCCTTGCTCGATTTTCTGAAATCGCCTTTCCTTTTTGACGATGACCAGCAAGTAGCAGAGCAGCGCGCTGATATCGAGCAGGCGCTGCTGGCTGGCGGGATTAGTGCTGGCTGGTCGCTCATACTGACCGCCGTGACCCCTTTTCCGCGGGCGAGTTCACTGGTGGAGGCGATCGCGCGCGAGGTGCAAGGCTGCAGCGGCCGCAAGACCCTGATTGAGTGGGCTGATGCGACCTTGGGAGCATTCGATGCACTGGGTATGGCATCCGCCATGACTGAGGACATCGCTGGTGCGCAGGTCGTCGCGCTGCTTGGTCAGATTCGTGCCGAGAGTGAGCAGCTCGAGCACCGTTTTTTGCTCGCCGAGTGGCGCGCGCTGGTGGATTTGCAGATGGAGCAGACCGTTTTCGTTGCGCCGCGCGTTGATCAGCGCGTCATGATGGTGCCCTTGAATGGTACGTCCTTGCGTGAATTCGATGCTGCCATCGTGCTCGGGGCTGACAGTGACCATCTGCCGTCGCGTCCGACCGAGACCTTGTTTTTTGCAAACGCGGTGCGCCGCGAGCTTGGCCTGGCAACGCGCGAAAGCCGCCAGCGCCAGCAGCTGCGTGAATTGACCGGTTTGCTGATCAGCTGTCCCGAGGTCGTGCTGTCCTGGCAAGGCTGGCGAGGCAGTGAAATGAATATGCCGAGCCCGTGGCTGCAGCGACTCGACCTGATGCTCGACAGTGCCACATGCCCCAAGCTGCCACGTCACTCGCCCCGTCTGCCACAAAAACGACTCAACGCGGTGCCCTCACAAATGCCACGACCCGCTGCGCCCGCTTTGATACCAGAACGTTTGTCTGCCAGCGGTTACAACAGTCTTGTTGTTTGCCCTTATCAGTTTTTTGCGTACCGAATGCTCAAGTTGTCCGCTACGGTTGAGTTAAGTGAATTGCCACAAAAGAGAGATTACGGCGAATGGTTGCATCAGCTACTCAAGCGCTACCACGACACTGTGCGCGAGCAAAGCGTACCTGTACATGAGCGTGAGGCTTGCATGGCCAGCATCAGCGAAGCCATCTTCACTCAAATTCTGCAAAAAAATCCAGCGGCACTCGGCTACCGATCTCGCTGGGGAAAAATCATGAGCGCGTATGTCGCGTGGGCGAATACCCATGAAGCAGAGGGTTGGCAATTCGGTTTTGGTGAGCAGTGGCAGGAGCGTTTGTTATCGTGGGATGGGGGTTCGGTCAAGATCGTTGGTCAAATTGATCGCATTGATGTTCGCAAGAATGGTCAGCGTTTGGTTCTGGATTACAAAAGCGCAAAAAAAGACAAGCTCAATAATCGTCTCAAGACAATGGAAGATCATCAGCTCCCCTTTTATGGTTTGCTGCTGGATCCGCCGCCCGCTGCTGCCGCGTATGTTGCCATCGATGATGAGAAGCCGGCGCTGGCCTCAGCGGACAATTACGCGACCTGGCGAGATAGTTTGCAGTCACAAATCATCGCCAATTGGCAGGCGATCTCGGAGGGGGCCAGCTTGCCTGCCTCTGGCACACAGAAAAACTGCGACTGGTGTGATGCCCGCGGACTCTGCCGCAAGGGAGTGTGGTGATGATCTTGGGGCAGGATTTTCTTGCAGACGCGCAGTTCGTCGATGCCGATACCTTCATCAGACTTGCCTGCGATCCTGCGCGCTCGGTATTGGTGGAGGCATGTGCCGGTAGCGGTAAAACCTGGTTATTGGTCTCGCGTCTCTTGCGTCTCTTGCTCGCAGGTGCCAAGCCGGAGGAATTGCTCGCCATCACGTTTACGCGCAAGGCAGCGCAAGAAATGCGCGAGCGCTTGCTCCGTCTTTTGCATGAGTTGGCACTGGCGAGTGATGCGAGGGTCGTCGAACTCTTGTATGAGCGCGGCCTGAGCGAGACTGAGGCGCGTGAAAAAATCATGCTGGCGCGTGCTTTGTATGCAGGCGTTTTGTCCAGTCCGCAGGCGCTTGCCGTCGATACTTTCCACAGCTGGTTTATGCGATTGCTGCAGATCGCACCGCTTTCCTCGGGGGTGCCACACAGCTTTGCGCTGGTCGAGAACGCCACTGAGCTACGCGACGAGGCTTGGCTGCGTCTGATGAAGTCGCTCAACGATCCGTCCAATGCAGGTTTGCGAGAGGCGCTGATGACGATCTATGAGCTTGCCGGTGACTGGTCTGGCAAGGAGATGATCGATGCCTTTATCGACAAGCGAGCAGAGTGGTGGGTGGCGAGTGATGCTGGTGATCCGCTGGATGGGCTACGTCAATTGTGTGGTGAGGATAGTTCGCGTGATGCGCGACTCACGCTCTGGGATGATCAGCCATTGCAGAATCGTTTGCTGCACGTTGCCTCTTGTCTTGGCAAGGGTACGACTACACAACAGCAGATTGCATCGGCACTGGAGCAAGCGATGAGTGCGGGTGCCAGTGTCGCTGCGTTTCAATCGATTTCAGCGATCTTGCTGACAGCAAAAGACCAGCCGCGCTCGCCGACCATCACACAAGCGATGCGTCAGGTGATGACCGAGGAGCAAGGTGCGTTCTTGCAAAGCGAATGGAAAGCGCTCGCTGACGTGCTGGTGACACTGAAAAAACGCAGTCAGGACAGGCTGGTTATTCGCCTGAATGAAGCCATTACAAAAATAGGCAATGCCTGTCTCGAGCACTACCAGGCGATCAAGGCTGACCGTCGCATGCTGGATTTTTCCGACCTGGAGTGGCATGCATGGCGGCTATTGACCCGCAGTGATCATGCTGACTACCTGCACTCGCGTATGGATGCGCGCTACCGCCATATTCTCATTGATGAGTTTCAGGATACCAATCCTCTACAGTGGCAGATCGTACGCGCCTGGCTGTATGCCTATGGTGAGGACTATCAGCGTCCCACTGTCTTCATCGTCGGTGATCCCAAACAATCAATTTATCGCTTCCGCCGTGCCGAGCCCCGTGTGTTTGAATCAGCACGCGCGCTGCTGCGTTCACAAGGTGCGGCGGATCTGAGGACCAATCTCACCTACCGCAACGGAAAAAATATTGTCGCCGTACTGAATCAGGCGATGCAGGGGAATTGTCTATACCAGAACCAGGCCACTCGGTCGTCGAGCGAGGGGACGGTATGGCGACTGCCCCTGATACGCGCCGACGTGCCTGCTCTGGAAAGCGTTACGGAAGGTTTTACCTTGCGCGATCCGCTGCAGGTGTTTCCAACGGAAGACGATGATTTGCGCCGCCAGCAGGAAGGTTTTATCGTGGGCTGCGCCTTGCAGCAGGCGCGCACACAGCCTGATGGCAGCGTACGCTCTTGGTCCGATATGATGATACTGGTGCGAAGTCGCACGCATCTGATTGCCTACGAGCGTGGTTTGCGTGATGCCGGTATTCCTTTCGTATCGAGTCGTGGTGGCGGCTTGCTGGATGCAATTGAGGTCACCGACATTATCGCTCTGCTGCGCTGGCTGACCATGGCCTTGGATAATCTGGCGCTCGCACAAGTACTCAAGTCACCCATTGGTGGTGCGTCTGATGAAGATCTGATTTTGCTTGCGCGGGCGGGTGAGGGTAGCTGGTGGCAGCGTCTGTCGTCTTTGTACGAAAGTGTCCCTCACTCACAAACGATGGGGGCGGATTGCACGTCATCAGCACCCAACGTGCTCTCTTTTTCATTGCATCGCATCGTGCCGCTGCTGCGCGATTGGCAGCATGCCTCGGCGAGTTTGCCCGTACATGATTTGCTGGACAAGATCATGTATCAGGGTCAGCTTGCGCAGCGCTACACGAGTACTTTGCCGGCGTCGATGCGCGCACAAGTGATTGGCAATCTGGACGCCTTTATTGCGCTGTCTTTGGAAGTTGATGCGGGTCGCTACCCGAGTATTTCGCGCTTTATTGAGACGCTGCGCCGCTTGAAACGGGCCAGTGATCAGGAGGCACCCAATGAGGCGGATATTGATGTCTCTGCGCAGGCCGTGCGTGTCATGACAATTCACGGTGCCAAAGGGCTGGAGGCTGATGTCGTTGTGCTCATGGGAGCAAATCAAAGCGAAAGCAATCGTGATCATCTGGGAGTTCTTTGTGAGTGGCCTCAAGATGCTCTGGCACCTACGCATTTTTCGGTATTTGGCAAGAGCGCAGCGCGAGGTTGGGCGCGCGAATCACTGTTCGCGCAAGAAGAGCATTTTCGTCAACAGGAAAACTGGAATTTGCTCTACGTGGCCGCCACACGTGCAAAGACGATATTGGTACTTAGTGGCGTGCATTCTGGTAAAACCGAAGCTGGCATCGTTGCCGGCAGCTGGTACGAAAAATTGCTCCACGCAGACGAGGTGACACCGGACGTCATCACAAAGCAAAGCCTGGCGACGAATCAGACATTCGTACTTGACATGTTCGATCCTCCGCTGCTGCCTCCTGTGGAGCGAAAAGCAGGCACGGAAGATGCCGAGTTCACGCGTGAGGGTAGTTTGCTGCATTTGTTGATGGAGCGCCTCACCGAAACTGAGGTCTGGCCTGTGCAGATACCCGCTACTCGAATGGTTGCGCAATGGCTGGGATGCAGCATGCAACAGTCAGCAGTTGTACGCGAACAGGCAAAGCAGATATTAACATCGAAAGCACTTGAAAAATTTTTCGATCCCGACTGTTTCGTATTTGCACGTAATGAGATGGAGCTGATCCACGATGGCGAACTGATTAGGCTTGATCGCGTGGTGATGTTTGACGATGCTTTGTGGATTCTTGATTACAAACGCAACTATTTTGAATTTCAGCATGCAGATTATCGGTTTCAACTCGAACGGTATCGGCAGGCCTGCCGTTTGTTGTTTTCCAGGGTGCGTATCTGTTGCGCTTTGATTACCGTCGATGGCGTGCTGTGGGATCTGGATGCGCCGAACGACAACATGGCCCTGGGCTAGCGACGTTGATATCTCGGCGAATATCCGGCTTATCTCTTTCGCGCTGGGTCCGCCCATGACCGTCGGGTAACGGTTTGGTTTATTGCAGCGAGCGCTTCTGTTGCTAAATTTATATTTTTGCATGCGATGCGCCTGCAAAACTCGCGCAAAATGTGAAGATGCTGCGACAAGTCCCTGAATGTATTGACGTAAATTCTCTCGCGCGACTATAGTGCCGCCATGATTTCCGAATTCGATAAACTGCTGGAAAAAATCGGTCAACTGTCCGAACTCGCGCAGGCATTGCGCCGCGAGAATGCGAGTTTGCGCACCGAAATGGCTGCGCTTGCCGATGAAAACGCTCGGATGGCATCGCGCATGAAAGAAGCCCACGAGCGGGTCAGCGCTTTGCTGCAGACGATTCCGGCGAATCGAGAGGGTGAGGAAACAGCATGACCACGCTTGATGTCACGATCATGGGCCAGTCGTACCGGCTCGCCTGCAAGGAAGGTGAGGAGCTGGCGCTTAAGCAAGCGGTCGCTTACCTTGACGAGCGCATGTGTGCTATCCGCGATAGCGGAAAAGTCAAAGGTATCGACCGCATTGCGGTGATGGTAGCTCTGGGCATGGCCGCTGATTACCTCGGCTCGCGCTCGGTAGAAGGGCCTTTTGCATCCATGTCAGTCTCGGATATGCGTCAGAAGATCAACGCCATGCACGCGGTTCTGGATACGGCGCTTGCCCCACAGGAGCGGTTGTTCTGAGGCGCAGGATTTTTACCTTCAACAACATCCTGTGCGATGCATCATCGCGCATTAAACGCTTTGACACACTCTCCGTTTCAGGTAGACTCAACTCTCCTGCCGTGTTCGCGTTTGCCATATATTCCTTGAACCATTCACTAGCATAGGCTGCGGGATTCGTTCAGTCGGCGTGAACGTCGCTAGTCCGACGATCCCAATATTGAACTACTGTGGCCAACTTGAACCGCTTTGGTTCAGGATGCCGGCGCAGCGGCACAGGCGGGACTTTATTTTGGGCGGTTGCATTGGATGCAGCCGCTTTTTTTATGTTTGGCTGGGGCTCGATCTTATCCTCAGTTCCAAAAATTTTCGATGTAATTCAAACGTCTGCCTTGCAACAGGCACCGGTTCCGTAGATTTCCGACGACGTCTTGCAACGCGTGCCTCTACTCAAAAATACCATGCGCTACTGGTTAATGAAATCCGAGCCCGACGAGACCAGCATTGACGATGCGCTGGCGGCCAAGGACCAAACTGTCGCATGGACAGGCGTGCGCAACTATCAGGCGCGCAACTTCATGCGTGATCAGATGCAGATCGGTGACGGAGTCTTGTTTTATCACTCCGGTTGTGCTGAACCGGGCATCGCGGGTATTGCGGAAGTGGCCAGCACCTGCTACCCCGATCCTACCCAATTTGATCGCAATAGCCCGTACCATGATCCCAAATCCAGCCTGGACAATCCGCGCTGGTTATTGGTCGATGTGCGTGCACTGAAAAAAATACCACTGATTGGCTTGCCCGAGCTGCGTGCACAAGGCGAGTTGGCTGATATGCTGGTTTTGCGACGTGGCAATCGGCTGTCGATCACGCCCGTCACCGCGCAGGAGTGGCGTCACATAGTTGGAAAAATTGCGAAAGTAAAGAAGGCGCTGATGGAGTAACGCTGTCAAATTTATGCCTGAAAATTAATGTCCCACCTTTGACTTTTCGGGCCACGTCGTAGCATAGTTGTCCAGGCGCGTTATAAAAAAACAGATTTTTTCAGCATCTTTCTACATCGATAAAAATAAAAAAGAAAGTAGGCATGGATTTCATTCAGATCATTTCCTTCCTGGTGCTCGGCACATTTACAGGCTTTGCAGCGGGTTTGCTCGGTATCGGTGGCGGCATGTTGATGGTGCCCTTCATCACCATGCTTTTATCGGCTCAGGGTTTTCCACGCGAAATCGTGGTGCATGTCGCGATTGCGACCTCCCTGTCCACCATCATGTTTACCTCGCTGTCTTCGGTGCGTGCGCATCACAGACATGGTGCCGTCGTCTGGCCTATCGTGAGGCTGCTGGCTCCGGGTATATTGATTGGTTCATGGATCGGACCGTGGGTTGGTGCACAGCTCGACTCGTCTGCACTCGCACTATTTTTTGCGTTGTTTGTCGGTTTTTCGGCAACGCAGATGCTGCTCGATAAGAAGCCATCGCCAACGCGTGAATTACCCAAAGCGCCCGGCATGCTTGGAGCAGGTTCCGCGATTGGCGTTTTGTCGGGGCTCGTGGGTGCGGGTGGCGGCTTCATCTCCGTGCCCTTCATGACCTGGTGTAATGTGAAGATACACAATGCAGTGGCGACCAGTGCTGCACTGGGATTTCCGATTGCGCTGGCTGGCACGCTATCGAACATCTACTTTGGTTTGCAGGAACCGGGCATGCCAACAGGATCGCTGGGATTTATTTATCTGCCGGCGTTGCTGGTGATTTCGGTGGCCAGCGTATTCACCGCACCGATGGGGGCCAAGGTGGCACACGCATTACCAGTGAAGAGTCTGAAAAAAGTATTTGCGGGCGTGCTCTATCTGCTCGCCGGTTACATGCTGTACAAGGCTTTTCGGTAATGTTTTTCTCGGCTATAACAAAAAGCCTCCGGAATTCGGCGCTCGCTCAAGGAGATGCTGAGTAGGCTCCCATTGAATGGCGAGCCAGCGTAGCTGTGCAACGCGAGGCGCTGCAAAATCGAGAGTCTCCCGTAATTAATTCAGAAAAAAATTTTCCGGCGTTATCAAATCAGCACTTCCCTAGCTGTTCACGCAGCATATTTTTTTGTACCTTGCCCATCGTATTGCGCGGTAACTCAGCGACAAAATGCACACGCTTGGGTACTTTGAAATTAGCGATTCGGGTTTTCAGGGTATCAATGAGTGCTGCTTCCGACAGCGTCGCGTCATCGCGCATGACTACGACCGCAATTACGGCTTCACCAAAGTCAGCATGCGGTACACCTATCACCGCTGATTCGAGCACGCTTGGCATCTCATCAATAACAGATTCGATTTCTTTCGGATAGACGTTGTAGCCACCTGAAATGATCAAGTCCTTGCTGCGCCCGACGATCGACAAATATCCGTCTGAATCGAATTGCCCGACGTCGCCGGTTTTGAAGTAAGCATCCTCAGTAAATTCTTCGGCCGTTTTTTCTGGCATCTGCCAATAGCCTTTGAAGATGTTGGGGCCTCTGACCTGAATGTCGCCGATCTCGTCGATACCGCAGATCTGATTGTCTTGATTCATCACACGTACCGATACTCCGGGTAAAGCAGGCCCGACCGTACCTGCCTTGCGTGGCCCTTGATATGGGTTCGAGGTTAGTATCGCAGTTTCACTCATGCCATACCGCTCAAGGATGGTGTGCCCCGTTTTTTCAATGAAGTTCTCAAAGGTTTCGGTCAGCAAGGGGGCTGATCCCGAGACAAATAAACGAATGTTTTTACACACCTCATGACTCAGATTGGGGTCGGACAGAAGTCGCACGTAGTAGGTGGGTACACCCATGAATACGGTGGCTCGGGGAAAATGCCTCATTACACTTTCGCTATCGAACTTCGACAGAAAAATTGTTTTGCTGCCGTTCATTAGCGCGCCATGCGCAGCGACAAAGAGACCATGAATATGAAATAGCGGCAGCGCATGCAGTAGTACATCACCCAGTTGCCAATGCCATGCCTCCTGCAGCACATGAATATTTGAGGCCAGATTGTCATGACTCAGCATTGCCCCTTTACTGCGTCCGGTGGTGCCGGAGGTGTACAGAATGGCTGCGAGGTCATCCGGATCGCGATGCACGGTATCGAAATGATCGGCATGATGCACAGCTCGCGAGAGCAGGGTGCCGCTATTTCGTCCTTGCTGTGGCTCATCAAGCGTGAATACATGACGGGTGCCTGCACGAAAAGCGATTTGCGTTATCCAGCCAAAATTTATCGGGGAGCAGACCACGACGGCCAGTGTGGCATTTCCAATGAAATATTCCATCTCCGATGCGCGATACGCAGTATTCAGCGGCAGATAGACAAAGCCAGCGCGCACCGTGGCCAAGTAGAGCATTAAGGCTTCGGGCGATTTTTCAACTTGCGCCGCGATTCGTGACCCAAGGGGTAGCTGAAGGCTAGCAAACAGGTTGGCTATTTTTGCGGTGCCGCGCTCGAGATCGCGCCAGCTGTAGTACTTCGCATCGTCCGTCTCGAGCCAGCAATCATCGAGATCTTGCGGAAAGCGTGAACGAAACAGTGCATAGAGGTTGGCATTCATGACAGAGGCTCACTCTTTTTTTTATAAGCGATCACAAGCAGGACAATACCTAGCACGATCATGGGTAGCGACAGCATCTGTCCTGCCGAGAGAGCCCAGCCGGCAATGCTGACTTCATAGTCGGGCATACGAAAATACTCGGTAAAAAAGCGCGCGATCCCATACCCCGCCGCGAACACACCACTGACAGCCATGTAGGGTCGGGGCTTGCGTGCATACGGCCACAAAACAATGAACAACAACACACCATCGATGGCGGCCTGATACAGCGGCGAGGGATGACGTGGCAGCGCTAGTGGATCGACATTGGGCCACACCATGGCCCACGGTAGTGCGGGATCGGCGGCGCGGCCGGGGAGTTCGGCATTGATGAAATTGCCGATGCGACCCGCGGCATAACCGAGTGGCACCAGCGGTGCAATGACGTCCATCACTTCCAGC
>SXGR01497353.1_pt1 | contig 11707 bp, 13 predicted proteins | sample 3174711 | NCBI WGS metagenome assembly SXGR01 (sample SAMN11356860, study PRJNA531348) | freshwater metagenome | isolation source: freshwater sample F1-60 | place: China: Fuxian Lake, Yuxi | collected 2017-12-25
CAGAGCTGCGCAAGATTCAGCGCCATAGGGTGCGCATCGACAAGGCAGAGCCGATCTCGGGCATCTCAACGATTAACGACTCCCAGGCAAACGTTCTGCAGGCTTTGAGCATCAGAAAACCGACGCAAAACACCCAGTTGACCCTTTTGTAGTGGCAAGTTTGAAGCGAGCCCTAAATGAATCAACAACTTGCGTCATTTGGTGTCGAACTCGGGGGCGCCATCTGCGCTCGCTTGAGTTGCTTCTTCAAAATCACCTTACCGTGCTCATCGATGCCGTGGACCTGGAATACGTTCTTTGCCAGATCGATGCCCAATGTTGTAACTTGCATGTCGGACGCTCCTGTCTGTTCAAGTGGGTTGGTAAACACCTCCACTTTGGCACATTGCGGTGCCGCCTAGGTGGGGGCGTCCATCCCATTGGTCGGCGGTAACAGCGTTCAACAACGAACGGGACATCGCCTTGCCCCGGGTGATGCAGGGAAACGTCGTTCGAGACGCTACCGGCCTAGCCATCAATCCGGCAGGGATCACCATCCATTCGGACGTGCACATGGCACGCCCCTACTTGTTTTGCGTCATGCATACGCACATGCCTGCCACCGCCGCTGTGTCTGGTCTGCAACGCTGCCTGCTGTCGATGATCCAGCACTCGATGCGATTCACCGGGCGTCGCGTACCATACTTGCGACGACCAGGGACGACTGGGGCGTGGTCCTGATGCGCAGGCGGTTGGGTCGTCAACCGGCGTACGACGCCTCGACCCTGTCCCAAAAATTGAGCCTTAGTCCCGGACAATGCCAGGGGAACGCGACCAGTTCGCCGCGATCGCCTAGGGTGACAAAGGCGGTCCGAAGATCCGGGCCGCCGAAGCAGATGTTCGTTGTGTGAGGGTCAGGCATAGGTATCTCGCGAATTAGAACGCCAGTTGACGAAAAGACTGATATTGCGCCCTGAACGCGAGTGGCCACACATACATTTCCTTCGCTGTCAACGGCCATGGAATCGAACATCCTCCACCCTGGTATGGCGCCGAAGAAACGCCCGCCATTGGGTGAACCCGCCACAGGCTCGATCCGGCCCGGAGAGACGACATCGAATACCCAAAGCCTGCAGGTGTCAGTTTCCGCCACGTAGAGCTTTGTCTCGTCCGACGACAACGCGATCCCATTGGGTCGAAGGATCGGGAAGATTACCTCCCTGACTCGCGAGCCGTCCGCCTCGGCATACAACACGCCGCCCCGCACAATGTGTCTGTCATGACCCTTGCCGAGGTCAGTGAACCACAGGCCGCCCTGCCGGTCGAAGACTAGGTCGTTGGGCGCGGTGAGCGGCACTGCATCCGCGTGGCGATAGAGCACCTCGCAGGTCCCAGTCCGGAGGTCCACCCTTTCGATCCAGCCACCTTGATAGTCGGGGCTCGGGCCGCCGGCGCGCCATACGCCATTTGCGCCCTTTGTCCAAACATGTCCGCCATTGTTGCAGATATAGACTTTGCCGTCCGGTCCAAGGGCCGCGCCATTGGGCCCGCCTCCCATGCGGGAAACCGTTGACTTACCGCCCGCCGGGTCGATCCGGGTGAGACAGCCGCCGGCGATCTCGGCGACGATCACGTCGCCGTTAGGCAGTGCCACCGGCCCTTCGGGAAATGCGAGCCCGGTCGCCACCACTCGGTATTCCGCCGTCATTCGCGTTTTTACTTTGCTTGCAGTCAATGCGATCGACTCAGCTTAGTCCTGAACTTACGCCACAGACTCGAGGGGAGGTCCCGTACGACATTCCAAATCAACCAGTGTGCCCTCACCGGTTCGACGTTGGCCGGCACCCGCGCATCTTGAACCGGCGCGGCAAACTCTTCGGCCATTCGCCTGGCGAATTCCTGCATGATCACCTTGGCCACCGCAACTCCACCAGTTTGGGCGAAGTCTGCGAGCACGCCTTGAAGCTCAGCGTCCGAATTGAGCTTCACCAAGGACATCGGCCGCTGCGGCAAGTATCCAGGCGCTTCGTTCGTGCTGAATTCCGTGGTAATCTCGATGCAAGCGGAGCGTAAGTTGGCCGCACCCCGGCCTGTCAACGTGCCTTTGCACGCCTGCATGTCAAAGTCGCATCTGACACTGCCCTTAAAAGTTATGCGTTTCGGTCCGAAGGAGACAATCATGGTGCCGTGGTAACTTCCGTCGGCATCGAGCCCATCGATAGTTGTGCCCGGCATACAGCGCACAACGCGCTCCACCTCGGCAAAGCGGAGCATGACCTCGGCAGGCGTGCCTGGGACGAAAAATTCACCCTCGAAGTGCATGGCTCAAACGGATTTGGCGCCACGGCGCAAGAGCGGAGCGTTGTTTTCCAGCCCGTGGTAAAGCCTTCGAAACGGATCGCTCAGTGTGGTCGGCGATAGGCGCGCATCAACCAGGTACAGTCCGCCTCGTTTCAGCCCCTCCCGGATGGCGCCGACAATGTCCGCCTCCTTACCAAGCATGACCCCTTCGCCGCCGAAAGCGCGCACTAAGGCCACATAGTCCGGCGAAGCCCATTGCGCCAGTTCAGGGGGGAAGCCGCTGACGGAAAGCTTTTGCACTTCTGCCCCATAGCCCCCGTCATTCATGACGATCAACACCATGTTGAGACGGTAGCGCACCACGGTCTCGAGTTCCTGGATATTGAACATCAGGCTGCCGTCCCCCTCTATCACGATGTGCGGACGCGACAGGTTGGCGGCGCCGATGCCAAAGGCCACCGGCAAGGTTTGGCCGACCGCCCCGAACTGGTTGGAGAAATGCATCGCGGCGCGTTCGGGCAGCACAAGATACATGGCTACGAAATGCCAGAAGTGACCCACACCGCACGTCACCACGGCATCGGAAGGCACGGCATTCGAAAGATGTCGCATGAGTGCCCGCGGGTCGAGCCCATCCGCGGGTTTAGGGAACGGGACCGTCGGTTCGGCAATGGTGCGCGCGGTGTCAGTCGTTCGCCACCCGGTCCTGCCGGCCGGAAGACTCTTGCTGACGATCTGGTTCAGCGACGCCACTGCCGAGCGTGCATCGGAGGTCAGATAGAGGCCGGGCAGGAGGCCAATCTCTTCTGGCCAAGGCGCTATGTCGATACGCGCAACCTCGGCCGCCGGAAACAGCAACCCGCCCTCGCTGGTGTAGTAGCCGAGCTCGGCACCTATGCCAAGGACGAAGTCGGCATCTGCCAGCAGTCGCTCTGTCGCCTTGCTTGAGAACGCGCCGGCGACGCCAAGGTCGAAAGCCTGCTCCATAAACAGTCCCTTGGCCTTCAGCGAGGTTGCGAGGAGAGCGCCGATCCTTTCCGCCAATTCAATAATGCTTTGCCCGGCGCCCGAGATCTTCGCCCCGAAGCCGGCTATGAGCACCGGGCGTTCTGCCTTCAAAAGGCGGTCGGCCAAGGCCGCGAGCAGAGCCTCGTTGGCTCTCGGAGTCGCACGCACGATGAATTGGGATGAAGGGCGATATTCGAACGCCCAGTCAAAAGCTTGCTCCTGGATGTTCATCGGCACATTCAGGACCACGGGGCACCGGCGTACGCGAGCGGCATAGAAAGCCTCTGCGACCTCCTCCGGGGCATTGCTCGAAGATGTCACCGAATGAAACAGCGCACCACATGATTCGGCGAAGCGACGCTGGTCCATGACCTGCAGTTTGTTCTTGGCACCCGCCGCAATTTCTCCGGTGAAGACGACGATTGAGGATCGGTTGCGTTGTGCAACCACCAGCGAGGTGCCAGTCTGTGTCAACCCAGGCCCGCAAGTCACGGTGGCCACACCCACTTCCGCGCTGGCCCGATGATAGCCATCGGCCATCGCCACTGCTGCTGCCTCGTGGCGCGCGGAGTAGATGACCGCGCGACCAGCCTGCGCGAAGGCTCCCCAGAATGCCAAATTACCGTCGCCCATAAGGCCGAAAACTGGCCCGCGTCCCTCATCCGCAATGGCGGCGGCGATCGCTTCGTATACCCTCATGCTCGCCGCCGGTCCGGCGAGCGCTCGACTCTGGATTTCAAAAACATATGATCCCTCTTAACATGAGGTTAGATTTCATGAGCTTGAAGCTGCTGGCTATGTCGTCCAGTCCAAAACGATGTGAGATCAAGCCATTGAGATCGACTTTGCCGTCCATGCAAAGGTCTACAAGCTGAGGAAGTTGGCTGCGGGTCTTCACATTTCCAAGATACGAGCCCATCACCTGGCGTCCCTCCAGTACGGCGTGGGGCCGTAGCGTGATGTCTTGGTCGCTCGAAGGAACACCAATCATGACCGTCGTTCCCCAGCCACGGCGCGTCGATTCGACGGCCTGGCGCAGCAACGCGGGGTCGCCGACGCACTCGAAGGCGTAGTCAGCGCCCCCTGCAGTGAGTTCCCGAACCAGGCCGACAATATCGCGATCTACTGCTGCAGAATCGAAAAAGTGGTGCGCTCCAGCCTTCTCGGCGACAGCTTGCTTGGCAGGATTGGTATCGACTGCCACAATCTGGCTGGCACCAGCAATGCGCGCCCCGTTTATCACGTTGACACCGATACCGCCGACCCCGAAGACCACGACACTCGCGCCAGGGCGGACTTTCGCGGTGAACAGCACGGCACCCAGACCCGTCATGCCGGCACAGCCGAGGCAGCACACTAAATCGAGCGGCGCATCTGGCCTGATCTTGGTGACTTGAATCTCTCGCGTCACGATATGGTCGGCAAAGGCTCCGACTTCGCAGAATGCGCGCACGTCCTGTGCACCACGCCGGAAGGGCCGCCGCACATCGGAATTGTTGAACTCATCGCATATGTTGGTAAGCCCACTATGGCAAGCCGGGCAGACGCCGCACTCAGGAATTGCGACTGGAATGACGTGGTCTCCGGGCTTCACTGAACGGACGTCGGATCCGCACTCCAGGACGATGCCAGAGCCTTCGTGCCCAAGGACCATCGGATAGTCGGGCCAGTCTGTGCGGCTGCCGTCGAAGCGCGCCAGATCAGAATGGCAAAGGCCCGCAGCGACCATCTTAATCAGCACTTCGTCATTGCGCGGTCGGTCGAGCCCGATCGTCTGCACCCGCAGCGGTCCAGATCGGGATTCCGCGACTGCGGCGCGGACTTGAAGGTAGTCAGCCATGGCCAAGATAACTTTGCTCGATCGCCTGCCCCGAAATGATCTCATTCACCGACCCTTCGGCCGCGATCGCGCCGGTTTCGATGACATAGGCATACTCCGCAGTCATTTCGGCGAGCACCAGGTTCTGCTCGACCAGCAGGACAGTGACCCCGCGCGCAACTATTTGCTGGATGACCTCGCCGACTTGTTCAACGGCTTTCGGTGCCAGACCTTGGCTTGGTTCATCCATCACGAGCAGGCGGGGCCTGGACAACATTGCCCGCGCAATTGCGAGCATCTGCTGTTCGCCCCCCGATAGCAGCCCGGCCAATTGGGCTTCACGGTCGCGCAGGATCGTAAACAATTCGAACACGGACTCGAACTCAGCCGGCCCCGGTTCGCCATGCACGAAAGCACCGAGTCGGAGGTTCTCGCGCACCGTCATGCGGGGAAAGACTTGCCGGCCTTCGGGTACCTGCACGATTCCCAGTTTGACACGTGCAGAGGTTGAAAGGCGACAAATCGCCTGGCCGTCAAAGTGGATAGACCCGCTGCGGCACTGCACGAGTCCGGCAACAGCGCGGCACAGGGTGGACTTCCCGGCACCATTGGCTCCGAGAATAGCAACAATCTTGTGGCTATCAAACCCCAGGCTGACCCCGTGCAGGACCTCCAGGCGACCGTATCCCGCAACAAGGCTGTCAATGCGCAACATGCTTGTGTCTTCGGCCAAGATAGACGTCGATGACTTCCTGCTGTTGCTGACACTGCTGCGGAGTGCCTTCAAACAGCAGGTGGCCGCGATCGAGTACCGCCACGCGGTCGGCCAGTGACATGAGAAAGCGGATGTTGTGCTCGACCAGCAGGATTGTGATCCCCTTGCGGTTCCATTCGCATATGACACCTGCCATCGACGATAACTCTGCGCTTGTCAGTCCAACCGCCGGTTCGTCGAGCAGGAGTAGACGCGGCCGAAGCGCCATCGCCAGCGCAAACCCAGTTCGTCGCACCAGCGAATAGGGCAACTCACCCACTATCCGATCAAGGACCGATGAGAGTCCCAGGGGCTCGATGAGTTCGCCGATTTCGCCACGTCGGATACCCGCCGTGGCAGCGATGGTCAGGTTTTCCCGCACCGTGAGGCCGAGAAAGGCTCGTGACTGCTGGAATGTTCGGACGATGCCGCGACGCACCGCCTCTGCCATGGGCCACGGGCCGCCGTCATGGCCGTCAAAGTTAATCCGGCCCGAAGATGCGGCCGCCAAGCCGGACACTACATTAATCAGCGTTGTCTTGCCCGCGCCATTGGGGCCTATCAAGCCCTGAATCGTCCCCTGCTCGATATCGAGGCTAACACTTTCGAGGGCGACGACACCGCCAAACTTCACCGTAACATCGTTGATCGAGAGCAAATTCATTTGGCCGACATCATTTGGCCGACAGTGGAGCGTCGCGCTCGGCGCGACTACGGCGACCAAACACTCGTGGTAGTTTAGTGAGGGACGCGCCCGATACCAGGCCGGCGATGCCTTTCGGAGCAAAGATAACGAAGACAAGAAGCACGATGCCGTAGCCCAGCAAGCTGAAGGTTCGGGCAACGCGCAGGAGCTCTGGAATGAAGGTGAGCAGCGCCGCGCCGAGCATGGGCCCCCACAACGTGCCCATTCCCCCGACAATGACGAACACGACCACATCAAAGCCGACACCCATCACCGAAAAACTCTCTGGCGCGATGAAGCTGGAAATGGATGCGTACAACGCGCCCGCGGCCCCCGCGAAAAACGAGGAGAAGGTGAAGGCCGACATTCGCGCCAACCCTACACTTATCCCGAGGGAGCGCGCCAGGGTCGTGTCCTCTCGCAGCGCCTTGCAGGCACCGCCCAGCGGTGAGCGCACGAACGCTGACGCCGCCAGATACGTGATGGCGAGGATCACCAGCGTGACATAAAGAGCGTATCGCTGCGGGGAGGCGTTCAGGCCTGGAATGGGGGGCAAGGGAGGTATTCCCACGAATCCCTGGACGCCTCCGGTGATGCTGGACACGGTGAAGATTTGGAATCCGATCAGGCCGATCCCAAGTGTAAGAACGGCAAAGTAGAACCCTGTCGCACGAAACGAAACCGCGCCCACGATGGCTCCAATGGCTGCAGTCAGTGCGCTTGCCACCGGCATTGCCAGCCAAAACGACCAATGGTAATTCGCGGTAAGGATCGCGCAGGCGTAGGCGCCTATGCCGAACAAGGTGCCGTGTGCCATTGACAAGAACCCCGTGTAGCCGAGCAGCACATCGTAGCCAACCGCCATGATGGCGCGTAACGCCGCCAGGGTGCCGACATAGGCCCAATAGTCATCGCAGTATCGGGCCCCCAGGAGCGAAATGCACAGAATGAGACAAGTGGCGATCCACTCCTTCCAACGGTACGTCATCTTTCGACCTCCGCCCGGCCAAGCATGCCCTGTGGGCGTATCATCAATACAATTACGAGGACAAGAAACGTGCCGATGTCTTGCAGTTCGCTTGAGATATAGCCGGCCACCAGTACCTCGACCATGCCCAGCCCAAGTCCACCGAGAATGGCGCCGGGCAGGCTGCCGACGCCTCCAAGAACCAGCACTACAAACGCCTTCAAAGTGGGTCCCAGTCCCATTGCTGTCGAGATCGGTAGGGTCGCACCTAGCAGACCGCCGGCCAGCCCTCCGAGAGCAGAGGCAAGTGCGAAAGTGGCGATTCGTACGCGGCCGAGATCGATTCCCATCAAGGCTGCGGCGGAGCGGTTTTGAGACATTGCACGGATTGCCAAGCCCAGACGGGAGTGATTGATGATGAGCCAAACCAGTGCCGAACAGATCAGCAGCGAGGCAAGGATTACGAGCTGGAGATATGTGACGCTAAACCAGCCGTTGCGCAGCACTCCGTCGATCGAGGTAGGCGTGATTCTTGAGCCGCTACCCCAGATGAGTTCGGCTACCTGCGCCATGATGATCGAGGCCGCAAGGGCGCTGATGAGTAGCGAAAGATGCGGGGCATGCTCGATCGGTCTGAACGCGAGTTGATCAAGCACCATGCCCACGAGGCCGACCGCGAGCGTCGCGGCGCATACCGCAAGCCAGAAATCCGCGCCGCTGGCCACCAACGCGCTGGTGAAGAATGCGCCAAGCATAAACAATTCGCCATGGGCGAAATTAGGAATGAGCAGCACGCCAAAGACGAGCGTCAGACCCAGCGCTACAAAGGCGTATGTCGATCCCAGAACAAGCCCGTTCACCAACTGTTGCGGAAGGAGTGTCAGCATAACGGTGGACTGTCCATCTGGGTAATCAGAACTGTGCTTCGGAACAAGGCCCGCGCCCTTAGTTGGGTATCGATCATCCTCGGCCGGACCTGAATGGCCTCTGGCGGAGGGCGTGACGAGATTGGCGGCAGCTCATTCCTTTCGCCAGCTCAATCTCGGTCGCCCTTGTCAAATGCCATGTGGCACCCTCAAATTCCGGGGATCGGCGTCCAGCCCGACCCGCGCCAGGTATGGGCGCCCCCACGCATTGCCGCCTGGCCTGCGGTATCAAAGAAGCGGCCTCCCTCGCGCGGATCGTAGTTAGAAATGAGCTCACGGACGTCGGTGACCCGCAGGGTCGCCAAGGCTTCGTTTACCTTAGCATTTTCGATCGATCCCGCCTTCTCGATGGCGGCCTTAAGGATGTAGACGGCGTCGAAACTAATGGCGGTCAACTCGCCTGGCTCCGCATTGAACATCTTGCGATAGCCTTCGGCCACACGCTTGGCCTTTTCCGAGCCCAACTGTGCGTGATCCTGGATCGTTGGTGGGAAACTGTTAAAAACGCCTTCCATCTCCGCAGCGCCGATGTTCTTGGTTACTGCTGAGGGCGGCGCTACGCCTTCCCATGCAATGATGCCGGTATAGCCCAGCTGTCGGGACTGCCGGACCATCAAGGCAGTCTCCGTGGCATAGCCCCGCATGATTAAAACAGCAGGCGCCAACGAGATGATTTTTGTCAACTGCGCGCTAAAGGTCGTGTCGTTGATCTTGTGGTACTCCCGCGCAACCACCTTATTGCCGTTCTTTTCCAACGAGTCAACGAAAGATTGCTCGGTTCCCATCATCCCGGCGTGGAATCGATCGGTCATCAGGGCGATCGTAGGGTACTTTCTCTGCTTCATTAATGCAATCATCGGTGCTTCAAAGGCGAAGATGTCGGCCTGGTGACGGAAGATGTTCTTGCCGTTGGTGACGCCGGCCACTGTCGCGCCGTCAATGAGTTGGGTAAGGTTCGGGCTGCTCTCGATGATCGGCTTGATTGCGGCCGCAACGCCACTGACCACCGGACCAACGACGAATCTCACGTCATCAGCCATCAGTTTCCTCAGGCCCGCCACGCCCACCGTCGGACTGGCCTGGTCGTCCTGACTGACCAGCTCCAATCGATAGGTCTTTCCCCCAGCCTTCACCCCGCCTGCGGCATTGATCTCCGAGATCGCCAACTGCATGCCCCTGCTCTGGGGAATACCGTAGAAGTTCGCGGGCCCGGTCAGCGACCGCACTTCGCCGATCTTCAAGGTCTGATCTTGAGCCTGCGAGAGCGGCACAAAGCCGACCAGCGAGACGAGAAAAATCACGAAACTCCTGACTACATATTTGTACATTGCAAGCTCCATTTCAAGGACAACAAAAACCTTCCCGACGGACGCGAACACCTCGCAACTCGCCACAAGAGATTTCTTGGGGTTCGACGAACTAATGCGAATTTCGGAGACAGTCAACATCGACCCATCAATTGACGGCACAAGTCAGCGTCCTTTATAACACCTATTGACGCCATCGTGTGTCTAAGCCGGTTCGCCATGTTTGAGTTCGCTTGAAAGCACGTTGTCGACAATGCCATCGATCCGTCATGCCTTAGCTTGAAGCAGTACCTTGCTGGTCACGGCCCGAATTGCCGTCTCCCCGCAAAATGCCATCGTCAAGTCGAGTTCCTTGCGAATCATTTCAAGAGCCATCGCAACCCCAGCTTGGCCCAATGCCCCAAGTCCGTATAGAACAGCTCTTCCGACATAGGTGCCTTTGGCACCCATCGCGATCGCCTTCAGCACATCCTGCCCTGAGCGAATGCCGCTATCCACGTGAACCTCCATCTTGTCGCCGACAGCATCTACTATCGCCTTAAGCGATGAAATTGAAGAGGGAGCCCCGTCAAGTTGCCGACCACCGTGGTTCGAGACAATCAGTGCATCCGCTCCGGTGTCGAGCGCTAAACGAGCATCCTCCATGTCCATGATGCCCTTTAGAACGAGCTTGCCCTTCCATTGCCTCCTGATCCAGGCCACATCATTCCAGTCCAGCGCGGGGTCGAATTCTCGCGAGATCCAGTGGCGCAGTGTGTTCATGTCATCTACGCCCTTCACATGGCCCAGAAGATTGCCGAAACCATGGCGTCGCGTCCCCAACATCCCGAAAGCCCAGCGCGGCTTAGTCAGGATATTGAGAATGTTGGCAACGGTAAATCGGCGAGATGAGCGAATTCCGTTCTTAAGGTCCCTGTGTCTTTGTCCGACAACTTGAAGATCCATCGCAAGCAGTAGGGCAGGGCAATGCGCCACTTTTGCGCGCTCAATTAGCCGCCTTACAAAATCGCGGTCTTTCACCATGTAGAGCTGAAACCAGAAGGGCGCAGAGGTATGCGCTGCGACATCCTCGATCGAGCAAATACTCATCGTGGACAACGTGAATGGAATGCCAAACTCTTGAGCCGCCCGAGCAACCAGGATTTCACCGTCGGCGCATTGCATCCCTGTGAGGCCTGCCGGAGCGATCGCGACCGGCATTGACACGGACTGCCCCAGCATTTCTGATCGCGTGGTGCGATTTTCGACATTGATCGCTACCCGCTGGCGCAACTTTATCTTTTGAAAATCGTTTGCATTGGCGTGATAGGTGGCCTCTGTCCAGGACCCGGAATCGACATATTCGTAGAACATCCGCGGCACACGCCTTCGCGCGAGTTGCCGGAGGTCCTCTATCGTCGTGATAACGGGCATGGAATACACCGAATTCAGGTCTTGCGCGAGGGACGGGCTTGATCCCCAAAACGGCGCGAGGAAGTACAGATTGGCGTCTTGAACATCCTGTTACGAGTGTTTGGCACCTTCCCACATTGCGCGCCTGCCACCCTCCGCAACCAAGGCCCAACTGCCGCGCGAGTACCGTGGACGACGTCGAGTGTGAGCTCCGCGATGCCGGACCGTGCATTTAAAGCAGACGCGGAAGTCACGGTATTTGTCCCGGTGGGGGCGTCAGGAGCAAGAGCGTGACGACGATTGTTCATCCTGACCATCTCTATTGGCTGCAATAAGAGGTTATGTATTGGAAACGATGTTTTCATAATTAGACTTACTATAGCATCTCTTGTGTTCGTTGGCGACTGACAGCCTTGTCCAACGAGGTGTGAGCCCAATACTGTTTAGTTAGATAAAATACGAAGGGTTGGATGACACGGCTGATTGATGGGGTCTCCTCTGTTTCTCGCCCCGTAGTTGCTGGTTCTTTTTCTGACTCCTCGAATATTTCGTTTGCCTCGACTGGTCAC
>SXGR01349113.1_pt1 | contig 11705 bp, 10 predicted proteins | sample 3174711 | NCBI WGS metagenome assembly SXGR01 (sample SAMN11356860, study PRJNA531348) | freshwater metagenome | isolation source: freshwater sample F1-60 | place: China: Fuxian Lake, Yuxi | collected 2017-12-25
ACTCGTTCGTCTACAACCTGGTCCAGTACCTCGGTGAGTTGGGGGCCGAACCGATCGTCCACCGGGACGACGCCGTGAGCCTCGACGACGTCGAGCGCATCGACCCCGACGGCATCCTGATCAGCCCCGGACCGGGGTCGCCCGCCGACGCCGGCATCTCCAACGAGCTCATCCGCACCTGGGGAGAACGGGTCCCCGTGTTCGGCGTGTGCCTGGGCCACCAGTGCATCGGCGAGGTGTTCGGCGGCACGGTCGCCCGGGCGCCGCAGGTCGTCCACGGGAAGACGTCGATGGTGCACCACGACGGTCGTGGCCTGTTCGAGGGGCTGCCGGACCCGCTCGAGGCCACCCGCTACCACTCGCTCATCGTCGATCGGGACTCGGTCCCCGACTGCCTGGAGATCACCGCCTGGACCGACGACGGGCTCGTGATGGGCCTGCGGCACCGGGAGCGGCCGATCGAGGGGGTGCAGTTCCACCCGGAGTCGGTGCTGACCGACGCCGGCCACGACCTCGTCGGGAACTTCCTCCGCGCCTGCGCCCCACCCGCCTGAGCCGGTTCCGTCCGCCCCGGCCGCTCCGTGCGGTCAGGTCGTCCCGACGACGACCTCCATGGTCGTCCCCGGTTCGATCGCCACGCCGGGAGGAATGCTCTGCTCCAGCACGCGCCCGACCAGTCGATCGCCGGGCGACAGGCGCTGCGTGCGGACCCGCAGGAAGACGAGCCCGTCCGCCACCTGCTCGGCGGTCGGCTGCGACAGCCCGACCAAGGACGGTGCGACCTCGGACTCACCCCGGCCGCTCACCACCACGTCCACCGGTGTCCTCGGTGGGACGTCCGCTCCCGGCGGCGGCTCCACCCGCAGGATCACACCGGGTTCGACGCCGTCCCGGACCTCCTCGTCCACCTCGCCCAGTCCCAGGCCGGCGCGGCCGATGGCCGACATGCCCGGGCCCACCTCGAGGCCGACCACCTCGGGGACGGTCCGTGGCGCAGGGCCCGCGGACACGCGCAACTCGACGACACCGCTCGGGGGGGCGGGGGATCCGGCGGCCGGCACCGTACCGACCACCTCGCCCGCCGGGACCTCATCGTTCGCCACGTCGACCACGTCGACCGCCAGACCCAGCCGGGAGAACAGCGCGGCGGCGATCGCCGTCTGGACGCGACCCACCTCCGGGACGACCACCCCGGCCGGTCCGTCGCTGACCTGCAGCACGACCTCGCTCCCGACCTCCACCTTGGCCCCGGACCGAGGTGTCTGGGCGAACACCGACCCGGCCGGAACGGTGGCGTTCGGGGTGAAGTCCACCGAGACCTGGACCCCCAACGCCTCCAGTCGGCTCTGAGCGTCGGACGCCGCCAGTCCACTCAGCACCGGCAGCACCACCCGGGGCGCCTCGGCGTCCTCACTCGAACGCTCGAAGGTCGACCGCAGGCCGAGCACCACCACGACGGCGAGCAGCACGACGGCACCGAGCACGGCCAGCGTGGCCCGCGGGTGTCGACCGAGATCGACCTCCTCCGGCGGTCCGACCTCGGTGAGCCGGATCGACTCCCGGCGCCCGAACGAGAACCCCGATGACCGGCCCCCGGCCGACTCCGTGGGCGCCGTTCGATCCGTCACCGTCACGGCGCCACCACCAGCGTCACCACCGAGGTCGGGCGACGCTCCGTACCCGCCGCCGGGGACTGGAGGACCACGGTGCCCGGTGACGGTGGGCGGACGGGCGTCCCGGGCTCGGACGCGGCCTGTGCCGCCAGGGCCAGCTCCAGTTCGTTGGCGGTGACGACGTTGGCCTCGAACCCGGCGGCGCGGACCGCCTCGGCCGCCGGGCCGGCCGGCTCGCCGACCACACCCGGGACCGGCGCCGGGGGCGCGTCCCCCGAGACCACGACCACCACCGGCGTGCCCCGCTCAGACGTCGTCCCCGCCGGAGGGTCGGTCCCCACGACCGCCCCCGGGGGCAGGTCCGTCGCCGAGGTGCCCCGGACCTCGACGACGTCGAAGCCGAAGGCACCCAGTGCGTAGGCCGCAACCGGCAGGGACCGGCCCGACACGTCGGGAACCGGTCGCGGCGCCGGACCGCCCGAGACCACCAGTCGCGCCACCGAATCCCCCTGGACCTCCAGCCCCGGACCGGGTTCCTGTTCGAGCACCACACCCGCCGGGACCACCTCGTCGGGGCGCTCGACGACCTCCACCGTCACGCCCGCCTCGTCGAGCGGTGCCCGCGCCTGCGTCAGTGACTGGCCGACCAGGTCGTCGAGCACGACCCGGACGGCACCACGGCTGACGACCAGCGACACCGTCGCACCGGGAGCCACCCGGGAGCCGGGCAGCGGATCCTGGGCCAGCACCGAGCCGCGCGGGACCGTCAGGCTGAACCCGTTGCGGGTCTCCACCACGAGGCCCGAGGACCCCAGTTCGGCCCGCACCCCCGGGAGCGACGATCCGACGAAGTCGCCGAGCACGACGGACCGCCCTCGGCCCAGTACGAGGTCGATCGGGTTCAGCGTCGGAGCGAACCCGAGCACGAGCGCCAGCAGGCCGGCGGCCCCGAGCGCCACGGCCACCGGCGCAGCACCCCGGACCCGACCCACTCCCGGCGTCCAGGCGACGACGTCAGGGGGACGTCGTCGACGTCGTGGGGGCCTCGGTCGTGGTCGTGGTCGACGACGCCGTGGCCCGACCCACCGTGATGCGCACCGTGGACCCCTTGGCCGCCGATGACCCGCCGGTCGGCTGCTGGGACATGACCTTGCCCACGTTCGAGTCGCCCGGAGAGAGGTCCTGCTCGACGACCTCGACCCGGAACCCCTTGTTGACCAGCGACTGCTCGGCCTCGTTGCGCGGGTCGCCGACCACACTCGGGATCTGCACCTGTTCGACACCGGTCGACACCACGACGGTCACGGTCGACCCCTTCTCGATCGAACTGCCCGCCGCCGGATCGGTGCGGATGACCTTGCCGGCGGCGACCTCGTCGCTCGACTCCTCATCGGGTCCACCGACCTTGAAGCCCGCCGCCTGGAGCGCCGCCTGGGCGGCGGACAACGACTGTCCGGCGACGTTCGGCACCAGCTCCTCGCCCGGGCCCTTGGAGATCCGCAGCTCGACCTCGGAGTCCTTGGACACCGGCACGCCGGCCGCCGGGTTGGACGAGATCACACGGCCCGGCTCGGTGTCGCGGTCCTCGATCGAGATCACCTTCGACCGCAGACCCGCGGCCGCGATGATGAACTGAGCCTCGGACTGGGTCCGGCCGACCACATCGGGCACGGCGACCTGAGCCGGACCCTGGGAGACCACGATCTCGACCGTGGAACCGTCCGGCGCCTTCGTCCGCGGTGCCGGATCCTGGGAGATCACGCGTCCGGCCTCGATGCTGGGGTTCGCCTGCTCGGTCACACGGACCTCGAACCCCTCGGAGCGCAGCAACGCCTCGGCCTCGGCCTGCGTCAGGCCGATCGTCGCCGGGACCTCCACGTCGGCGGCATTGAGCCCCCGGGCGAACCAGAACAACAGCCCGGCGAGGAGCACGAGCAGCAGCACCAGGATCCCGATGAACAACCCGGTCCGAGAACGCGGCTCGTCCTCGTCGAACTCGTCGAACTCCTCGGCGACCGCCGGCTGCACCGTCGTGGCCGAGGCCGCTGCGACCGCCGCGCCGGCCGAGACGAGCGAGGCCTCGGCGAACGTGGTCTCGCCCGCCAGGAACCGGTTCAGGTCGGCGCGCACGTCCTCGGCCGACGCGTAGCGGTCGAGCGGCTGCTTCTGCAGCAACTTCATGATGATCGCCTCGAGACCCACCGGGATGTCCGGGACGATCGTCGACGGCCGGGCCGGCAGGTCCTGCACGTGCTTGTAGGCGATGGCGAGCGGCGTGTCGCCGCTGAACGGCGGTCGACCCGCCACCATCTCGTAGAGCACCACGCCCAGCGAGTAGAGGTCGGCCCGGGCGTCGACCGGCAGTCCCTGGGCCTGTTCCGGTGAGAAGTAGGTGGCGGTGCCCATCACCGACCCGGTCTGGGTCAGCTCCTCGTCGACCGACGACATGGCCCGGGCGATGCCGAAGTCGGCGACCTTGGCCTGACCGCTCGCCGTCAACAGGACGTTGCCGGGCTTCACGTCGCGGTGGACGACGCCCTGGGAGTGGGCGAAGCCGAGCGCAGCCGCCACCTCGGAGGCGATCTCGGCCGCCCGCCGGGGGTGGAGCGCGCCGTCCCGACGGATCAGCTGCGACAGCGACGGTCCGTCGACGTACTCCATCACGATGAAGTAGGTGCCGTCCTGGGTTCCCCAGTCGTAGACGGCCACCACGTTGGGGTGCGTCAGTCGGGCCGCCGACTGGGCCTCTCGGCGGAAGCGCTCCACGAACGAGGGGTCGGTGGCGAACTCGGGGACCAACTCCTTGACCGCCACCGGACGGTCGAGCGCCCGGTCCCGGGCCAGGTAGACCTGCGCCATCCCGCCCCGAGCCAGATGCCGGTGGATCTCGTAACGGTCCCCCAGGACCCTCGGGTCGTCCTCAGCCATACCGGGAACAGCGTAGAGGGGCACCGGGTGCGGGCTGCGGCACCGTCACGAGACCCCCAGTGCCGCGGCCAGCACGGCCCGAGCCACCGGCCCGGCGGTGGCACCACCCGTGTCGGCGCTCGCACCGCTCAGGTTCTCGACCACCACTGCCACCGCCACCTTTGGCGGCTGGCCGGGCGGGCCGCCGAAGGCGATCATCCACCCGTGCGACCGGGGTGGGGTGGTCCCCAGCTGGGCCGTCCCCGTCTTGGCGCCCACCTCGACGCCGGGGATCGCCATGTTGCGGGCCGTGCCGTCGGTGACCACGCCGACCATGGCCTGACGCAGCGTCGCCGCGTCCGCCGGTGACATGGACTGCAACCAGGTCTCGGACTCGAAGCGGTCGACGACGGCACCGTCCCGGGCGCGGATCTCGGACATCACGTGGGGCGTGGGGACCTCGCCACCTGCGGCGATGCCGGCGGCGACCAGCGCCATCTGCAACGGGGTGGCCCGGACGTCGTTCTGTCCGATGGCGGTCTGGGCCAGGCGCGGGGCGTCGGAGTACACGGGCGCCCGCCCGGGTGGACGTTCGACCACGTCGCCGAAGTCCGTCGGGTAGACGGAACGGGCCGGGTCGGGCAGGTCGATGGGCGGGGTGTCGTTGAAGCCGGTCCGCTCGGCGGCCGCGATCATCGGGTCGGGACCGAGCTGCTCGACCGCCATCTGCGCGAACGAGCTGTTGCAGGAGCGGGCCGTGATGACGAACAGCGTCCCGCCGCAGGGGGTGCCGTCGAAGTTGGAGATCGCCTGGTTCGTCAACGGTGGCGTGTACGAGGTGACCACCGGGTAGTCCGGCGCCGCCGGGGTGACCTGGCCGGACTCCAGTCCGGCTGCCGCAGTGACCATCTTGAACGTCGAGCCCGGGAAGTAGTTCTCCTGGTACGCGCGGGTGAGCAGCGGCTTCTGCGGAATGGCGTCGAGGAACTCCTTGGCCCGGAGCGCCGCGTCGGTGTCGTTGCTCGACAGCACGTTCGGGTCGTAGGGCGGCCACGACCAGAACGAGATGATCCCGCCCGTGCGCGGATCGAGCGCCACCACGGCGCCCTCCCGCTCCCCGAGCGCGTCACGCGCCACTGCCTGGACGTCCCGTCGGACGGTCAGCACGACGTCGCCCTCGCTCGAGGTGTCCGAGAACAGACCGGTGAGCTCGCGGAGCTTCAGCGCCGTGGTCCGGCCGGCCAGCTCGTCGTTGTAGGTCCGCTCCACGCCGGTCGAGCCGAGCGAGAACGAGAAGTAGCCCGTGACCGCCGACAGCAGGTCCGCCTCGGGGTAGACCCGCTGGTAGCGGAGCGTGGCGCGCCGCTCCTCGGAGAAGGCAGCCAGCACCCCGTCGGCGGTCACGATGGACCCCCGGGGTTCGTTGAAGTCACGCTGCAGCGAGCGGGTGTTCTCGGGACGGTCGTTCAGCGATCCGGCCTGGAACACCTGCAGCTGGTTGAACTTCACGAACAGCGCCGTGTAGCAGATGAGGATCGCAGCCCCCAGGAAGGCGATCTGTCGTCTCACAGCGCCGCCAGCGGGTCGGGAGCGCGGCGGATGGACTGGTCGGAGATGCGCAGGAGCAGCGCCACCAGGACGTAGTTGGCGACGAGCGACGAGCCGCCGTACGACACGAACGGGAGCGTCACCCCGGTCAGGGGGAGCAGTCGGGTGACCCCCGCCATGATGATGAACGCCTGGAACGCGACCAGCGAGGTGAGCCCGACCGCCAGGAGCGTCCCGAAGGTGGCCCCGGCACCCTTGGCGATCCGCAGCCCGCTCCCGGCGAGCAGGAGGAAGGCCACCAGGATCGCCGTGGTGCCGAGCAGACCGAGCTCCTCACCGATGATCGCGACGATGAAGTCGGTCTCGTCGAAGGGGATGCGGTCCACGATCCCCAGGCCCGGGCCGACGCCCGTCGTCCCACCCCAGGCCAGCGCATAGGCGGCCTGGATGATCTGGTAGCCCGATCCCGACGGGTCGGCCCACGGGTTCAGCCAGATCGAGACCCGGTCCTGGACGTGGGAGAACATGGACCAGCTGATCACCGCACCCACGCCGAAGAGCAGGAACCCCGTGACCAGGTACGCGGCCCGGCCGGTCGCGACCCACAGCGTGATGATGAACAACAGGAAGAACAACAGCGCCGAGCCCAGGTCGCGCTCGAACACGACGACGAGCAGCGACACGCCCCAGGCGACGAGCACCGGTGCGAACTGCCTCGGGTCCGGGGTGTTGAACGGCCCGACCCGGAACGTGGCCACACCCAGGACCTCGCGGCGCTCGACCAGGTAGCCGGCGAAGAAGATCGCCAGGGCGATCTTGGCGAACTCACCCGGCTGGAAGCTCACCGGGCCGAACGCCACCCAGATGCGGGCACCGTTGATGTTGCGGCCGAAGACCGGCAGGAGCGGCATCAACAGGAGGAGCACGCCGATCAGACCGAAGGTGTAGCGGTACCGCTGCAGGACCCGGACGTCCCGGACCACCAGCAGGGTGACGACGAACGCCGCGATGCCCACGCCGGTCCACGTCGCCTGCAGGCCGGCGAGTTGCTCGTCGAGCCGGGCGATGAAGACGAACCCGATGCCGTTGAGGAACGCGACGAGCGGCAGGATCAGCGGGTCGGCCGCCGCCGCCCATCGGCGGACCGCCAGGTGGGCGACCAGGAGCAGGACGAGGACCACGCCCAGGAACGGGACGATGTCGGCGGGCAGCGAGGCGTTGCGGCCCAGGCTCGCCAGCGCGTAGGCGCTCAGGACCACGATGGCGACGAGCACCAGGAGGCCCAGTTCGGTCGTGCGACGACGGGTGGCGACGGCCCGGACGTTGGGCGTCGGGGCGCGCGGGTTCGGGGGTGCGGTGGCGGTCACCGGGATCCGGTGACCCTCGGAGCCGTCGGTCGCCTCACGGTGTGGGCACGGTCACGGGCGGCGGGAGCGGCACCGGCACCACCGGTGTGGGCGTGCCCGGGGGCAGCACCGGCGGAACCGGCAGCGGGACCGTCGTGGTCGTGGTGGTCGTGGTGGTCGTGGTGGTCGTGGTGTTCTGGGTGATGAACCCCTCTGCCGTGGCGACGTCGTCGAAGTCCCGGTTGGTCTCGACGGCCCGGCGGCCGGCCGCCTGCAGGTCGTCGAGTGAGTACCCGGTCCGCACCTCGACCTGCGGCGAGAACCAGAGCGTTCCCCAGGTCCGGCCCCGGTAGACGGCGACCTCGTCGTCCACGGTGCCCAGGTGGTAGCCGGTCCCGCCCACGTAGGTCACCGCTGCGAACGCCAGCACCACCACGCCCAGCAGGGCGCCGGCGAAGACCGCCACCCGCCACCAGCTCCGGCGGACGGCGCCGTCGTCGTCGCCCGTCACGATCGGCGCCGAGGGCGACGGCGGCGGCACGACGGGTGGCTCGGCCGCACCCGGCTCCGGCTCGGCGTCCCCGGCCGACTCCTCGGCCTCTCCGGCGACCGGTTCCCCCGTCGAAGGTCCGGCGACGGCCGCCTCGCCCTGGGGTGACCCGGTGCCGACCACCGCCAGCACGGTGTCGGTGTTCGGTCCGTCGTCCTCGCCGAACAGGTCCACCGCTGGTGTGCTGAACCGCCGGTACCGGTCGACGAGCGGCTCCGGCGCCCGACCGGTGTCCGAGACGTCGAGCACCACCACGGTGATGTTGTCGCGGCCGCCGGCGGCATCGGCCTCGGCGCACAGTCGGCGGGCCACCAGCTCGGGAGCGTCCGGCTCGGCGAGCAGCTCGGCGATGCGGTCCTCGGCGACCTCGTTGAACAGACCGTCGCTGCACAGGAGGAGGCGGTCGCCGTCGGCGGGGCGCAGCAACCAGGCGTCGACCGCCACGCCCGGGTCCACGCCCAGGGCCCTGGTGAGGACGTTGCGCTGCGGGTGGACCTCGGCGTCCTCCGGCGTGAGCCGGCCCTCCCGGACGAGGGTCTCGACGAGCGAGTGGTCCTCGGTGAGCTGCTCCATCAGCCCGCCCGACAGCAGGTACACCCGACTGTCGCCGACGTTCAGCACCGCCAGTTCGGCGGAACCCTCGTGCTCGACCAGGCCGACCAGGCACACGGTGGTGCCCATGCCGCGCAGGGACGGGTCGGCCCGGGCGTCGTCGAAGACCTGCCGGTTGGCGCGCTGCACGGCGGAGACCAGATCCTCCAGGGTTCCACCGGTGGCAGTGTCCCCGACGACCTGCACGGTGGTGGCCGACGCGACCGCGCCGCCGCGGTGGCCACCCATGCCGTCGGCCACGATCACCAGGTCGTCGAGCACCCGGTGGCTGTCCTCGTTCGCGGCCCGGACCTGCCCGACGACCGTGGCGGAGCCCGCCTGCAGCGTCGTCACCGGACCTCCAGCACCACGTTGCCGACCTGCACCCGGTCGCCCAGCCGCGCCGGCATCTGGCCGACGACCCGGGCGCCGTTGACCCAGGTGCCGTTGGTCGAGCCGAGGTCCTCGACGAACACCGACCCGTCACGCAGGAAGATCCGGCAGTGGACCTGCGAGACGAACCGCTCGTCGAAGACCAGCGAGCAGCCTGCGGCCCGACCGACCGTGAGCTCCGGCCCGAGCGCGAACTCGGTGCCGGCCCGGCCGGCGGGCTCGACGGTGACCAGTCGCGTCGGCGCCGCCGGCTGCTTGCGTGACGATCTGGTGCGCCCGCCCCGGCCGGCCTTGGGTGACCTGGCGCCGCGGCGACCCGGCGCTGCTCCGGCAGCGACCGGGGCCGGCGCGGCCCCGGCGGCGGCGCGCAACGGACCGACCTCGGCCCAGACGGCCCGCAGCACCCGCAGGAAGAACAGGTAGACGAGCGCCAGGAGGCACAGCTTCAGGATGGTCAGCAGTTGCTCGGGCACGGTGCTCCTACGAGGCCTCGAACCGGAGGACCGTGTTGCCGAGGCGGATCTCGTCGCCCGGACGCAACTGGTGCTCGGCCACCCGGACACCGTTGACCTTGGTGCCGTTCGTCGACCCCTGATCCACCACGACGAACCCGTCGCCGGACGGGCGTACCTCGGCGTGGTTGCGGCTCACGTTGGGGTCGCCGAGCACGACCGTGCAGTCGTCGTGCCGGCCGAGGGACACCACGTACTCACCGAGCGGGACCCGGTCGCCCGTCGGCAGCAGGAGGGAGCCTGGCGGCAGTGCCCCGGCACCCTCGACCATGCGGGCGTCGAGCTCGATCGTCCCGCGGGCGACCGATCCGTCGGAGGCGATGGAGACCTCGACCGGGCCCACGAACGCGTACCCCTCGTCCCGGGCGTGGGCCCGGGCGAGCTCGGCCAGTTCGCGACGGAGGGTGCCGAGCATCCCCTCGAGCGGCTCCGCATCAGTCGGCGAGACCGCGAAGTCGAACTGGTTGACCACGACCGTGCGACCCGCAGCGCTCACGACCCGGTGGTCGTCCATGGCGCGCCGCAGCTTGCGGCCGAACTCGGCCGGTTGCAGGCCCGACTTGAAGATCCGGCCGACGGTGGACTCGACCAGTCGCTCCAAGCGGGCCTCGAACCCCTGCGACGGCATGTGACCCACGATAGCGACGGGCCGTGTCCCGACCCGGGCGCTCCCGCCGGGGGTCGGGACCCGCCGCCGGTAGGCTCTCGCCGCCCGGCCCCACCGAGCACCGGGACCGACCCCCAGGAGCAGCCGTGTACATCGTGATGAACCGCCTCGACATCCCAGCGGACCAGGCCGAGGCGTTCGAGGAGCGCTTCAGCGCCAACATGACGGGAACGCTCGCCGGTGTGTCGGGCCTCCAGCGTTCGGCGCTGCTCCGCCCCCACCGCGACGAGGACCCCTACGTGGCCGTCATGGAGTTCGACTCCGAGGAGTCCTTCCGGGGCTGGCTGTCCTCCGACGCCTTCCGGGCCGCCCACGGCCACGGACCCCGCGGCGGGGACGGTGACGGCGGTCCGGGTCCGTCGGTGTCGTCCTACGAGGTCGTCACCGAGGTGACGAATCCGGCCTGACGCCGGGCTGGAGGTTCCCCGGCCCCGTCACCTAGCATCACGACTCCACTCGCGCGAGTGGCGGAATTGGCAGACGCGCAGGATTCAGGTTCCTGTGTCCGCAAGGACGTGAGGGTTCAAGTCCCTCCTCGCGCACTCTCCGGCTCGGGCGATCGCCCGCCGATCGGCCCCGTGTCGCGCAGGTATCCGTTCCGGGGTCCGCACGGCCGGGGCCGGGACATCCGGGAGACCCGGGAAGCCCCAGGTTCAGACAGCCGGGGCGATGTTGGCGAAGGCGTCCGAGCGATCGACCCGGGCGCGGCCGGGGTCCCGCTCGGCTCCGCCGCGCACCACGTAGTCGGCCGCGAACTCGGAACGCACCTCGCCACGCGCGTCGAGCAACCAGACCGGAGCCATGCGCCGTGGCACGGTCACGACACCGGGGTCGTCGTAGGAGCCGAACAACCGGTCCCACAGGTTCGTCGTCACCCCGTGGTTGCGCATCGGTGCACCGAAGTGGTGGTGGAGGTGACTGCGACGGGCCCACCGCCCGTAGGCGGAGCTGGGCGGGTGGGTGTGAATGCGCCGGTGCGCCACCTCGTAGCCCGCGTAGGTCCCCACCATCCCGACGGTGAACCCGATCGCCCGGCGGCGGCCCGCCAGGGCGGTGGCGAGCGGCAGGACGACCACCGTCGTGGCGGCGGCCGAGAGCAGCTTCTTGGACGCCGGCGAGAAGTAGGTGACGTCGGCGTGGTGGGACAGATGCTCCCTCGACGCCAGGCCCCGGCCCCGGAGCGAGTGCATGGCGAACCGGTGCAGCCCGTACTCGGCCGCCGTCCAGGTCGCGGCGCCGGCCACGATGGCGGCGATCGGAGCGCTCGGGAACCTCACCGAACCATCCTCCCACCCCGTCGACGGTCTTGACAGGGCGACCGGGGTCCGGTCGAGTGCAGCGGTGCGAGTGTCCATGACGGTCCCGACCGACGACCTGACGTCCGCGCGGACCGTGTACCGGGAACTCGAGGACCTCGGCTACGACCGGGCGTTCTCGTTCGAGGCGAAGCACGACCCGTTCCTCCCGTTGGCCGTGGCCGCGGAGCACACCGACCGCATCGGACTCGGCACCGCGGTCGCCATCGCGTTCGCGCGCACCCCCATGACAATCGCCAACGCCGCCTGGGACCTGCAGGCG
>SXGR01645740.1_pt1 | contig 11704 bp, 12 predicted proteins | sample 3174711 | NCBI WGS metagenome assembly SXGR01 (sample SAMN11356860, study PRJNA531348) | freshwater metagenome | isolation source: freshwater sample F1-60 | place: China: Fuxian Lake, Yuxi | collected 2017-12-25
AGGTGTACCCATCCCCGGAGAAGGGGTGGCGATACTCGCGCGTGACCATGGACGAGCTCGACGGCGACGGGCGCGTCGACAAGCCCGCAGACAAGACTAAGCGCCCTCAGCTGAAGCGCTACTTCGATGAGAACGAAGGCCAGGCCGTCGATGACATGTGGACTGATATTCCGCCGGTCAACTCGCAGGCGACTGACCGCATCGGCTACCCGACACAGAAGCCCGTGGCCCTTCTGGAGCGGATCCTCAACGCGTCGACGAACGCCGGGGATGTCGTTCTCGACTGTTTCGCGGGGTCGGGAACGACGGCCGTCGCCGCGCGTGCGATCGACCGGCGCTGGATCGCTGTCGACTGCGGCAAGCTCGCGATGTACACCGCCCAGCGCCGCTTGCTGTCCGTCACCGCGGGAGCGCCGTTCGATGTGTGCCACGCGGGCCTGTACGACAACACGCTGCTCGAACAGCTGCCGCCCGCGGGCTTCCGCGCCTTCACGCTCGACCTGTTCGGCTGCAAGCCCGAGGCATTCTCGATCGCGGGCGTCCCGATGGCCGGGCGCCGCAAGGGTGATCCCGTTCACGTCTTCCCGTTCGACCAAGTCGACGCCGATCTCGACGAGACGTACATCGAGACCCTCCATCAGCGCATCGGCTCGCAGGTCGACCAGGCCGTGTACGTCATCGTCCCCGAGGCGCGCTGCGACCCGGGCATGTTCCAGGACATCGTCGAACTCGGCAGCACCCGGTACTTCCTGTTGCGCGTTCCCTACTCGGTCATCGAACTGCTGCACGAGCGAGACTTCCAGCTCACAAGCCAGCCGTCCGCCCTCGACCAAGTCAACGACGCGCTGGACGCCTACGGGTTCGACTTCATCGACCTGCCCGAGGTGGACCTCGACGTCCATTCCCAGGAGGGCAAGGTGCGCGTCGTGGTCAACGCGTTTCACCGCGGCGGGCTTGACCCCGACGACGCGGCGGAGCTTGATGACGCCGGCCGCGGAGATCTCGCGATGGTGCTGGTCGACCCGAACTACGGCGAGCCCGGCTTCCGCCTCGCTGAGCATCACTTCGGCGAAGCTCTGAAGAAGCAGGACTGGACGTTCGAGGTCGCCCACGCCGACGACGCGACCGTGATGCTCGTGTTCATCGACGTGTTCGGCAACGAGCTGCGCCGCGTGATCCGCCAGGGCACCATCGAGGCCCAGCCCGCCGACGCAGACGAGGTCGCAGCGTGACGCCTCGCGCGGCCCTCGCCGCGGACCGCTTCAGCGCCGACCAGCTCGTCCTGCCAGTCTCCGAGAGCTACAACTCGGCCCTCTTCGACCTCGCCGCCTACAGCGAGTTCATCGACGCCGTCTGCGGCAACCGCGAGTACCAACGCGCGGCGATCGAGACGGTCCTGCGGCTGTTCTGCGGCGGCCGGTACGACAACACCGAACAGCTCGCCCGCGAGGCGTACGACGCGTCTGCCGACCTTCAACGGCTCTACCCCAGCGCGGACACGCTCGTTCAACGGCTCCCGTTCGCTGACCGCCTGTCCTGCACACTCGATCTCGCGACCGGCACCGGGAAGTCGTTCGCCATGTACGCCGTCGCCCGGATCATGCTCAACGAAGGGCTCGTCGACCGCGTCCTGGCGCTCTGCCCCTCGCTGACGATCGAGGCCGGCCTGACCGACAAGTTCAAGGAGCTGACCGCCGACAGCGACCTGACCGACCTGCTCCCGATTCGTCCCGGCGGGCACACCCTGCCGACGATCGTCACCGGCGCCCAGACGGTCAAGCCCGGAGACATCTGCGTCGAGAACCGACACGCCGCATACGAGACGCCGGCAGCTCGCTCGCTGACAGCTTCCTCGGACAAGGCCACCGCACCCTCGTGATCAGCGATGAGGTGCACCACGTCATCAGCGCATCCGGGCAGACGGCGAAGAAGTGGCACGACTTCATCGCCGACGGCCGGTTCGGCTTCCGCTGGCACCTCGGCGTGTCGGGCACGTGCTACGCCGGCAACGATTACTTCGCCGACGTCGTCTACCGGTACGCGGTCCGTGACGCGATCAACGACGGATGGGTCAAGGAGGTCTTCTACCTCGCTGAAGATGACAGCAACTCCGATGACGAGCGGTTCCAGAAGCTGCTGGCCCAGCACGAGAAGAACCGCAAGACCTACAAGCCGACCAAGCCGCTGACGATCGCCGTCACGAAGGACATCAAGAGCGCCGAGAAGCTCGCCCTGGACCTGATCGCGTTCCTGTCGCGCCAGCCTGGCATGGACCACGCCACCGCCGAGACACGCGTGCTCGTAGTGACCTCCAACCACAAGCATCAGGCGAACCTGCTGAAGCTCCGCACCGTCGACGACCCCGCGGACCCGACCGAGTGGATCGTCTCAGTTTCGATGCTCACCGAAGGCTGGGACGTCAAGAACGTGTTCCAGATCTACCCGCACCAGAAGCGCGCGTTCGACAGCAAGCTGCTCATCAGTCAGGTACTTGGCCGAGGGCTTCGTCGTCCGGACGGCATCGGCGGCACGCCGGTCGTCCACGTGTTCAACCACCAGCGCTGGGGCGCGGAGATCGACGACTTCGTCGCCGAGATCCTCGACCAGGAGACGGTCATCAGCCAGGTGCCAGTCGACCGCGAGACCGCTCCGCACTTCGATCTGCATCAGCTGATCACCGAGGAGCTGCCGCAGTCGGTGAAGGTCACCGAGCTGGAGACCAACAAGCGGCTCGACAGCCTCAAGCTCGTGCAGCAGATCGACGTCGACAAGCAGACGAAGTTCGTGTCGGCGACCAACGCCACCCGCGCATCTGTGCTCACGGTCCGTGTCACCGAACGCCTCTACGACGTCGAAGAAGTCGTAGCTGATGTCCGGGAGAAGCTCCTCGCACACGACAAGCGGACCGACGGCAACCTCGCCGCCACCTACCCGAAGGACCGCGTCCGGGACATGATCGTCTCCGCGCTGACAGCTCAGGGATCAGACGGCACCCAAGTCACGCAGGAGAACCGCCAGCGGATCCTCAACAGCTTCGGCGGCCTGCGACAACGCACCGCGAAAAGCATCGCTCGCCTGCAGACGCAGGCCACCGGCCTGAAGACCATCAGCACGGCGGAAATGCGCCCCGTTCGCACCCGCTTGGCGGGCCTGACACGGCAGACAGGTCTGTTCTACGACGAGCGCTCCTCCGAGCTGTCCGACGAGGACGACCGCGCCGCCCTGGTCAAGGCCGAAGAGATGCCCGACCCCAAGAACTACGACGAGGTCACCAACACCTACGACTTCCGGTCACCCGTCAACGTCGTGCTGACCGACCACCAGCCGGAGCGTCGGTTCGTCCAGCGGCTGTTCCAGCCGCGCAACGCCAAGGCGCTCCGTTCTTGGATCAAGGCCCCGGACACTGGGGTCTACGAGATCGAGTACGCCTTCCAGGAAGGCGGGGTCGGTCGATCCAAGCGCGGGAAGTTCAATCCGGACTTCTTCCTCTGGCTAGAGGACCGCGACCTCGTGGTGGTAGTCGAAGTCAAGGACGACGGGGACGACAGCTGGCGCAACAAGGGCAAGATGCAGCACGCCAAGGAGCACTTCGATCGAGTGAACAAGCTGCTGGAGTCCGAGGGCTCCGACCGCCGGTACTTCGTCTGTGTCACCGGCACCAAGGACTTCGAGAGGTTCTTCGAGCTACTCAGGTCGGGCAAGCCCGAGACTGTCAAGGCCGCTCGAAAAGTGACCCCCTAGCGCCGTTTGAAAACTGACCCCCCCTTTGGGTGTCGCTGGGTCTGCGGAGGTGAAGGCCCGGAGGGCCGAGCCGGAGCAGATCCAGCGAGCGGCCCCGCCGGCGGGGTGGGTCAGTCGGTGGCGGCGGGTGGTCGTGCGAGGTCGCGGTCTTTGAGGCGGTAGCTGTCGCCTTTCAGCGCGAGGATCTCGGCGTGGTGAACGAGTCGGTCGATCATCGCCGCGGCGGTGACGTCGTCGCCGAAGATGTCGCCCCAGGCGCTGAAGGGCTTGTTGCTGGTGACGATCAGCGAGGCGCGTTCGTAGCGGCGCGAGACGAGCATGAACATCAGGTTCGCCGCCTGGGTGTCGAACGGGATGTAGCCGACCTCGTCGACGATCAGCAAGGGGATGCGGGTGAGGCGGTCGAGCTCGTTGTCGAGGCGTCCTTGGCGCTGCGAGTCGGCGAGGTGCGCGACCCATTCGGTCGCGGTCTTGAAGACGACGCGGTTCCCGGCGAGGCAGGCGCGGATCCCCAGCGCGATCGACAAATGGGTCTTGCCGGTGCCGGGCGGGCCGAGCAAGACGATGTTCTCCTTGCCGGCGAGGAAGTCGAGCTGGCCGAGGTGCAGCACCGTCTCGCGCTTCAGGCTGGCTTGGAAGGCGAAGTCGAACTCCTCCAGCGTTTTGCGCGCCGGGAACCGGGCGGACTTGATCCGGGCTTGGCCGCCATGGCTGTCGCGGCTGTCGGTCTCGGTCTTCAGCAGCGCGGCGGCGAACTGCTCGTAGCTCCATTCCTCGTCGCGGGCGCGGTCGGCGAGCTTCGGCAATGCCCGCGCGGCGGCGGGGGCTTTGAGCGCGCGGAACAGATGCGCCAGCTCAGACGACGGGCCGCTCATGCGATCAGGGCGTCGTAGCGCGCGAGCGGGCGGACCTCGACGGGCGCGTCCGCGGACGCGCCTCGCGCGGTCTTCAGCGCGCGGGCGTGCTCCAGGGCGGTGATCGTGCGGTGCCGGGCGAACACCCGCTGGTGCTCGCAGGCGATCTCGCCGGTGTCCAAAACGACCGCGGTGATTGCTTGCTGGTCGGCGCGGACCTCGACGCGTCGGCCGACGAACGCCGGATCGAGGCTGTAGTCGTTGGTGTCGAGGCGCAGGTGCGGATCGGGCGGAACGCGCATCGTCCACCGTCTCGTCGGGTTGGGCATCACCGCCGGCAACGCGGCCATCACTGCGTGTTCTTCGGCGAGCCGGTCGGCCGGCCTGGCACGGATCGTGCGGTGCGTCCGCGCGTTGGCCTTCGCGAACCAGCCGTCGAGTTGGTCTTGGAAGTCCAGCTCGTTGGCGAACTTGCGGCCCGGCTCGAAGTTCGTCTCCGCGTAGCCCTGCAGCCGCTCAACGGCGCCCTTGGCCTGCGGATCGGCGCCCTCGCAGAAATGCCAGCCGACGCGGAGTTGGCCGCAGAACGCCGCGAACGCGTCGGTCGGCCTGCCGTCGCGGGCGTGGATGCCGGCTTGGCGGTCCCAGACCAGCGTCTGCGGCAGCGCGCCGAGCCGGGTCAGGCAGCCCGCGATCCCGGCGAGCAGGTCCTCGGTCTGCTTGCTGAACACCAGGACTCCAGCGCCGGCTCGGCTGTAGCCCAGGCACGCGACGACGACCCAGCCCTGCCGGGTCTGGCCATGCCCGACCGGGATCTCGTCGCGGGGCTCCCAGACGTCGAACTGGCAGATCTCCCCGGGCCGATAGACCGTCCGCTGAAACGTCCTGGCAGGCGGCGCGAAGAGCGGCCGGACCTCGCGCAGGTAGTCATCGACGACCGTCTTGCCCGCGGTGCAGCCCAGCGGCTCCAGCAGCTCGCGGACCCGAACCCCTGGCATCGCCGGGTCGTCCTTCAACAGCTTGTGGATGTCCGCCTTGAACGGCTCGAGGACGCCCGGCTTCGCCGGCCGCCGGTAACCCGGCGGCCCCTCAGCCCGCAACGCCCTGCGGATCGTGTTCCGCGACAACCCCGTCTCGCGCGCAAGGCGCTTGATCGACTTGCCCCCGACGAAATGCTCGCGCCGCAGCTCAGCCCACTGCTCCACGTCAACCACCCTCTGCGCCGCCCCCTCATCGCTCAACAACGACGAGGCTCAGCACCACCCCGGACGACTCCGCCGACCCATCCGAGGGGGTCAGTTTTCGAACGGCGGAGGGGGGTCAGTTTTCACGCGGCGCCGACAAGAGCCAGAACCCTCGTCGCAGCATGGCTCCTTGAATGGTGCCGACGTATGTTTCGGGCATCGTCGAGAGTCTGCCCGAGGTGTCCGGTTCACGCAGCGGAGCAAGCTCCGCTTGCCGTCCGGAGGAATCGCCAACGCAGTCTCCGGCGGAGATACCCTCGCGACGAATGGAGCGCCGGATTCCGACCGTCGACAGGCTGACCAGAAGCGGACCCGACGCTCAATGCTGTTGGAGATGGTCCGCATGACCCTCGGCGTTCCGAACGAGCGCGTAGCCGACCCGAGTGCGCTGGAGGCTCTGGTGTTGGCCGTTCGAGACGCTCACGCGAGCGAGCCCGAGACCAGAGGGATCGAGTGGAAGAGCACGCTCGATCTCTCCGACCCGAGGGCCAGGTTCAGCATTGCTCGACATCTGTTGGGCTTCGCCAACCGGGAAGTGGCTGCGGCGCAGCGGTACTTCGACGGATACGCCTACTTGCTGATCGGCGTCGAGCCGGGCCGCGTGCTCGGAATCGACCTGCCGGATCCGGCAGACCTCAACAACGCGCTCGCCCAGTACGTCCCGCAGGGGCGCGTGTCATGGGACCCCTTCCTGGTTGAGCTCGACGGCAAGACCATCCTCATTTTGGAGATCCCGCCGCCCCGTCCGGGGAACACCATCGCGACGCTGCAACGCGCGTACGACACAGCCCCCGAAGGTCGCATCTTCATACGTCGTCCGGGTCAGACTGCCGAAGCGTCACCAGAGGAGATCACGATGCTCGAGCGCCGACTTCTCGCTCCGACGGACGAGGATCGCCGGGCGCGTGACCGGCGCGAGGAGCTCGATCGGGAGCGCATGGAGATCGATCGGCGTCGCGAGCTCCTGGAGGCGCAAGGCCGCGCGGAGGCGAGGGCAGCGGACTTCCGTCCGCTCCCGAGCGGCGAGGCGTTCGTACTCGACACGAGCGTGTCTCGCCTCTCCGGCACGCTGATCAATGCCGGAGGATCAACCACGGCCACGGATGTGAGGCTGCACATACCCGGCGCGGCCATTCCGGGCGGCGTGACAGTGCAGTACCCCACTAACGTGCGCCAGGCCGTGGCCGGTCGGCTCCCGGTCGACGTCCAAGAGCACATGCAGCTGCGGTTCAGCCACGACGCCCTTTCCGTTCTGGCGCACTCGTCAGCGAGGCTGACGGTTGAGATCAGCTTCATTGACCAAGACGGCTGGGCCGGCATCCAAAAGGTGCAGCTGGGGAGGAGCGGATCTGACCCAAACGGACGCTTGCGCTGGACCGCGAGGCCGGAGCATTCGCTACGAGCGCCCCTTACAGCTCCGCCGGCCGCCTGAGTCGCCCGGAACCCACCTGGCGCACACGCATACCTGCAGACGCGAGCGCAGCGCACCTACCGTTCGTCTCTCAGAGCTTCCACCCGATGGCTGCTAGCGCGCGACCCATCCCTTCTTCGAACCGGGTCTGCTGGCCGCTTCCCGGGAAAGGCAGGCGTTCGCGGCCGACATCGAGGCCGGCGCGTTGCAGCGGCCCCTGGCAGAGGTCGCAGACGTTGGCCTTGATCGTGATCACATGGTCGGGCTTCAGCGCGACCGCTCGCGCGACGAGGTCAGGAACAAACGCGTCGAGCGGTTCGTTGCCTACTTTCGGTTCGGGCTTGAGATCCATCAGGAACACGCCGCCGGTCACGCAGGCGACCGATCTGGTGAGGCTTCTGGTTGCGCGACGGCTCCTCGTTCAGCACGGCGCGAACCACTAGCGGAACAGGCTGTCCCCCACTGAGACGTGCTCAAAGTAGAAGTACCGATCGAGGCCGGACGGAGGCGCCTCCGCGATCAGCAGTAATCGCACGTGGTCGGGTCGAAATCGGATGGCCGCCCGCTCCCGGCGTTCACGAGGTGTCTCGCTCGTCGGCACTCGCCGATTATCGCTGTCCGCTGCTGATCGGCGAACGTCTCTGCGTCTTGCGCGGGTGCAAGTCAGCGGCTGCTCGCCTCATAGTGCGCGCGGCACGCGCCCGGCCGCTTGACCCTCGCCGGATGAATCGACTAGACCTCGAGTATGGCCACGCACCGGCTGGCGCCGGGCACGCCGATCCTCGACGAGAGTGCCGACGCTCTTGGGCGTCAGGCACACCGGGTTGCGTCCGCGCCTCGGGCGTCTGGACTGACGGACTGTCGGCTTCGCCGAACAGGCCGGCCCATCCGCGGACTGTCCCCATACGCCGTTGGATTCCCCGCAGACTCGCGCCGAAGCGTGCCGTGGGTCCTCGACCCACGGCACGCAGAACGGTCGGTCTACTCGACCGCCTCGGGGTGCTGGCGCTTCTCGGCGGCCTCTGCGGCTTCCTTGACCTTGGCGGGATCGCGCATGACACGAATGCGCTCAAGTAGCGCAGGGTCGACGGGCGGCACAGAAACATTCACGGACTTGCCTTCAGGTGACACCGCCGCCAGCTGAATACTGGACGGGTCGGCGACCCCATCTCCTGGTACCACGGCGATGAATCCGCCGCGATCGGTGACCTCCGCCGCTGTCTCAGCCGTGCGTGTCTTGATCCGCACCGTCTCGTAACCAGCCGCGACAAAACCCCAGACGTAGGTGACCGGATCGCGCTGACCGGTCAACGGATTGAGGTGGTCGGTGGAGATGTGCCAGTCGACCGGGACTTCCGCGTCCAGCGCGGCTCGGTCGAGACAGATAGCGCCGATCGTGAGGTTGCCCTCCCGGACTTGCCCCTTGTCGGTAAGCCCTCCGACCTTGTCTGCCTGACGGCGCCCCGGGCGAGCGCAAACACGCCCGTCGACGGCAAGGAACTCCTTCAGCGCCCACGGCGGCCCACCACGCGGATCGGCCGCATCTCGGGTCCCGATCCTCGCGGTCTCTGGCGTCGCGGGGACGGTCTCGGCGAACGCCGCCCGTCGATCACCCGTCTCAGCGCCAGACCCAATGGACAGTGACGCGCCCGCAGCAGCACCGAGCCCCATCCCCGCTGCTACCACGGCGGCCAGCTTGATTCTCGTATTCACAGTCGTCTCCCAGGGGTTGGCGCCGGCGTGGTTCCCGCACACATTGTGATGGCTGTGGTAGTGCGCTGACGTGATTCCTGGCCAATCAACGTAGCCCCAGGAATGGCAGTTCTCTCCGAGTCCTTGAACGAACTGGTTGCCCCACACCTGGATCTGGCATGTGCTCTGGCCAGACACATACGAGTCACCCAGCGTGGATCCAGACGCGCCGGCAGCGCAGTAGTGCGCCTGAACGACGTTTGCCGCGTGGCTGCGGCCGTGCCATGTGTCGTCGGTCGTCGAGTAGCCATGGACCAGAGCGTGCCCAGTTCCAAACGTGCCGCAACATACGTGGTAGTGGTCTGCTACCGCCACGGAGGTGGCGGCTAGTCCAAAGGCCATCACGAACGCGACGACGAACGGCACGGCTCCTCGCCGCCTCCCGCGTCCGCGCCGCAGTCTTCCGAAACGTTGACTACTAGTGCTTTGCACGCCTGCCTCCTGTCTGGGGATTGCCTCGCGCCGGCGCGCCTACCCCGACCAGTCAGGGACCAATCGGCCGCGATGCAAGATTGGTTTGTTTTTCTTCCTAAGCGATGCAAAGGTTCCATCCATTCTGCGATGCATTGCGCAATGTCGAGGTTGCGAACACCGAGTCGCGGCTACTGCAGCGCTTACAGCGCGCCGCTCGCAGGGCTGTCTGCCCGCGGATGCGCGAAGGGACTGGAGCACGTGCATGACAGCCCGGATGGCGAGGGCCCGCATGTCGAGGGCGGCTTCACGGTCGGATGCCAAGAAGCATGCTCCGTGATCGCGCCGTCGTGGAGGACGTTCAAGTGCCACGCGGTCGGGCAGACGTCGAGCTCGCCGATCGGGATGTCGTCGGTGAGCACGGTCAGCCGGCGTGCGCCGTCTGCTGCTCCTACGCGGGGGAGAAGCGCAGGTCGTCGAGTGTGTCGGGCCATGCGGCTAGGTCGGTCAGTCGCATGAGAGTGCCTCCCCTTCCGTGATTTCGTTCATCGAGGTCATCCAGAACGACGGCGACCTCGCCAGCGACGTCATCCCGGTCGCCATGCGCGCCGCTCTCGATGATCCGCTTCGCACAGAAGGCCCCGCTCGCGGCGGGGTGTTCTTGTTCTTGAGGCCAGTCGGCTGAGCAGCGGCCGACTGGTGCCTACCGCCCGTCGCTACCGGGTCGGCCAGTTCGAAGGTCCACGGGTGCTCGTCCTTGGCCATCAGCGTTTCCCGCACGGGAGAGCGCATGCCGATCCACGCCCGGACCGCCTGAACCTGGACCGGGCCGTCCGATCGGCCAGTGGTGCTAGTAGAAGTACCCCCGCTGCTCAACGTCTGCGTTCCCCGCGGCACGTGAGCCCGTCGGATACGCCTCAGTCTGCTCGGCGTCCCAATGCTGTTCTGAGGCGGGCGCGCAGTGGCCTGCGACGTCCGCGCAGGCATCGGTAGCTCGTTGACACGCGTCGTTGTAGGTCCGTGCGACGAGTCGAGCGTGGACGGCCACGTCATCTGTCGCGAGGTACCCCGTTCCGCCCTCGGGTAGCGATGCCGGGTCCGCCTTGACGGCGACGACCTCTATGCCCGGTACCGCGCGCAACCCGTCGGCAAGCCGCTCGGCGAACGTTTCGCCCACCGGCAGCACGGACCCACGCGCGACGACCTCCCAGGAGATCGGTTCGTCCTCGTCAGTCCTATCCAGGTGCTCCCACCCTGGAATCCGCCGGGGGACGAGCATCTCCCCTTCTCAGACGGGTGCTCCTTCGAGGTGGAGCTCGCCCGCCGACGAGACGATCTCGCCGTGAGGGCTGTACCACTGCACCGCGACCTTGGCCGCACGCTTGCGGCCCCAGGCCAACGCCTCATCGAGCGCGACGCGCTCGGGTCCGTCCTCGAACTCCCACGTTCCGCCGACGTCGTACTCGATGTGTGCACTGAACACGGCGAGCGCGTGCATCTCATGCTGGGGCTCCCAGGCATCCTCATCGCCGTTGAGCGACCCCGTCTCCTCAGCCACCCGGGCGATAGCGCGTGATCGCTCCCGTTTCCCTCGCGGCACGCTCTTCACCCTATACGCGGCCGATTCGAATGCTCTCGCGGTCGGCAAGAGACCGACGTGCGAACCGACCTTGCAGCCAGGCGTCCATCCGGCAGGCAACCGGGCGGGCGTCATCGCCGTGTGAGCGAACCGGACGCGGCCGGCGCAGCGCGCCTTCCGGCACCCCGCTCCCACCTCGATCAGCGGCGCACCGTCGGCACGTACGACTCCGCGTTGCACAGACGACCCGCCGGCTGTTCCCGGCGCAACCGACCTCATCCGCGGCGATAACGTCCCCGCCATGGAGCGCGAACCGAACTCTCAGAACGGCACGCCCGAAACGCTGGGCGCCGAGGACGCCGAAGCTGCGACCAAGCGCCTCGCCGACCAGATCGATGACGAGACCTGGCTGACCCTCGGGGCTGCGATCGGGCAGCTGTCCGGGATCCACGATCCCGACGTGCTCGCCCACTAGCGCCACGCACCTTCATCGCTCGCCGTCCGCAGGCCGAAGCCGCGTGCCCGCCCGCGATCGGACCACTGGCCCGGCTTCACAGCCTCAGTAGATCACCATGCAGCCGTCATCCATCGCGCGGTCGGCGATAGCCTCGACCTCGGGGCTGGGCTGCGCCGCGCTCGCGGTCCCTTCGATCTGGAGCGTGAACCCCGCGGCCGCCTGCAGGCGGGCGGTCCACTGCGTGCACTTCTGGCG
>SXGR01321465.1_pt1 | contig 11700 bp, 9 predicted proteins | sample 3174711 | NCBI WGS metagenome assembly SXGR01 (sample SAMN11356860, study PRJNA531348) | freshwater metagenome | isolation source: freshwater sample F1-60 | place: China: Fuxian Lake, Yuxi | collected 2017-12-25
GGTGATTACAGTCTCAACGCAGTACATCATCGCGCGCGTTGGCGTCTGCAATGCCGCCGTCTTCTTGATGGATCAACAGGGATACCGCCTCGCGGGCTATGTGCGAGACGACCTCGCTCGACGAGCTGCTGGAGGCTTCATTGAGCACCTTGCAGAGGTGTGGTGTGAGCGAATCGCCGCGCACGCAGAGTGTGTGCGATTTGGACCGTGCGATCCACCGCCTGGCCGGTTTGCAGAGTTGGCTGGCCTCCTGCCCGGTCGATCGGTGATGGCATTCGCTTGCCCAGTGCTGCACGAGCAGCGAGGTGGCGCGGTGATTGTGCTCTTCCGCGACGGCCAACGACCGTTCAGTAGTGACTTCGAGAAGGTTGCTTCTGCGGTGGCCCCTGCGCTGGCGAGCAACCTTGCTCGCGTGCAGCGCGTGCTCACACGCGCTCAGCCACAGTGGCCACGTGCGGCTCCCGACACGAGCGAGTGATGAAGAAACTCAGCCACGAGGGGGCAGTGATGGCTCACACCTCACGAGCGTTGCAAGCGTTGTGACGCCTCCAACGACGCGGTCACCGATGCGGACATGCACGGTTGTCTGCTGAGGTCGTGGAACAATGAGCTCTGTTGTTGAGCCAAACTTGATCATTCCAAACCGCTGCGTGCGCGCGAATGACTCTCCGATCTGAACCGGACATACGATTCGCCGTGCGATCGCCCCAGAGACTTGACGAATGCCGATCGGGTCACCCAACGAACTTCGCACGACGACAAGATTGCACTCATTGACCTGTGCGCTTTCGGCAGTACGAGCATCGAGGTATCGCCCTGGGGTGTGACGCATCGACAGGACCGTCCCATCGCAGGGCATCCTGTTGATATGCACATCGAGGACGCTCAGAAAAATGCGAACGACGGTTGCTGGTCCCTCTGTTGCCTCATGGTGTTCGCACTCGAAGACGGCGGAAACAGTCCCATCGGCGGGGCTCACGAGATCAGCTGGGTTGCTGCTCGTGGCGCGCCGAAAGAGCGGATCACGAAAAAACGCAGCGACTGCGATCCAGAGGATGCAGGTTGGAATGATCGCCCAAAGCGATCCCTTCGCAAGAATCACGACCACCACGGCGAGCGCCGTTGCGATCCCCCATTCACGAATTCCGTAGCGGGAGAGAATCACTCCATCGCGCGGCCGACGAAAAAGCCGATGCCGCCGGCGATCAGTGTTCCAGCCGCGAGTGCGCCAACCCAAACCAACATGTCGCCTGTGATCATCGCAGCGAGTTGCGATCCACCACTGAGTCGCGATCCCATCACAATAAGTGCAGACACGAGTACTGCGACAAGCGCAACGACAAGCATGCCAACGCCAAGTCCGCTACCTGCGGTATCGACGGTCGCTGGACCAGCCATCATCGTGCCACCGCCCGACGAAGCCCGCGGGGCCGCAGGTGCCTCTTCTTCGAAGGCACCAGCCATTGCCGGTTCGGCGAAGATTCCACTCGCACTGACGACTGGGGCGCCGCTCGCTCCCTCATCACCTGGATCGTCGAGCAGCGCCGCACCCATTGTGGATTGGTCCGCATCACCGGTCAGGTCGAGCATCCCGCTGCCTGATCCGACGGTTTCAAGGCTTAGCGCGCCCGAGTCAGAGACCCCGCCTCGCGTTGGGAACGCCGCGCTGTCGTCGCGTGACCCTACTCCCGACCGTGCGGCCATCGAGCCGCTCGCATCCGAAGCTGCGGCGCGCGGTGGTGAGCTGGCTCGGCTATCTGCGAGATCGAGGCCAAGTCCGCTCGCTTGCGCCAGGTTGCCCGTTGAAGGACTTGCAAGGTCATCAAGGCCGAGGTCTAGCCCGAGGTCGAGTTCGTCTGAGCTTGGCTTCGCGCCCAGCGATGGGGCGGAGCGTTCGCCACTGTCTGCTTTGGAAGCAGCGGCGGAGTCGGCGAGCGTGAGCGGGGCATCGAGACCATGATCAAGACCATGATCAAGACCAAGATCGAGGCCCAGATCCAAACCAGGCTCCAGACCCGAATCTAGCCCTAAGTCGAGGTCCAATGGCTTCGCATCAGCCCCCGAGTCTTCAAACTTCAGTTCGTCGCCCCCGTTGCCGCTGCGCGACGACTCGCTTCCAACAGCGCCAGAATCGTCGAGGGGAAGCACAAAGTCTCCCACCTCTTCCAAGACGAGTTGATCGATGACCGCCCGCTTGAAATGCACTTGATCGTGCATCTTGAACTCTTCGAGCTGGCCGGATCCGACCAGATTCAACAGTTCTGTCTTGGTCTTGCCGAGCTTCGCGGCCGCCTCGTCGATTGTGTAGAAAAGCTTTGCCATTGTGGGGGGGTCGAAAGTACCTACGCTACGGCTCTCATGGCAGTTGCGCAAGGTGATCGGAGACCTGCCCGGGCTGGTCTGTCCCTCACCAGAACCATCGAGAAGTGGTTTGCTGGGTCAGCGCGGGACCTGCCCTGGAGGCGCACACGGAGCGTTTACGGAACTCTGGTCAGCGAGTTCATGGCCCAACAGACGCAGATCGCAAGAGTGGTTCCAGCGTGGGAGCGCTTCATGGCGAGATTTCCGTCAATTCAAGCGCTCGCGAGTGCCCCAGAGGAAGCCGTCATCGCTTCCTGGCGGGGATTGGGTTACTACCGCCGAGCGCGCAACCTGCACCTAGCCGCACGTGCGATCTGCCATGACCACGGCGGAGTCGTGCCCACGAGCGAGGCCGAGCTACGTGCGCTTCCTGGGATCGGGCACTACACCGCAGGCGCCATCGGATCGATCGGTCATGGCCAGAAGTCCCCAATCGTCGACGGCAATGTTGCGCGAGTCTTGATGCGCGTTCATGGACGCGACGTTGATAGCACCTCCTCCGAGGGGAGGCAGTGGCTCTGGAGCCGCGCACGTGAATTCGTTGAGGACTCTCGGAGTGCTGGCGCCGCCAACGAAGGACTCATGGAACTCGGTGCGATGGTCTGCACCCCACTGAATGCACGCTGTACCGAGTGTCCTATTCGCAAGTACTGCAAGGCAGCCAAGGCGGGAGCACAAGATCGCATTCCCACTGTGCGCAAGCGAAGGGCACGAAAAGTAGTCCATGCGCAGGTGATCATCGCGCGGATCGGTGGTCGTACAGCCCTCGTCCGGCGACCGACTCGAGGGCTGTGGGCCAGAATGCTCTTTCCGCCGACGATTGAGAGCGACCGTGTCATCTCGAAAGGGGCGCTCGCGCGAAGGCTCGGGGTTGCAGTGGACGAACTGCACCTTGGTGAGTCATTCACGTTTCTCGCCACTCATCGCGAAGTGCGATTTCGTCTTTGGATTGCTGGCGCGGCTGCCTCAAAGGTGCTCAAGGCGTCGCATGCGAACGAGTGGACATGGCACTCAAGGAAGGCGCTCGCGCGTGCGTCGCACTCGAGCGCGATGTCGCAGTTGCTCGGCGGGTAGGCTTGCGGTCGGCATGAATCAAAGAGCACCAGTACTTGCGGTCAGTACAAGTGTGTGCAGTGTCATTCTGTTGGCCGTGGCGTCGGCGTGCGAGCCGAAAGAAAACCCAGTGCTTTCGAATGAACAGTTTCGAGGTGAGCGGTACACAGCGAATCAGCTGCTGACCCCTGCGCAGAACCATGAGGTGGTAGACGCGCTTCGAGCAACAGCGGTGGGAATGCCCACTGAGCCGCTGACCGCTGCCCCAGATTCGGTGCGCTGGTCTGACGTGCGCGCGGCGGCGAACGCTGCAGTCAACGCGGCAGAGATGGGGCTCGTGAGTTCGTCGCTTGAAGGCACCACATGGACCTTTGCGATTCTGACTCAGGGGGGGGATCCCGCAACGCTCACAGTTGTCAGACGGGATCCACCAGAGATGTACCTCGCGACCGCAACGGTGGGCACCTTCGGCGAACGGTTCGACAACGCTGAACGACTGGTTCGCGAGTTTCGAATGGCAATGCGTCGGTTTGGATCGCTCAAGCGACCTTCGTAGCAACCTTCGGAGCGACCTCGCGTCGACCACCTTGGACGCGTTCGTACGCCTGCGCAATCTTGAAGAGAATCGGCTCGGCGAACGCCTGTGCTTGCAACTGAATTCCCACGGGCAGGTGTCGTCCACTGCTTTCATCGAATCCAGCGGGCAGCGAGATACCGCAGATACCAGCAATGTTGGTATTGACGGTGTACACATCGCACATGTACATCGAGAGCGGGTCGGTGAGGCCTCCCAGTGGGAACGCAGCTGTCGGTGCGGTCGGTCCGAGGATGACATCGCACTTCGAAAACGCGCCGTCGAACTCTTGTTTGATCAGTCGGCGAATCTGCAGTGCGCGCTTGTAATAGGCGTCGTAGTAGCCCGCGCTGAGCACGTAAGTTCCGAGCATGATGCGCCGCTGCACTTCGCGGCCGAACCCCTCGGCGCGACTCATTGCGTAGAGATCGAAAAGGTCTTGCCCAGCACGCGATGTCGCGCGGTGTCCGTAGCGGATTCCGTCAAAGCGGGCGAGATTGCTGCATGCCTCAGCGGGCGCGATCACGTAGTAGGTTGAGATTCCCACATCAGTCAGTGGAAGGTCGACGTCAACGATCGTGCCGCCGAGGGACTGAAAGATGTCGATCGCGCGTGCGACGGCGTCATTCACCGCTGGCGAGTTTCCCTTGCGGTACTGCACTGGCAATCCCACACGAAAGGTGCGCGGAGTCTCGTCGATGGGCGTGAGCACGTCCTCGACCGGGTGCGGCGCAGAGGTCGAATCGCGGCGATCTTCGCCCGCCATGCACTGGTACAGCAGCGCAGCGTCACGCACGCTGTGGGTGAGCGGTCCGATCTGATCAAGACTGCTGCCGAAGGCCACCAAACCGTAGCGAGACACCCGTCCGAACGTCGGCTTGAACCCGACGATGCCGCAAAGTGACGCAGGCTGTCGAATCGAGCCACCCGTGTCGGATCCGAGCGCTGCAGCGCAGAGATTCGCTGCGACGGCAGCGGCGCTGCCGCCAGAAGATCCTCCTGGAACGCGCGAGTGATCCCAAGGATTTCGGACTGGTCCGTATGCACACGTCTCGCACGACGAGCCCATCGCGAATTCATCCATGTTGGTCTTGCCAATGAGGATCGCGCCAGCGGCGGTGAGTCGTTCAATGACTGTTGCGTCGAACGGCGAGCGGTACTCCTCGAGGATGCGCGAAGAACAACTGGTGCGTCCAACTTGGGTGACGATGTTGTCCTTGATCGCCAGCGGAACACCTGCGAGCGGCCCCACTGGAGAGCCAGCGGCGATCGCGCTGTCGATGCGGTCAGCGGCGTCGCGAGCCTCGGCGGGAAAGACCTCACGGAAGGCATTCAGTGCCGGATTCTGAATCTCAATTCGCTCGAGCTGCGCATCGACTTCTGCGCGCGCAGTCGTCGATCGCGCACGGATTCGATCTCGCAGATCAATCAGGTCACCCTTCATGAGGATTCCCCGCCGATCACCTTTGGAACGACCAAGAAGTCGCCCTCGGTGGCGGGAGCGTTTCGCAGCAGCTCAGCAATCTGCATCGCCGCTTCGGGCACATCCTCCGCAAGTCGATTCGACAGTGTGAGAGGGTGGGCCATCGGCTCGAGTCCAGTTGTGTCGATCGAGCGAAGTTGTTCGATATGTCCGAGAATCGAAGTCAATTCGCGCTGCAACCGTGGCAACTGCTCATCCGATATCGCCAATCGTGCGAGGACGGCGACATGCCGAACTTCGTCAAGCGTGAGTGATGCCTTCGGTTCGCTCATCGGCGAGGGAGTCTAACGGGCAAAGATGAGATATCGTGGTCAATTCGTCATGGATGCTCCGCACCTTTCAATCAGAACTCGTGTTGTGCGGGGGGTGATCGCACTTGGGATGCTCGGCGGGTCGGTGGTGATCTTGATCGGCCTCGCGATGACTCGTCCAGTTCCAGGTTCGAGTGAGCACCGAGAAGATGTGCAGCGCATCGCAGTCTTTCGGCCCGTTCGGCTGAACCTTCCCCGTCAATGGACCGGATATGGAACGGTCAGAGCGATTGAGTCGGCAGATGTCCCCGCGCGAGTCGGTGCAACCGTCGTTGAGATCGCCAACGACGCGCGTGCAGGGATCGTTGTTGCGAAGGGTCAGTTTCTCGTGCAGCTCGATGACGCAGACTTTCGTCGGGCGCTCGACGGAGCAACTCAGCAGATCGCAGCGATCGAATCTCAGCTCGCCGCAGTTACTGTGGAAGAAGATGGACTTCGCAGGCGACTCGCCCTCGCCGCCGAGGACGCTGAACTTGCGAAGGGAGACGAAGCAAGAACGCGCGCAGCGGTCGAGTCAGGAGCAGCCAGTCCTCGTGAGCTCGATCGATCGAGGCAACAGACAATCGCAATTGAGCGCGCACTGGTGATGCTGCAGGAGGCTTTCAATCAACTCACCCCAAGGCGCAGCGCATTGCTCGCGCAGCGCGAGATTCACAGGACTCAGCAGACGACTGCGCAGAGCAATGTTGATCGCTGTCGCATCACTTCACCAATCGGCGGCACACTGCAGGCCATCGATCTCGAAGTTGGCGAGAGCGTTGTGCCTACGCAGGTTGTTGCACGCGTGGTTGATGTTGGGTCGGTTGAAGTCCCCGTTCGCCTGCCGAGTTCTGCACGCGGGACGGTGAAGCTGGGGGATCGCGTTGAGCTCAAGGCCGTCCCGAACACGACTCGCACATGGGAGTCGTCGGTTTCACGAATCGAACCAGAAGATGATCCGCTCGAGCGCACGATGACCGTTTATGTTGACCTCAAAGAGCCCGCAGCCGGCGCAGTCGTGCTCGCGCCGGGTGAGTTTGCAGAGGCGGTCGTGGAATCCCGCGAGTCGATTGAGCGCAGCGCGGTGCCGCGGCGCAGCGTGCGGGCTGAGCGGGTGATGGAACTCGTTGACGGAAGGGTCGTTGCGCGTGCAGTCGTCGTATCGCACCCATTTCGAGGATCGATCGCCAGTTCGGGCATCGCCGATATCGAGTGGCTTGTGCTTGACGAGCCTCTGCCAGATGGAATCGTCCTCGCCATCGACGGGGGTCGGAGAATCGCTCCTGGAACGCGCGTCGAGCCACAGGCGCCATGATCGAAGTCGTTCGCTTCTTCCTTCGCAATCGGGTCTGCGGCGGACTTCTGACATTCGGCCTGATTCTGGGCGGCCTCATTGCATTTGCGAAGATCCGGCGCGAGTTCTACCCAGACATTGATCCAGACTCAGCAAGCATTCTGATTGTCTATCCCGGTGCGAGCGCGCAGGAAATCGAAGATTCGATCGCTCGTCGCGTCGAAGACATCGCCGCCGAGATTGAGGATGTCGATCGGCTCAAGACAACGATCGTGGAAGGCGGTGGTGGTGTTCTCGTGAGATTTGATGGAGGGGCCGATGTGCGTCGGCGCAGCGATGACTTGCGTGATCGGCTCGAGTCGCTGCGCGATCTACCCGCCGAAGCAGAGCGAATTCGGGTCGTCGAGTTTGAGCCGAACATTCCTGTGATTCAGGTCACGGTCTCGGGTGACGAGGACAGTCAAACACTGAAGAGCGCGATCAGGCAGGTCTCAGATGACTTGAAGTCATATTCCGGTATGGGGCAGGTCGTTGTCAGTGGAACGCGCGATGACGAGCTGCGCGTCGAGGTGAGCCACGGCGAGCTTGTCCGTCACGGAATCTCGCTGACACAGGTGGCGAGTGCGATCTCTGCGTGGATGCGCGACATTCCAGGCGGCACCGTGCGGAGCGCCGATGGCGAGACCAAAGTGCGCACGCTCGGGGTCGATCACCGTGCGGACCAGATTCGCCAGATTGTCGTTGACGCGAGCGTCGATGGTGGATTGGTTCGCGTGGGTGACATCGCAAATGTCGTCGAGGGATTCATCGACGACGAGGTTGTGCGAACATTTAACGGCAAGCCGTCGGCGAATTGCACAGTGTTTCGACAGGGAAAGCAGGATGCGGTCGACATGGCGAAGTTCACGCGCGGCTATGTCGCCGCCCGCCGTGGTGAACCACTCGACCCGACACTGAGCGAGCGCCTGTTTGGATCGAGCAGGCTCGCAGGGTGGGACCTCGGTGAGCGTCGCGGCTTGCTCGGACTCTCGATCCAGAAACACAATGATCTCGCCAAGCTCATCGAGGATCGACTCGAGATGCTCACCAGCAATGCACTGCAAGGGGCGGTCCTCGTGTTCATCGCTCTCTTGCTCGGGGTGCACTGGCGTGCGGCGTGTCTCGTCACACTTGGAATCGCCGTCGCAATTTTTGGAACGCTGCTCGTGATGGATCTCTGTGGACTCTCGCTGAACATGCTGACGATGTTCGCGTTGTTGCTGACGATCGGCATCCAAGCCGACGATGCCATCGTCTTCTCAGACAGCATCGATATGGAAGCCTCAGAGCCTGGGGTTGCGATTGAAGCTGGAGTCGTGAATGGCGTCGGGCGGGTGCTCTGGCCCGTCGTCGCGAGCGCCGCGACGACGATCGTCGCGTTCTTGCCGCTTGGGCTCGTTGAGGGCACGATCGGAGATCTGCTGGGCGCGTTGCCACTGGTGGTGGCTCTCGCTCTTTCAATCAGCCTCTTTGAAGCGTGTTTCTTGATGCCTGCGCATATGGCGGGGGCGATCGCGCAAGAGCGCTCAGGGCGTCGCAACCTCATTGACCGCGTGATGGCTCCCTTCGATCGATGGCGAGATCACACACTGTGGCCATCCATCGAGCGTTGGTATCGGCGCATCGCGCTGTGGTGCGTTGACCGCAGATATCTCACGGTCGCGGCAGGGATGTCAGTGTTCGTCATCTCAGTGGCGCTCGTTGTGGGAGGAAGGGTCCCATTTACCTTTCTCCCCTCGGATGACAGCGAGACATTAGTCGTCGACATCCGGCTGCCGCTCGGAACCAGCCTGGCAACCACCAAGAAAGTGGGCGCACGCATGGAGGCTGCGGCGAGGCAGCAGCCTGAAGTGCAGGCGATCACCGCTCTCTATGGCATTAGCGTGAACTATGAGACGGCGAGTGCTGACAATGCGTCGAGCAACATCGTGCAGATGTTCATCGAGCTTGCTCCTGTCGAGTCACGCGAGCGCCGGTCGACTGAAGTAATGGACGCAATGCAAGTCGCAGCAGGTCCACTCGACGAAGCAGAGTTTGTTCGAGTTCAGGAGATCACAGGGGGGCCAGCGGGTTCAGACATCACCTATGAAATCTCTGGGCCTGAGATGTCAGACATTCGAACCGTTGCGGCAGCGCTGAAGTCGATGCTGCTCGAGGTGGATGGCGTTCTCAGTGTCGCGGACGATGACTTCGACGCCTATCCCGAGGCGCAAATCGTCGTGCATCCCGCCGCCGCGGCGCTTGGATTCACGCCAGCTCTTGTTGCAGGGCAAGTGCGCGGCGCGCTCTTCGGTATTGACGCGCACGTGTATAGCGAGAATCGAGAAGAAGTCGATGTCCGGGTGCGACTGGATGACGACATGCGCGCAAACGGGAACATTGTCGATCGGCTGTGGGTGATCTCTCCACGTGGAGTCGCCGTGCCGGTGCGGGAGATCGCCGAAGTCAAAGAGCGGGCGGGGTCGAGCACGATTCGAAGGCTCGATCGGATGCGAACGATCACAGTCACAGCGGACACAGCAGTGGCGACGCGCCCAGAATCTGTAGTCGAGAAGATCACGCCTGCCGTCGATGTGCTTTCAAACGAGCACCCAAGCATCGTCGTGCGCGAGGGAGGCCGGCAGAAGGACCTCAACGAGGCGTTCGCGACCCTGCCTGTGGCGATGGCCGCCGCGCTCGCGATGATCTACGCGATCCTTGCATGGCTCTTTGGGAGTTACACACAGCCCTTTGCGGTGATGCTGTCCATTCCGTTTGGCGTCATTGGGATGGTGTTTGGGCACATGCTTCTTGGATTTGATGTGACATTCCTCAGTTTGATCGGACTCATCGCACTCGCAGGAGTCGTCGTCAACAATGCGCTGGTGTTGCTTGAATTCATCAATGTTGAAATCGCGCTCGGTCGGCCCTTGCGAGAGGCGCTCGTGGTCGCTGGGCAGAAACGAATTCGCGCGATCCTCATGACATCGATCACTGGGGTGCTCGGGCTCGCTCCGCTCGTGCTTGAGCCGTCATTTCAGGCGAGGTTTCTTGCGCCAATGGCGGTGACGTTGAGCGGCGGGCTCGTCAGCGCGACGGTGCTGACACTGATCTTGTTGCCGTCGATGCTGTTCATCATGGATGACATGGGACGAGTCGCACACCGAGTCTGGAACGGTCCCGCCGCGCGCGGGTGAGTGAATGGGGGCAGTACCCTGCGCCATATCTATGAGCAAATCGAAGAAGAGAAAGAAGAGTGGATTCGTCGTCGGGGTTGATCTTGGGGGAACGAACATCACCGTGGGGGTCGTGGATCGCTCGCACGCGGTGGTCGCGTCGGCGAAGCGAAAGACGAAGGCCTCGATTGGACTCGATGGCGTGATCGAGCGGATTGTTGAGACGATCGACCGAGCATGCGAAGAAGCAGGTGTCACCCGCGCGCAGATCGACGGAGTCGGACTTGGGGCTCCCAGCGCCATCGATTTCGATGAGGGAGTGGTCATCAACGCGGGCAATCTGGGATGGAAGCATGTGCCGCTGCGGGCGATCCTTCAGAAACGCCTCGATATGCCAGTCGTGATTGAGAACGATGTGAATGCCGCGATTTGGGGAGAAGCGAAGCTCGGCGCCGCGAAGAGCTGGAACGAGGTCCTCGCGGTGTGGATTGGAACTGGAATCGGAGGCGGATTGGTCTTTGGTGGCGAGATCTATCGCGGACCCTTTCACACGGCGGGTGAGATCGGTCAGATGATTCTCTTTCCGCGGTGCAGCGTGGGGCGTCGAACGCTCGAGGAACACTGCAGCCGACTTTCGATCGTGCGCGCGATGTCGACAATCGCGGGCTTCTATCCGCAAAGCAAGATTCGACCTGCGCTCGCGGCGTGTGCCGATGATGGCGCGATCGGAAGTTCGACGATCGCCGAGTGCTACAGCGCGGGGGATGAACTCGTCGTGCGCGTCGTCGATGACTCGGCAGAGCTTCTTGGGATCGCCATCGCCAACGCGGTGACGCTGCTTTCTGTCGAAGCAGTCGTCATCGGCGGAGGCGTCGCTGAAGCGCTCGGCAAGCGCTACATCTCGCGCGTGCGCGAGTCGTTCGAGTGGCACGTCTTTCCGAGCACACTCAAGAAATGCCACGTCGTCGCGAGTGAACTTGGCGACAGCGCCGGGGTCTTGGGAGCGGCGCTGCTGGTGGGGTGACGCTCAGCGCCCTTCAACCCGATAGAACCCGCGTGGGTTGATCATGAAGTAGCAGTCGTAGGGTTCGAGCGGCGGAAGCGCAAAGTACGGCTTGCCCTGCTCGTCAGTCTTAAGTGCTTCCATCCAGAACCCACCATTCGCCGACGACGATGGCTTCTTGCGCACTCCCTCTTCGCGAATCTCGTTGACGAGGTGGTCAATCCACTTGAGGGCGACTGCCTTATCTGCAAACTCATCCCAATCACCACTCTTGCGTGCTGAGTACATCTTGGCTCTGAACTCTTCGAGCGTGATGCCCATCTTCTTCGCGATGGGGTCAGCGAGACGGCGCTCCCACTCTTTCATCATCTTGACTTCTTGTTCAATGTCGGTCATGTTTCCTGACGCGCTACTCGACATCTGATGGTGAAGGATGATCGCGTTGGGA
>SXGR01148148.1_pt1 | contig 11698 bp, 6 predicted proteins | sample 3174711 | NCBI WGS metagenome assembly SXGR01 (sample SAMN11356860, study PRJNA531348) | freshwater metagenome | isolation source: freshwater sample F1-60 | place: China: Fuxian Lake, Yuxi | collected 2017-12-25
CTTCACCGAGCCGGGCTTGTTCAGCATGACGCAAGCCCATGTCTCGGCCTGTCGGTCTTCTTGTTAAGTTAATCACCAACTGGAGAGCCGGATGCGGGAGATCCGCCCGTCCGGTTCGGAGGGAGGGGCGGGTTCGATCCCTGTTCCTACCCCTATCGTCCAACGTACGGCGACAGCAGTGCCACCGGTCCGTCGGCCGCGTGGCCTCTCTGGAAACCGTCAACCGGGAGATCCGTCCGCCGGCGGGTCAAGGGAAGCTGCGGAGTTGCGCGGCGGATTGAATTGGCCGACAACGTGGGACCCCCCATGGAAAATTCCTTTCATACCTCGCTCGCGGGCGTGCCGCGCGGCCAGCGACCGAAGTCGTCGGAGGGCAAGCGCGAGCGCCAAGGGGGTCTGCTCCACGGCTCGGCGGGGGTCGACTCGCGATTGTTGCGCTTGCACGCGGCGAACGACATCCCGCAATTTTGGACGGCGCTGCAGGCGTTACTGGGCGCGACGATTCCCCATGACGCGCTGATCGTCTACCTCAACTTCCTCGACTTCGAGACCTCCTGGCAGGCGACGGAAATCCTCGCGACGCCCAACGCCCAGCGGCCGACGAAGTGGTTTCAAAATCGGCGGCAAGTCGACATGACCCCGCAGTTTGTATTATCGCAGCCGAAGAAGATCAAAATCTACCGGCTGTCGGATGTGGTGCCGGACCAGAGCGAGTTACGGCGCTCGGCGTTTTTTAAAGAATTTCTCGAACCCTTCGGCTGGCACCATCTCGCGGTTGCGCTCTATTGGCGGGGTGATCGCGTAGGCTCGCAGATCGCGATTCGGCGCACGGCCAAGCAGGGTGACTTTACGGCGAAGGAAGTCGCAATGCTCGAGGCGGTGTATCCGCATATCGATACGGTGCTCCACCGGCTGCTCGCCTCCGAAGAGGAACGCGCGCGGCGCCGGTGGCTCGAGGCATTTAATCATCACCTGCCGTTTGCGCTGCTCTTTCTGAACTGGGAAATGAAGTCGCGCTATGTGAATCAGGCGGGGCTCGAGCAGTGTGCGCTGTGGAATTTTGGTCCGGCGAAGGCGCGGGCGTATCAGCCGCGAGCGGTGTTTGCGCCGCCGGCGGAGATTGTGCAGGCGTGTGCGGCGTTGAAGGCCGAGTGGCTTGAGCACCAATCGATGGGCAAGCAACACCCGGGCGGAGCCACGAAGGTGAGTCAGCCCACGCAGGTCGGGTTCACGGCGACGATCCGGTTGCACGTGGAGGAGCACGTGCGGACCGCGTATCCCGGATTTATTGTCTATCTCGAGAATCACGCGGCCATGCCGGCGCTCGACCAGTTGCCGGCGCATTCCTTGCTCGGGCAGCTCACGGTGGCCGAACGCGAGATCGCCCGACAGGTGAGCGCAGGACTCGACAATAAGGAGATCGCGCGGCGACTCCGGAAGAGTGTTAAAACCGTGAAGGGGCAGCTGACTTCGATCTTTAAGAAGCTCGGCGTGAATGGGCGGAACCAGTTGATGGTGCGGTTGCGGTGAGCGCGGGTAAAGGATCGGGCGACGTGGTTTGCGACCTTGGTCCCATGTGCGAGCGGATGTTTCCTGCTATAAAAGAGAGTGGTCAACCCTTCTGCGCTGCGGCAAGTGTTTCACTGGTTACTCCCATGATCATCGCGCGATCCTCGCCTCTGCCGAAAATCGGGTTGCCGGGGTGGTCGCGCGGATTGGTTGGGCTGGTGGTGGCGGCTTTCCCGGCGAATCAGGGGATGTCGGCCGCCGAGACGTCGGCGGTAACCTCTATGCAGGTGAACGACCATGAAGTGCTGCGTCCGGTGACGAGTGGAAGGGTGCGTTTGACGGGGGCCTTGGAGGTGCGTTTCACGGGACGCATTCAGCCGCACGAAGCGTCGGTGTTTTCCCTCATCGGTCCGGGCGTAGATCCCCTCGAAGGCAAGTTCGACCGCGTAATTTTACCGGATGGCTGGCTCGGCGATGTGAGCTATGACGCCGAGGCGCGGTCGGTCACGCTGCGCAATCTGCGGCCCAGTCCTGCGCCCGCGTTTCCGGGCGTCGAGGGCTTTGGGAAATACACGGTGGGTGGTCGCGGAGGGAAAGTGATCGAGGTCACGAATCTCAACGGCGCCGGTCCGGGAAGTTTTCGGGCAGCGGTGAGCGCGAAGGGCCCACGCACCATCGTATTTCGAGTGTCGGGCACGATCGCGCTCGAGTCGGAGCTGAAGATTCGCGAGCCGTATGTTACCATCGCGGGCCAGACGGCACCGGGACACGGCATCTGTATCAAGAATTATCAGGTCAACTTCGATACCTCGCAGGTGATCATGCGTTATCGACGGTTCCGTCCGGGCGATGAAAAAGGGAAGGAGCAGGACGCTTTCGGGGGTGCCGGGAACCAGATCGTGGTCGACCACTGTTCGGCGAGCTGGGGCGTGGACGAGACTTTTTCCATCAACAAGGCCGCCAACCTCACGGTGCAATGGTGCCTCGTCAGCGAGAGTCTTTATCACTCGATCCACAAGAAGGGTAACCACGGCTACGGCGGCTTATGGGGCGGGCCGGGTGGTTCATGGCATCATAATATCCTCGCGCACCACTCGAGTTGGAATCCGCGCGCGTCAGGTAACGTTGACTCGGGCCTGATGGATTGCCGCAACAACGTGATATACAACTGGGGCTTCAACAGTGCCTACGGCGGTGAATTCTGGCCGCGGAATTGGATCAACAATTACTACAAGTCTGGGGCGGCCACGGACGACAAAGTACGCGGACGGATCTTTCTGCAGAAGGATCCGCGCGGAAAAATGTTTGCGGCGGGAAATTTTTTCGCGGGCTTTCCAGCGATCAGCGCCGACAATTGGAACGGCGGGATTAACTTCGCGCCCGACGGCGAGACCACGGAGAAAACCTTGTGCGTCGATCGCCCGTTTGTGGTCGCGCCAGTGACGACCCAATCGGCCGAGGTGGCCTACGGCCTTGTGCTGGCGCAGGCGGGGGCGTCGCGCGCACGCGATGCGGAGGATCGGCGCGTCGTGGAGGAGATCCGCACGGGCACGGCAACGTTTGGCGCGAGCTACAAGGGCGGCGGCAAGGGGATTATTGACTTGCAGAAAGATGTCGGCGGTTGGCCGGAGCTGCGGTCGTTGCCCGCGCTGGTTGACACTGATCACGACGGTTTGCCGGATGTTTGGGAGCAGGCGCACGGCTTGAACCCCCAGGACCCCGCCGACGGACCTCGCGCCACGACGCCCGGCGGCTACACGAATCTCGAACGTTACCTCAACTCACTCGCTTTAACCTCAGAAACCTAAACCCCAAATCGGAAGTCCGGCGCTCGCCGCCGGGCCGTTTCGCGCCGCACGTCATTTTTGTGACGGCGCGTCGACGAGCGGCAGCCCTACCTAAAATAAATAAATCATCATGAACTACACACGCAGACAGTTTCTCGGCACGACCGCAGCAGCGGTTATCGTTGGCGGCATGAAAGCGCAGGGCACCGTCATCGGTGCGAATAGCCGCATTCGGGTTTGCACGATCGGTTTCAACGGGCAGGGCGGCAGCCACATCAAGGACATCCTCGCGATGAAGGGTGAGGCGGAATACGTGGCGCTCTGCGATGTCGACGCCAACGTCCGCGCGAAGGGGGCCGCGTTGGTGAAAGCCGCGCAGGGCAAGGAGCCGAAGCTCTACAAGGACATGCGCGATGCGATGCAGGATAAAGACATCGATGCCGTCACGATCGCGACGCCGAACCATTGGCATTCGCTGGCGGCTGTCTGGGCGTGTCAGGCGGGCAAGGACGTGTACGTGGAAAAGCCGATTTCGCACAATATCTACGAGGGCCGACAGGTCGTCGCGGCGGCGGCAAAGTTTGGCCGGATCGTCCAGCACGGTACGCAGAGCCGCACCAACGGGACCCTCATCCGCGACATGAAACTGATGCACGATGGGTTCATCGGGAAGATCGTCGAGTCGCGCGGCTACGTTTACAAAAACGGCAACCGCGCCTCGATCGGCCACGGCCAGCCCGGTCCGGTGCCGGAGAATCTCGATTGGTCGCTCTGGCAGGGGCCGGCGAAAGAGCGTGCGTTCCTCGTGAACAAAGACCGGAAAAAGCCCGGGCTCTTCGTCCACTACGATTGGCACTACTTCTGGGAATACGGCAACGGGGAGATCGGCAACCAAGGGGTGCACGAGATGGACATCGCGTGCTGGGGCCACAACCGCGGACTGCCGACGAGCGTGCACAGCGCCGGTGGACGCTTCGGTTTGGACGACGACGGGCAGGCCCCGAACACGCAGGCGACGACGTTCTCCTACGCCGACGGTTCGATCATGACGTTTCAAGTGCGCAACCTCGGTTCATTCGAGGAAGCGATGGGCGGTAATTGCGGTAATAGTTTCTTCGGTACGAAGGGCTTTTATGTGCGCGGAAAAGGCTTTTTCTCCTACAAGGAAAACAAGGGTGGCGAACGCGAAGCCATCGCGATTCCGGAGAACGCGCCGAAGCCTCCCAAGGGCGATAAGTGGCAGCGTTTCTTCGCAGCGGTGCGATCGCGCAAACCGGCCGATCTCCCGATGTCTCCGCTCGAAGCGCACCAATCGTGCATGCACTGTCACCTCGGCAACATCGCGTTTCGCGCCGGTCGCTCGCTGGCCTTTGATCCGAAGACGGAACGTTTCATGGACCAAGCGCTCAATCCGCAGCTCACCCGCGAGTATCGGAAGAATTTTGAGGTTCCGCAGATCGCCTGAGCGTAGGTGCGTCGCTGACCGACGCCCGTTAGCGAATCCCCTGCGGGCGTCGGCCAGCGACGCCCCTACCAATCACCTTACACACAGTACCCCAATATTTCTTCGATCGCTATGACGACCATTCCCCTTCGCCTCACGATGATCACGTTGCTCGCGGCAACGATCCTCCACGCCCAATCACTCACGCCGGCGACCAAGACGGGGACATCCGGCGACGACCCGGTGCAGCTCAGCCCCTTTGAAGTCACGGCCGACGTGAAGGGCTATTTCTCGGGAAACACGATGTCCGGTACACGTCTCAATTCGAAACTCGAAGATATCGGCGCGGCCATCACGGTCATCACGAAGGAGCAGATGGCCGATTTCGCGATGCTCGATATCAACGATATCTTCCTCTATGCGGTCGGCACCGAGGGCGCGGGTGATTACACGGACTTCGCCGTCAACAACGCCGGGAGCGTGGCTGATAACGTCCAGAACAACCCCCGCGGGGCGAACCGTATCCGCGGCATCGGTTCGGCCAACCTTTCCTTCGGCAACGTTGGTCTCTCCGGTCTCACGCCCGTCGATCCGCTTAACATCGAGGGTGTCGAACTCAGTCGCGGCCCGAACGCGAATGTCTTCGGCCTCGGCAGCGCCGGTGGCACGCTCAACCTGATTCCGGCCAACGCCAATCTGACGAAGAATCGCACGCAGGTCGGGTCGCGCGCGGACAGTCTCGGCGGCCACCGTTTCGATCTCGATGCGAACCGCGTGCTGTTGAAGAACCGCCTCGCGTTTCGCGTCAGCGGCGCGTTTCAGCACGATGGCTACGTGCGCAAGCCCGCGGGCACCGACACGGTGCGCTATAACGGCATGGTGCAATTCAAGCCCTTCAAATCGACGACGATCAACGCGTCCTACGCGTATTATCGGATGAACGGAAACCGGCCCAACACGATCATGCCGCGCGACGGCATCAGCTACTGGCTTGAGCAGGGCAAGCCCGCTTGGGATCCGTTTACCTCGACCTACACGGTCAACGGCGTGACTACCGGCCTGAACGGCCCCGGTCCCGCCGCCACGCGCACGGCGATCACGAGCGACAATAACCTTCCGGATGTTTTCCAGCGCACGTTCTCCGGAGCGGACAAGAGCTACGTCTTTGTGGAGAACGGCGCGGTCGCATACTGGACGACGCCCACAGGCAATACCAACGCCTCGATCTCGCCGCTCCTGAACAACTCGAGCAACCGCTACCTGGCGGCGAGTCCCGCCACCGGTGTGGCCGCGGGGCGCATTACGAGCCAGCCGCTCTTCACGACGACGCCCTCGTTGAGCGACAAGACCTACTACGATTGGTCCGAGGTAAATCTCGGCGCGATGAACCGACTGACGGACCGCACGCTGGTCTCCCGCGTGCAGATTCAGCAGGTGTTCTTCAGCACGCCGCGCCAGACTCTCTTCGGCTCGGGCGACTGGGCGCGCGAGGATTCGCGGCGTTACCAGCGGAATATCTTCGGGACCGCGGCGACGAATCAACTGCTCGTCGATGTGAACTCGCGCCTGCTCGACGGCACGCCGAATCCGTTTTTCGGCCGGACTTACCTCGGCCTCGACCAGCCCCTCACGCAGTGGATCCCCGGCCGCGGCGAGACCTTTCGCGCGCAGCTGGCCTACAAACTCGACCTCACGCAGGAGAAGGGCTGGCTCAAGTGGGCCGGCCTGCACAACCTGACTGGCTACGACGAATACGGCTACACGCGGACGCGCCGTTTCAGTTATCGCGACGTGCTCGCCTCGAACCATTCGTGGGTTCCGCCCGGGACTCTGCCCGCCCTCAACGGCAGTATCAACGGCGGCCAGACGTCCGCCAATGCGCGCTTTCGCGGCTACTTCCGCTACTACGTCGGCGATGCGACGGGCACGAACGTCGACTACGCGCCCAGCACCTTCAACTATGGCCCCGCGACCTACGTGTGGGGCAATTCGGTGACCGGCGTCTTTCAGCGAGAGAACGCCGTTTTCGACCAGCGCCCGACGCTCGACAGCGCGGGCGGCGGCAGTAATTCGCAGACCGTCAGCAAGACCACGGGCGCGGTGATCCAGAGCATGTTTCTCGGCGGCCGCCTCGTCACGACCTTCGGTACGCGCGACGACAAAGTTTACGACAAGCGCGGCACCGAGCCGCGGCTCCTTCTGCCCGATGGCAGCGATTTCAACTACAAGGTGCTGAACGGCTGGGCGCAGGGCGACTACGCCAAGAACGGCGGCCCGACGAAAACGGCCGGCGCCGTGCTGCGGCCGTTTCGCGATATCGGCTTCATCAACCGCGCCGGCCAGCAGAGCGGCGTCGTCGGTTTTGGCGCCCGGGTGCTCGACGGACTCACGCTCACCTATAACCAGAGCGATAGCTTCAACCCGCAGGGTCCGCAGCAAGACCAGTTGCGCCGGCAGCTCCCCAACTCCACGGGCGAGGGCAAAGACATGGGTTTCTGGCTGAATATGAACGACGGAAAATTCGTGCTGCGCGTGAACCGTTTCGAGACCAAGCGCATCAAGACACGCGGTGGCGACGCCGCGACCATCGCGCAGCGCAGTCTGCGCATCGACGTGTTTCAGAACGACGCGCATCAGCTCGTGAATAACGCCCGGGCCTGGATCACGCAGTTCAACCCGACCTTTACGCCGGCCCAGGTGGACGCCGAGATCGCGCGGCAGACCGGACTCTCCGTCGAGGAGCAGAGCGAACTCCAGCTCCCCGATCCGGGCATCTCCTCGACGCAGGATGTGGAATCGCGCGGCACGGAGATCGAGTTGAACTTTAACCCCACGAAATACTGGACCGTGCAGTCGTCCTTCAGCGCGACGGAGACCACCAACACGAACGTCAACCCCGCGACCACCGAGTGGATCGCGCGGCGCCTGCCGTTCTGGACGACGATTCGCGATCCTCGCTCGGGCACGCTGTGGTGGGATACGCCCTACGGCGGCAATACGGCGCACAGCTACTTCACCAACAGCGTCGATTTGCCGTTCAAGATTCTCCAGCAGCAACAGGGGAAGGCCAACCCGCAGATCCGTAAATATCGCGTCAAGGCTTCGACGAACTACCAGCTGGCCGGCCTCACGCAGCACCGCATCCTGAAAAATTTCAATATCGGTGGCGCGGTGCGTTGGGAGGACAAGGCGGGGATTGGCTACTACGGCGTGCAGAAATTTCCGGCTTCGATCACCGAGCTCGATGCGACCAATCCGATCTACGACAAATCGCACTATTATGTGGACGCGTTCGTGAGCTACCGGATGAAGCTTTTTAACAACAAGGTCGGCGCGAAAATCCAGCTCAACGCCCGCAATCTCGGGGAGAATGGCCGGCTGCAGCCGGTGGGTGCTTTCCCCAACGGCACACCGTTGGCCTACCGCATCGTCGACCCCGCTTTGTATATCTTGCAGGTGAAGTTTGACCTGTGAAGCCGGATTCGATTCGCGGCATTTTTTACCACGGATGGAGCGGATTGACCCGGATGGGCGGATGGGGTCGGAAGGCTGCGAAATCGTGGATTGGGCGAGGATCTTCACGGGCTCCGCGACGAGGAAGAAGTCCGATCATGGACGTTCGTCGCTACTGACATCGTTGATTATGCAAGCGCTCGAAACGCAGCGAGCGCGGCGGCTTTCACAGGCGCGGGGACGAGAGGGAAGGTGCTGAGGATGTGGGTGAACTCAGATTCGGTGAGGACGTAGAGGTGGGCGACTTGGGCGTCGATTTCGGCGCGGTGCTTCGCGCGGCCTTCGGGGGTGCGTTCGCCGTGCGTGCGGTGCGTGGCGCGTGGGCCGAAGATTTCCTTCAGCAGAGTCGTCGAGCTCCGCCGTCGTGCCGACGAGCCGCGCGGCGCGCTCGACCAGCGCGGTCGGGAGAATGCCGGTTCTCTCCTTGCCCGAGTGCTGCCTGACGCCAATATCGGGCTTACCGTTGAAGGCCCGGCTCTACTTTGAAACCGCCATCCCGAGCTACCTGACCGCCTGGCCGAGCCGGGATTTGGTGATGGCCGAACATCAGCAGGTGACGCGCGAATGGTGGGAGGGGCGCCGCGGCGATTTTGCGATCTACATTTCGACCTTCGTGCTGGATGAAGCCGGTGACGGTGATCCTTCGGCGGCCCAGCGTCGACTGGGGGCGCGGGAGGGCTTGCCGCTTCTGGCCGCCACCACCGAAGTGCACGAACTGGCTGGCCGCTTGCTGCGCGAGTGCCGCCTGCCGTCCCGGGCCGCGACCGATGCCGTCCATATCGCCATCGCCACCGTGCATGGCATGGACGATCTGCTGTCGTGGAACTGCACGCATCCTGCCAACGCCGAAATCGTCCCCAAGGTCAGGACCGTCTGTGAAGCCTCTGGCTATGTCTGCCCGACGATTTGCACGCCCGATGAACTGATGGGGACCTGAAACCATGAACGACCCGATTGTCACTGAAGTCCGCCGCATTCGCGAGCAACGCGCAGCGAAGTTCGGCTTCGATCTCAAACGTATCGTGGCCGATGCCCGGCGCCGTGAACGCACTTACGGTCGCAAAGTGGTCACCCTCGCTCCGCGCCGCCTGGCGGTTTCCGCCAAGCCATGAGCCCCGCTGCAATCCGAGGACCGGAATCTTGCCGGGAATCTACCGAGTTTTCCGAAACGCCGGCAGCGCGGCGACTTTCACGGGCGCGGGGACGAGGGGGAAGGTGCCGAGGAGGTGGGTGAACTCGGGCTCGGTCAGGGTATAGAGATCGGCGACTAACCGATTGTCACCGGCACCAGCGTCATCGTGTCGTTACCGAAGATGTCGATGACCTTCACGGCGATCGTGTAGCGGCCGGGTTTGGCGTAGATGTGATTGACGCTGGTCAATTCGAGGTCGCGGTTCTGGCGGGTGCGGAAGCTCTGCCATTCGTTCTCGAAGATGTAGGCGCCGGTCCAGCGTTCCTCGAAATCGATGAACTCTCCCTCGTCTTTGACGACGCCGGGCAACTCCCCCTCCACGCCCATGCGGTGCGGCACCTTGATAATTTCCTTACGGCTCTCGTAGTCGAAATCGACGGCCCAGTAATCGACCCAGTCGGTCCATTTCTTCGTGAGCACGTCGCGGGAGACGATGCCGTGCTTGTCCTTGCTGATCTTGATGAGCTTGCCCTGCTCGCAGACGACTTCGCTTTTGCCTTCCTTCAACTCGGCGGCGATGGCCTCGGCGATGCCTTGCAAGTGGTAAACCGAGAAGTCCGATAGCTCCACGGCGAGCACGAGTTTGTTCTTTTTGTCGAAGCGCGGCGTTACCTCGATGTAGGCGACGTCGTGGAAGCGTACCTGTCCCTTCTCGACGGCGCGTTTGTCGAAGACTTCGGGTGGGATGGTTTTCGGCGCGAGGTCGATACCCTTGTGCTTCGCCTCGTCGAGCACGGCGGGAAACAGGCCCATCTCGAATTCGAACACGAGCACGTCCGCGCGCGAGGCGCCGCGCTTGCGACACTCGGTGATGACTTCCTCCACGAAAAGCCGGCCCACGGGCAGATTGATCGGGCCGACGACCACGAGCCGGCCGCCGTTCTTGCCGTGCAAGAAACCGGCGTCGGGCAACGGCTCGGCGCGGTAGGCTTTCAGGATCAGGTCGCGAAACTCTCGTTCCTTGCGGGCGAGCGCGTCGGCCTTCTTCTTCGCCGAGAGATTGGCGGAGACGTTGAGATATGCCTGACGCTCGTAACGGCCGAGGTTGAGCACCTCGAAAGCGCGGAACGGTTTGCCTCCGGCTTTCAACTCGCGCTGCACCTCGATGAGGCTCTTGCGCGTAATGTGGATGCCGAACTTGCCGAGATCGGAAGTGATCCACCGACGGCCAAGCTTTTCAGCGACTGCCGCTAGTGTGCCACTACCGCCGAAGAAATCAGCCACTAAGTCACCGGAGTTGCTGCTCGCTCTAATGATCCGGTCAAGAAGCCCTTCGGGTTTTTGGGTTGGATATCCGAGACGACCAGTGCCGGGTGCCGTAGAGATCATCCCGATGTCATCCCACCAGTCCTTCACCTTGACCAAGGTATAGGTCCCTTCCTCGTCTTTGTAGTAGGTCACGTTTTTATTTCCGCTGGGAAGAACATAGGACTTTTGAGTGCTTTGGTTGAAAACCGGCACGTCGGTTTTCGAATAGCAAAAAATCGTATGGTGCTTCGGAGCAAAGCCAGACTCGCCTGCTCCGCCAGATTTATAGCACCAGATGATTTCATTTTGAAGATGGTCCCGACCAAAAACCTCATCCATCGCCCACCGAATCAGTCCGCTCATGCGCCAATCACAGTGAAGATAAAGCGTTCCCTCTTTATGCATCAAATCCTGCATGAGGATCAGCCGCTCGTAAATCATCGCGATAAACGAATCCGCGCCTCGTCCCCACGTGTCGCGATAAGCGATTTGTTCCAGAAGGTTCGGCTCCTTGTGGAAGGTCTCACCGGCGATCTCGATATCCATGCTGAAGTCAGCACTAACGTCGAAGGGCGGATCAATGTAGATGAGCTTGAGTCCGCCGGCGTCCTCGATCTGGCGGCGGAGCGCGCCGGCCTCGGGGAGGACGCGCTCGGCGAAGTAGCGGGCGGTGACGAGCTTGGCGTCGAGGAAGGCCGTGTCGCCCTCGCCCGCCGCCTTCAGCCCCGCCGCGGCGCGCGCCATCTTCAGCCACATTAGCCCGACCGCGACCACGCCGACGAGGTGCATGTAGGGCACCGCGCCCGCGCCGATGTTGTTGGGGTCCTTCATGCCGTTGGCCATGAACCACATCGTCGCGCCCTGGAGCTCGCCCGCGGCCTTTTCCAGCCGGGCAGCGAAGTCGGCGGTGGCCGGCTCGGCCTTGCCGGCGGCGATCTCCTCTGTCACGAACTTGCCGAAGGCCATGACGGCGCGCCCGCCGTTCTGCGCCAGCTTGCGGCCCGC